>VSSQ01001067.1_pt1 | contig 11857 bp, 7 predicted proteins | sample 4763081 | NCBI WGS metagenome assembly VSSQ01 (sample SAMN12137344, study PRJNA551015) | bioreactor metagenome | isolation source: SDC9 anaerobic chlorinated ethene degrading culture | place: USA: Knoxville, Tennesee | collected 2015-01-01
AGTGGAGCCAACCGTAAAACTGGCGTGCAGACCAACAAGGCCCGGGTGCGACGAAAGCCAGCTGTCTGTATAATCAAGTCCTTCATCCGATGCCGAATAACTTTTACGGTCGCTTATTTCGAAACAGGGCAGAAACTGCAATCCGACTTTGCGGAAAGCTTTGTCTATTGTTTCAAGTGATCCATTAATGAAATTCTGACTTGAATGATGTTCAATCACGCATGTGACGCCATTTTTCAATGATTCCATAGCGGAATACAGAGCACAGGCTTCCAATACATCGGCATCGAGAAACTGATCAATTTTCCAAGCGCCGGTTTTCAGCCGGAATTCAAAATCATCGGTGTTTGTAAGTTTGTGTGTACGTGTCAGGCTCACATAACTGTGATGATGAGCGTTGACAAAGGAGTGCATAACTAATTTGCCAAAGCAATCAATAATCCTGACATCTGTCTGGTTTTCAAGAAGATCATTTACGTCTGAGCTGATCAGTAATTTCTTTTTGCAGTCAGGTTCAACCAATATATTGGTAAACAGAAGTTTATTTTGTCTGAAGTCAAAATAGTTGGCGTTTTTAAGAATAATTGACATATTACCTGATTTTGAAAATTTACCTTTGCAGTCAGCTGGAATCAAAGGCTTGTCAAAGATAATAAATAATAGAATTATGAATTCGAGTATAGAAGATATATTTAATTTTCTGGAGAATGCGGGAGACTCAGATGTTCCGGCAAAAGAAATATTGTCCAGACTTGAAGCAATCAATCTGAGAAAGATTGGTCACCGTCATCATGAAAAATATTCGCAACTGCTGGATGGATTATCTTCCTGCAGAAACATTCAGAGTCTTTCCGATTTTCTTTGTAAATATCTGTACTCCGTACTTAATCAGGAGAATGCATTGACGATCGTTTCGTTTTGTTCTGAGGAGCATGCTGATTTCAACACCGAATCTGTTTTCGGAAGTTCGTTTCTGCTTGAGCAGATGCAGCATTTGATTAATCAGGGACAATTATCGTTCAGGATGAAAATCAATGTCGACAACATGTCGGTTCTTTATGAAAACAGGATGGTGCGCATTCAGTCGCTTTACAGGTTCGTTCACAAATCAATACCGGAAGAAGTGTGCGTTGATCTTGAAAAAAGCATGGATTTACATCATTTCTACGGTTATCCGGTAAGTGACGGTAAAAATCTCATCGGCACGGTTTCTATTGCTGCTGGCGCTGAACTGCATGAGACCGGGTTTACTGAAATTGAGCGGATCATCAGGTTTGCCCGTCAGATCATGATATTAATGTATAAGTATCAGCGCTGTGATCAGTTGTCACAGCAGATGTCATCCATATTTGACATTGCAGATTTTTCATTCGGACTTTTCAGCAGCGACGGACACCTGATTAAACCGAACGCAGTGTTTTCATCTCTTTTCGGCCCTCTTGGCAGCTTCACTCTTTTTGATGAAAAATTCCTCAATGAAGTAGGGGTTACACATCCTGAAGCACTTATGGCAGGAAATGTTGAGATGCTTGATGTAACTGAGATAAGATCAGAACTCTTGCCTGATCTCAGAGAATATTCACATGGACGGATAACGCCGGTAAAAACAACAGACTCCTCGGTTTCATTTTACCTGTTTTTTCTGCATTCGCGCAAAGCGGAATTACGATTGCGTGAAACAATGCAAATCAGTGAGCAGAAATATCAGCGTATTTTCAATCACATTCAGGATGTATATTTTGAAACAGCTCTTGATGGAACTATACTGGAGGTCAGTCCATCGATTCAGAGGTATCTGGATATGAAAACAAACAATCCGATTGGTTCAAATATTTTGTCGTTTTACAACAACCCTGATGAAAGGGCGGAATACCTGAATGAGATTAAGAAATACGGTCGTGTTGACAACTTCGAACTGGAAATCATTCTTCCCGGAAACGTGATTCTGAACACACTGGTGACATCATCGATAGTTGATGCAGGCACTCCCAATGAACGGATTGCAGGTTCGATTGTCGATATCACTGAGTTGAAGAAAAAGACACAGGAAATTTTCGACAGTGAATCGAAATTCAGATCTATATTTGACAACGCGCCCATCGGATTTCTGATCAGCAACAATAGCGGGGAAATTCTAGAAATGAACAACGCGTTTTTAAGAATTTTCGGACATAAGACCATCGACCGGAGCAAGCAGACCAACATTTTCCTTAACGAGAATGCGAACATTCTTGGAATTTCGAAAATTGCTGCTGAAGTTCTAGATTCAGGTGTTCCGGCTTTTTTCGAGGCAGATTATCCATTGCCCGACGGGAGCACTCATTGTTTTAAACTGAAGATCAGCAACATTCCCGGAGAGGACGGAAAGACAAGATATCTGCTCATCATTGTTGAGGATATTACGGATCTTAAAGTGAAAGAGGCTGAACTGGAACAGACCCGTGAGCGATTTCTCGATATCTACAATAACACCAGCGACTTGATCTACACAATGGATTTCGAAGGAAATTTCACTTCTGTAAACCCTGTGGCGGAAAAATGGCTGGGGTATAAATTTCAGGATCTGAAAAACCGCAATATGCGGGAGTTTATTTCGCACGACAGTTTCAACAGAGCTGCGGAGCAGATAAAACTTAAACTGGGGCATTCATCTGATCATTCAACCTATGAAGTGACTGCCTACACCAGGAACAAGGAAAAAATGATTCTTGAAATAAACAGTTATCTGCGATATAAGGATGGAAACCCCATTGAGGTTTTCGGGATAGCCCGCGATATTACTGAAAGAAAAAAACACGAGGAGTTTATCACATTGGCCCTGCGCGAGCGCGAGCGTCTGATCAAGGAAGTGCACCACCGGGTAAAGAATAATCTGCAAATGATTGTTTCAATGCTTAAAATGTATGCGGCCGGCTCTGAAAGCGAAATGGCGAAACAACCGTTCCGCGATATAATTCAGAAAATACTTGCAATTTCTGCAGCGCACGAGGATTTTTATTTCAGCGCAGACTTCAAGGATATCGATTTCAGAAAATACATTGAAACTGTTGTGGTAAATTCCATTGAACAATTTGACTCAAATAGTCTTGTTAAATACCATATCGAGGCTGAAAGCATGAATGCGACTATTGATGAGGTTATACCATTGGGTCTTATTCTTTCGGAACTCTTGTCCAACAGCATAAGATACGGTTCCAGTGTCAACGGTTTGGTAAATCTGTTTATCAGCTTCAAAATGTCCGATGGCAAGCATGAACTGATTGTGAGTGATGAAGGACCTGGAATTCCCGGTGAATTGATTAAAAATCTTGAGCAATTCAATGGATTGTCATTGGTTGCAATGATGGCTGAAAATCAATTGGGGGGAAGTTATAAAATAGATTCAAGTGCCAAAGGCACTACAGTGAAAGTGGTTTTCTGAACTATTTGACAAATCCGCTGCAGGTGGCCGCACCAAAGGGAAGGTCGTTTTCATCTGAAAACAATGCTGCATCACCCTGAAAAATCTGAACTTCGACCATTCCGGTATCTGTGGCATTTTTCGCCTGCAGATAAACGTAGGTGTCAGGTTTTGCACTGAATTCAAGTGTCCAGGGAATTGTTCCGACTGACAGTCCTGTCATGTCAGTTTCACCTTTCTCATTCACATATGTTACAAGAATTTCTTCAGCAGTCCCGGACACCTTGTAGGTCATCTTCTTTTTGAAAACAATCAGTTGGCTGGTTTTGTCACAAGAAGTTGCGAAAACCATCGGGAGAAGAATTAACAGAAAGATGAATTTCTTCATTTTGATGCAGTTTAAGTAGTTTAAACGATGCTAAATTAGAAAAGTTTTTCCAATTATCACAAAAAAACAAATTTCGCGTGAATTTTTGTCATTCTGATGGCAGTCTGTTGCGAGTACGGGTCAGCCAGACAAGGAACAGGCCTGTTATAACAGTTGTGATGCAGGCTCCGACAATTACAGAAGTATTATAATCGATATTCAGCCCTTCCGGAGCAAAGAAGATATATGTTGTCACAACCATTGTCATGAATACAGCTGGCAATGCCGAAACGATCCATATCTTTTTTTCAAGAACAAGAAATACCGTAATTGTCCATAAAGTTACGGTTGCCAGTGTCTGATTGCTCCATGCAAAGTAGCGCCAGATAATGCCGAAATTGACCTGAGTCAAAATGAAACCAAAAAGGAACAATGGGGCCGCAATGGTGAGCCGGTGAATGATTTTTTTCTGACTGAAATGCATGAAGTCGGAAACAATGAGCCGGGCACTTCTGAACGCTGTGTCGCCGGAAGTAATGGGAGCAGCGACAACGCCCAGCAACGCCAGCACGGCCCCGAAACGACCCAGCATGGAATTGCTGATGGTGTTTACAACCCAGGCGGCATCGCTTTTATGAGCAACCATGGTTTCGTTTAATTGATCAACCCCTCCGAAAAAAGCCATGGCAGCGGCCGCCCAGATCAGAGCAATGATTCCTTCGGTGATCATGGCACCGTAGAATATTCTGCGGCCGTATTTTTCATTTTTCATGCATCGGGCCATCAACGGACTTTGTGTGGCATGGAAACCAGAAATCGCCCCACAGGCAATGGAGATGAACATCATCGGGAATATTGGCATGGCATCTCCTTTTATGTGCTCATTGCGTAAATTTCCGATCAGTTCCGGAATGTGATAGTTTCCGAATAGAATACTTCCGATAATAGCCACAGCCATAAACAACAGGGCAAATCCGAAAACCGGATACACACGTCCGATCAGCTTGTCGATGGGAAGCATTGTCGCCAGAAAATAGTAAATAAACACAACCACGGCCCAGAATGTCAGATCAAGTTTGAAAGTTAGTGAGCCGATCGAAAATGAATCTGCAGTCAGATTGGCAAGAATTCCGGCCGGACCCATAATAAATACCGCTCCCACCAGCACCATCAGAATAACAGTGAATCCGCGCATGAACTGCATAACAGGTTTGCCGAGATAACGTCCTATAATTTCAGGCAAACTCAATCCATCAAGGCGGACACTCATCATGCCCGATAAAAAATCGTGCATGGCTCCGCCAAAGATAGAGCCAAACACTATCCAGAGAAAAGCCGAAGGTCCCCACATGGCGCCGGCTATGGCACCGAAAATAGGCCCCAGACCTGCAATGTTGAGAAACTGAATCAGATAGATTTTGTACCAGGGCATGGGAACATAATCCACGCCGTCGGCGAGCCTGTTTGCCGGGGTAATTCTTGACGGGTCAACTCCGAAAATTTTTTCCATGAGCATGCCGTAGAGAAAATAGCCGGCCACCAGAACAACAACAGCAATAAGAAAAGTGTACATGATATTTTGAAAATTATTGGTCTTTCTTCCGGGTTTTCTGCTGATCTTTTTTCCATTTTTCCTTGTCCATAAGATCGCCGGTCTCGGTATAATGTCTCCATTTTCCCTGCTTGAGTCCTTCCTTGTACTCTCCTTCGATCTTTATATTTCCCGAATCGTAGTAGAATTTTGCCTCACCATCGGGCTTGCCTTCCGAATATTCAATTGAAGTTTTCGATTCTCCGTTTGAATAATATTCAAGATATGTGCCTTCGATTTGTCCGTCTTCAAAATCAGCCTGGGCTTTTGTGCCCCCGTCTTCTTCATCGTAATACAGAAGACCTTTTCCTGTGGGTTCTCCGTCTTCAAACATCAGACTGCCCTGTATCTGGCCGCTTTCATAATAGAAGCGCCACATCCCTTCGCGCTTTCCATCCCTGATGCGACCTTCGGCTCTCAATTGCGTGCTGTCGTCTTCAAAATAAATTTTACAGGTTTTTCCGTCTTCTGCATTGTCAGGCAGTTCGATGGCGAGCAGTGAGTCAAATTCGCTCACATATAATTCCTCGGCACTGTTTTCAATTTCTTCAAGTTCCGAATCAAAAAGCGCATCAGCATTGTGCTCAACAATCAGTTTATTGCTGAATTTCCCATTCTTCTCGCTGATCAGCTGAAATCCGATGTTTTTAAACGATGCCAGAATTTCACTGCTTTGCTTGATATTGGCTTTCTGCTCTTTTTTGGCATAGTAGTAAAGATGACTGTAAATTCTGGGACCCTGCATGAAAACAGAAACATTGGCCTCGTCTTCAAACTGACCCATGAAATCCATAAATTCCTCATCGTTTGCAAGGAAACGACCCTTTTCGTAGGCATCGATCATATCCATCAGGCAACTGGGTGAATTGCTGAATACCACAAAATCATCCATGTAGATGAAATACGGTTTTTCAATGCGGGCAAACATTTTCCCGAAAAACATTCTGAAGAAACCATTGATTCCTAAATAATGGATTTTAAAATTTTTATACTCGCTGTCCTTAATTTTTACCGGTGTGCGGTTTTTCACTTTTTTCAGAATATTGTCCAGCCCTGTCATTGCCAGCTCTATGTCTTTTGTGTGGAGTATGGCAATCATGTCGTTTTCCCTGGCGTTGGGAGTGGGCGGTAGCTTTACCATGGCAATTTCGGTTCCGATCCACGAAAAGAAATCTTTCTCCAGGTCAATACCGAAGAGCTTTTCCATTTTCTTCAGCGACTTTTCATACGATTCGGCGCCGGCAGAATCATTGAATGTGAACTTTGCTTTCAGATTGTTGAAAAGTTCCATATAATCGGCAAAGGAAACAGACACATACATGGCTGCATCCGAAGGAATGATGCGGTATGCCTGCAGCGGCCCGCGTTCAATTCCGCTCAGCATATGGATATAACTATCGGCCGAATCTTTCAGTATTGTACTTCCGCTGAAACTCAACCGTTCGCTTTCGAGGTTGATATTGAATGCCGAATAATTGAAAATCCGCTTCAGCTCATCGAGCAGATCCTGTTCATCGCTCAGGTAATAGCTTATGTAGGGAGCCATGAAATTGTAACTCACGTAGAAGCGAAACAGGTTATTTCCTGATGTTGAGCTGACCACAGCCTGAAAAGCCTGATCGTTTTTCCACAGATCCGGAGTTTTGGCCGTTGTAATGGCATTCTGAACCAGGCTTTTGTTGTAGGAAGCCATGAAAACATTGTCGATCACCGACAAATAGAAAACTTCATCGCTTGTTTTATCCGAAATGATAAGAATATCGGTGTCTTCAAATTTTTCCCGTTCAAGATTGTATCCGAAGTTTCCGACTATTCCGCCGATATAATCTTTGATGAATGCAAATTTCCCCGCCTGTTTCAGGTCAACCAGAAAAAGAAAATCAAAGTCATTGTTGGGCAGCAGATGACAACTCACCAGCAATGGCCGGTCGGTAAACAGCATGTCCATGGTTTCATCGCCGCGGATTAGTGAATCAAGAGTGGTTGCACTCTCTTCGATATCTTCGAACAGCGGATCGGAAATCAGGTGCTGCCACATTTTGCTTTCAGCCAGCGTATTCCAGCCTTTGGTCAGGTTATCCGTTTCGATAATGTAGACGGCATCGCGCGGAACATAATTCCAGATTGCGCGCATGGGGCTGGTTTTGAAATAAAAATATGCTGCAGTTCCGCCCACGCCGAGAACAATGACTGCCAATGTTATGAGGAAAATTTTGCGGGTCCTTTTCATATAAAATATTTAACAAGCAAACCTACGCTTTTTTTGGCAGATGTGCAATGAAAAAGAAGGAAAATATATAGGTGAAAACGATATCCTATTCTTCGGACATTTCGTCAAAAATCTGTTTCAGTGTGTTGTAATCTCCATCTGAAAATGCAACCAGTGTCACATCGGGTGCTCCCGGATTTTCTTTGATAAATGCAGCAATGGTGCTGATTGCAATTCTTGATGCCCGTTCAAATGGGAAACCGTAAACGCCGGTGCTGATTGAAGGAAATGCAATTCAACCGATTGTATTTTTCAACGCCAGTTTCATGGAATTGTAATAGCACTGACGCAGCAGTTCCGGCTCATTGTGCATGCCGCCCCGCCAGATTGGTCCGGGCGTGTGAATCACATATTTTGCCGGAAGGCGGAAACCAGGGGTGATTTTGGCTTCGCCGGTCTGTGCTCCATTGAGCTTTTTGCAAAACTCCAGCAACTGCGGCCCGGCAGCACGGTGTATGGCGCCATCGACTCCGCCACCGCCGAGCAATGAAGTGTTTGCCGCATTGACAATGCAGTCAACCAGCATTTTTGTTATATCTCCCTGTACAATTGTTATCATAACAAGAAGGTGTTAATTTAGTGTTATTGCCTCAAAAACTGACTTAATTCACCTCCAATTACAATAAAGTAAAAGGATTTCTGTTACATTTGCAATCCCAAAAATAATAATTAAAATTATATTTCTATGAATCAGGATCGTAAGACAAATTTAGCACGTATCGGTGTATTTTACGACGGAAACTACTTCCTTCATGTAAGCAACTACTACAATTACGTGCATTCACGTCAGAGTCGGATCAGCATCAGCGGACTTCACACTTTCATCCGCCACTATGTGTCGCAGGAAGAAGGCATTGACCCGCAGTATTGTCAGATTGTCGATGCGCATTATTTCCGCAGCCGACCGGGTGCGAAAGAGGCCAGCATGAAAGGCAACCAGCTTTATTTTGATCGTTTGTTCGACGACATTCTCATGTCTGAAGGCATAACAACGCACTATTTCCCAGTTCGCACCGTTCAGGGCGTAAAAATGGAAAAAGGAATCGATGTGTGGCTTGCCCTTGATGCCTATGATCTTTGCATTTCGCACCGCTTCGACATCATGGTGCTCATTGCAAGCGACGGAGATTATGTACCACTTGTGCGCAAGATCAATGCTCTCGGAACCAAAGTCATGCTTGTCAGCTGGGACTTTGAATTCGTTGATGATTTCGGCCAGCAGAAAATGACCCGTACCTCGCAGGATCTGTTGCGCGAAGTTACTTATCCGGTGGCTATGCATGACCTGATCGAAGACCCCGATTTTACCGGGAATGCCTTGATCAATGGTTTGTTTGTTCCGCGTTCGGAAAAGAAAGAATTCGACATGTTCGACAATGAGGATTTTATTGAGCTTCAGGGCGATGGGATTGAAAGAACTTCAACAATTCTGTCACTTAAGAACGGATACGGTTTCATCAAGTATCCGCCCAATAATCTCTTTTTCCACTTTCATTCACTGATCGAAACTGACATGACAGAGCTGAAACCCGGCGATGACGTGCAGTTCGAAATTGCCAAAAACGAAAAAGGCGAAGATGTTGCTGTGAAAGTAAAACTGCTTAAAGACTAACGGCTTTTTTGCTGTTTGTTCAGAACCTGTTTGCATTTTTTTGCAGGCAGGTTTTTTATTGCTAAAAAAAGTGCGGTTTGTATTGCCCTCACATTCTGTTTATCACGGCGAGTGTGCAGTTTGATTTAGGGAGGAAGAAGGAATAGAGCTGGTTGTGTGGGTTGGATATTTTGGACTTGTGATATTTCTTTTACGCGCGCGTTAATATATAAATATGTTAACGCCCGCGCAGTCAGAATATCTTTCATTCCAACTTCAGCCCCTTGATTAAATGCTGAAAAAATCAGTTAATACCAACAATAATATATTTTCTCAGAATCAATTGAACCGGATCATCCGGAACTTCTTCTGCTTCATGAATGACTGGATGATGGAATGCGCGTCCTTGTCGATAATGGCGGGTTTATGAATATGCATGTAACATTCTTCGGCGCAGCTCACACTTTCGTTTTCAGGCAGATAGCCGTAGCCTTTGTAGGTGCCGTTTTCCACCAGCACGAAGGGGGTCTTTTCATTTACAGTTTGACCTTCAGAAATCAGAAAAGTTTCATTTTTCATCTGAATATCATCGAGTGCCTGATAAGCTCTTTCGTTGTATTCTTCGAACGGTTCCTTTCCTGTACAGGCGCCTTTGCATTTTTTTATCTGATGATGAAAACAAGGTCCTTCGGTATCATAGATGCCGCATAGTTTCTGACAAAGCTGGTAGCGGTTGATGATACGGTCGAGATACTGCAGGGCTGATTCCTTGTCGGAGAAAGCTCTCAATGGAAAAGACTTTTTCTGATTCTGAGTTGTATCAATGAAGAAGTTCAGATAACCGTTGTTGTCTTCGCAGTCATAGAGCCCAAAGCGCGCCAGGGAGCGGCGTCCGGCACGATTGAAGACCGGCTTGTTCAGCTTTATTTCGTGCGATTCTTTCAGCAATGCAATCAGTTCGCTTCCGGTTTCCTCATATTCTACGCGTGCTGTGAGCTCCTGCATGCGCAGATCGCGCACGGCTTTTTTGTTGTAGAAATGATCGAGCACGCGCCGGTGCAGGTTGGTGCTTTTTCCAATGTAAATCAGATCATCTTTGTCGTTGAAAAAGTAATAGACGCCTGTGGTTTCCGGAATTTCTTTAAACCGTGTCAGCATCAGTGCCGGATGCAGTTTCAGCTTTGTCTGCAGTACTTTCGGGCTGTCGGGAATTCCGATCTCGTCGAGCATCAGAAAAAGATCGACTGTTGCGCGTGCATCACCGGCTGCGCGGTGCCGGTCGTGGAGATCAATTTTCAGGTCTTCGCACAGATTGCCGAGGCTGTATGACGCGTGTCCGGGCAGCAGTTTGCGGCTGTTGGCCAGTGTGCAGAAACGGTCGCGTTTGAAAACATAGCCCAACCGGGCAAATTCGGTTGCAATAAAATTATAATCGAAACTTACATTGTGAGCAACAAAAACCGCATCGGTAGTGATTTCCACAATGCGTGCCGCTACTTCGTAGAATTTCGGGGCATCGGCCACCATGTCATCGGTGATTCCGGTGAGTTGTGTAATGAAAGGCGGAATCGGTCTTTCAGGATTTATCAGCGAAATAAATTCGTCAATAATTTCTCCGTTTTCCACAAGAAAAATGGCAATCTCAGTGATTTTTCCCGCACGATTGTTTCCTCCGGTTGTCTCTATGTCGCAGACTGCGTACTTCATTGAATGCAAAGATACAAAGAGTTAATTAAAATGCTGGAAGCGGAAGAATAATGCTTGGGCGGCGAGGAATACGGTAAACAACTCCGAATTCAATGGCATCAGCTTTTGCAAAATGCGCACGCAGACCTACGTTGGCACCAATGTGATCAGTGAAAAAATATCGCAGTGCCAGCCGTTCAAAGAGAAATTCCTTTTGAAAATTACTGTTTTTGAGATATGAACCGGCCTGCAAATGAATCTGCAACTTACCGATGGCGACTTCCCATCCGGCTTTGAGCGTTATTTTCACATTGTTTGAAAACGGAACAACGGTGTCGTTGAATTCAGTCAGTTTATTGTTCATGCTGTAATCAACAATCAGGTCCGTACCAGCGGAGAAAGATGAAATCGCCCGGGGTTTGAAATATTTTTCTACCGATGCACTGAAAGCCGGGCAGGTTTTTCCATCGTGTTTGAGTTGTTTCCACGAGCCGGTTGCAACAAATTGCCACCGTCCCGGCGATTCGAAAGTCTGTGTTTTTCGTGAAGCAAGTCTTTCAGGTTTCATTTTCCATTTATACTCAACCCCAAGACCCAGCGTGGGGATGTTCAACCCAAGGTTGGGAGCCTTTGTTGCACCATCCGAAAAATGTGTCCAGAGAAATTCTGTTTTTAAATTCCACGAAGGAGCAATCGGGAACAACCGTTTGAATCCAAGAATAATCAATGCATTCAGGTGTGAGCTTACTGCACCGAACGAGCAATTTTCCTCCGAATAGACTTTGGTGTGATATTCAAGCCCGCAGCCGAGCACAAACCATGTGCGGTCTTGTTTGTCGAGGCGGAAATGAAATTGCGGACACAAACCAATGGCATAGCCCATGGTATCGGGGTTGCCGGGGTTGATGAAACTGAAATCGAGCACCTTTAGCGTGTGCCCACCTTTGTCCATC
>VSSQ01001070.1_pt1 | contig 11842 bp, 8 predicted proteins | sample 4763081 | NCBI WGS metagenome assembly VSSQ01 (sample SAMN12137344, study PRJNA551015) | bioreactor metagenome | isolation source: SDC9 anaerobic chlorinated ethene degrading culture | place: USA: Knoxville, Tennesee | collected 2015-01-01
ATATTTTCCTGTTTATTTATTATGTTTCGGCGTAACACTGCAATGACCGCTAACGGTTAGTATATGAAACGTTTGGCATTTCGAAGCTCTTTCCTGTCAAGTTACAACTGCTTTTGATACGAGCTGAAACCTTCGATAACCCACTGACTGCCAAATGTTTTATATACGATGTTACCATTAGTTATTCTTCATTATCAGCATCTTTCTCTTCACAATTATTGTATGGATGAAAGGTTATTAGGCTACCATTTGGCTCTATTTCAACTCTGTAATAGTGACCATCATAATAAATACTTCTTGCCCCCATTCTTCTGTATATTTTGTCAGGGAAATTTCTAAAATGCTCTTGTATATCATTAGAAGCAACATCCATAACTAACGAAATAACTCTTATTATATCGTCAAACTTATATTGAAATACCGTCTTACCTTGAAACCTATTTCCAATCTGGGTTTCTGTTACGTGTCGAATGTAAATATGAAGAAACCTTTCAAAGTTTAAGAAAATTAGTTTTTCTCCAAAAAGTACAACTCGTTCCTCGTATTTATGACAAATATCTTTAAGTCTTTCGATTTGGTCTCCAAATTCTTGAGATAATTGGTTTAATCTTTCCGCTGATTTCCTAATTTCTACTTTTATTAAGTTTTCTCGATAGGAATATTTTGAAATTATTTGCTGAGCAAACTCTTTCATTTCATCTTCATTAATAACCAAGTCATCAAATTTTGATTTAAGTTCATAAAATCTTACTTCATTTTTCAAAGTGGCTTGGTCTTCCTGATAAGCTAATTCCTTAAATGGACTTATACTATTTTCTTTGTTGTAATATTCCCTTAGCCCAAGATACTGGTTCATTTCGTTTGGGCTTAATGGATTACCTTTAATATATCTGGAATTCAAAAATCCAAAAGTTATCATATTAATGTCTTGCCAATCTTTTGCGTCAATCTCAATATTAATGGTGTTCGGGATTTCTTTTTTCTTTTTGTCAATAAAACGATTTTTTCGAGGCAAATTAACAGATGATACTTCAAAAATATCACTGCACAAAAAACCAGTTTTGTCAAGAAATTCAATTTGCTCAAGTGATAATTTTTCAAGTTCAGATGGGGTAAAGTGTATTACATTTTCTGTTCTTGGAATTTCATCTTTTTTCAAAATGTTTTCTAATTCAGTACGTTCTTCAAGTGTGTATTTAATTACACCCATTAAAGTACTACCAAATTTATGAAAAGATTCACTACCTCTATGAAATACAATACTTATAAAAGTATCATATTGCCCATACATACTGTATAATTCCTCGTACGAAAAATTCATTTATTATTCCTCTTTTTTCAGATATGTAATTGAAGCTGCTACTAAAGCAAGTCCTGCTAAAATTGCGAAACCAGCCGCACCACCATCCTTTGCCGTATCAACTGCAGCCGCAGCTCCATAATTTTCATCTATACTATCGGTATTTATTCTTTCCATTTCAAAAGATAAATAACCTGCAAAAATTGCTGATACCACAGCAACAACATAAAGAATTGTTCTAACTTTTTTCATAATTGTCTGTATTTGTTTTTTATAATTAATGGTAACGGTAAATTGTATGAGTAGTGGCAGATTGCGTGATACTTTCCTGTCAAACCGCTACGCAGTTTGAGCGGGCTACAAACCTTTATATTTACCACATTGCCTGCCATTACTTATACAAAATGTTAGCAAACGTTATTTTTGTCCCCATAGAATTGTTAAGTAATTTTCATCGTTACATTCTTCACCCGATAATGCACGTAGACTATCTAAATGCATCTTATTTCTAATTTTAATTTCACGAATTCCATGGTCTATTGTTCTGATTTGCTTTCTATCAATAGATAAATTCATAATGATGTTTACGAAAGTGTCAAAATATGAATGACTACTTTCAACAAGTCGTTCTATTGAATTAGGCACTTTTCCAGTATGAACTATCAAATTACGTGCTCGATAAATTCGTCTAATGTGCCATTCAACTCTTTGTGTATGATTTTTAATAAATTTCTCAACCTTATTAGAATCAGACAATAACTTGTTAAGCCAGAAAATTCTATAGTTTAATAATGGAAAATCATCACATGCCTCAAACAACTTTTGTGCTAAAGGAAGAAATCTTTTAATTGTAACTAATGCTGCTAATTTCTCATGTAATTCAGTTCCAATATCAACTTCATTAATTATATCTAATACTTCTTTTCGTCTTAATCTCTCAATATCAGTCACCAAAGCAACAAAAATATCCTTTATGTATTCAAAGTTAAGAATTGGTATGAGTGAGGATATTAATTGATTAATTTTTGAATCATCTTTATTATCCACAATAAGAGTTTCAAGTGCTATCCAATTTTGCAATAATTGATTTTCTGGATAATTATTGTCAATTGAAGTACCATGGAAATCAACACTACGATTAAAACGGAAGAAAGATTCTTTATGAAGGTCGAGTTTACGTAGCATACTGTCTAATCTTTCGGCAGCTTTCTTAGGATAATAATCTACTCCTTTATGCATTGGAGATGAGTTGTTGTTAAGGAACATTTCTTCTTTCGAGTCATGATTATATACAACAACAAATTCACCCCAGTCCAATCTTTGCTTATGGTGAAAGAACGTAAATAAATCTCCAATTTTTGCTAATGTCTTGTGAGCATAAGTTTTTGCGATATGATGGTCAAAGACTTTTATGTTTGAAACTTTTATTAAGCAATCATGTGTTCCAATTTTAAGCTTTTTGTAGTTGTTTGATGAAAGGACTTTTTCCGTTACAATCTCTGCATTGAAGCCTTTGCATGCATCTTTTATTTTGATAAAAAGTTTGCTAGCTTTAAAATATACATCATACTTGTGAACTTTTAATTTGAAGATGTCTAAAAACTCTTTAAGACTATCAGTATGCTTGATTTCTCTATCTCTAAAAAAGAACTGGTTTGTTTCATAATAGATATAATCCTGACTATATCCAATATGGGTTAAAACTGAAATTAATCTTAGAGTCAATTGTTCAATTACAATGCTACGTTTGTTTCCCTCTATCTCTTCAATTAGTTGTTCTTTTACTCTTGTTAGGTAATTTACAGGTCTAATTTTGAAATAAAATAATTCAAGATTTGCTTTTAAATTATCTAACTTTTTTTCCTCAATATTTATAAGGTAATAACTGGCAATATCACCAATAAGTGATTTTGCAGTATCATCATGTTTGAATATTTGTTTAAATTCTTCGTAAACTGTTTCTAATGTCTTTATAGGCCAAATGTCTTCTTTGATTTGTTGAATCGTTTCTAATACTTCGAAACATGAGTTTGCAGTATAAAGAACAGAAGCTTTATACTTTTCTGCTGTATAATCAAATAATGCTTCATCTAATCTCTGAGCGAAAAATAGAAGACCTTTTGTATCTTCATTTATTTCCCATTTCGATGTCTTCTTTTTTAGCATTTGGTCTGTCTTTTATAATGTTTGCTAACGGTCACGTGTATGGTGTAGTTTGGCGATTCGAAGCGCAAACCTGTCAAACCGTTACAACGTTTATTAAATGTAACGCCCTCGAATTTAGTACTATCCGCCAAATGCACTATACACGATGTTGTATGCTGGGCTTCATTCATTATCAGTTAATTATCAGTCTTTTACCGTCACTAATCCGCTCAATCGAAGCACTACTGTTTCCGAAAAATTAGTTTTTAGGGTCGGCAAAAAAGCGTTGGCAAACAGACAAGCTCTATTGCAATTTTTGGTTGAGCGTTGGCTCGTGCGAATTGCAATTGTGCTTGGCTGTGTGTGCGGGCTAATCCTTGTATTTTTTATTAAGCGAAATAACATTCTCAAAATGATATTCTGATGTTTTAGAAACTTGAAAATTCTTAATCTGCTTTTTTAAATGTTCCCTGTAAAACAGATAATCACCGTCTTCTATAAAATCTACATTGTTTGAAATAGCCTTCTCTACAAATCGTTTTATGTCATTTTTCCGAAGCATTCTGTTGTCACTTAAAAAATCAGCTAATGAAAGTAATAGTTTCTGTTCACTTTTCAATGTTTTTTCTGCCAATAACTTAGCTTCTTCAATCGCATTTTTAATTTCCTCTTCAACGGCTCCAAACTGGTGATACGAATCATTTTCCTCTTTAATCGGTATGCTATATTTAATCGGGGTTTGCCCCATTCCATTATTTTTATACATTGTCGATAAGAATTCTGTTGCTTTTTCAATGTCACTCGATGCCCCGGATGTTAAGTTTTCTTTCCCGAAAATTAATTCTTCTGCAACATAACCACCTAACATCATTGCAACCCTTGGAATTAATTCCTTTCTTGAGATGTATTTCCATGCAAAACTCGAATAAACGAATCCTTGACTATCTGCATCAGTCGTAATTGAATATACAACATCTGGTATAGTTTTCATTAAAACAATTGATAACACAGTATGACCACTTTCATGAACTGCTGTAATAGCTTGTAAATCATCTTTGATAGTCTGACGGACATTTTCAAGTGTTGTTGTGATATCGGTTTCTAACGAATAAACATTTTGCTGTTTTTTACGATATTCACATGCCAGCTTCTTGTTCCTTGCTGAAAAATGCAAGCTGTCAATATCCATTGTTTTCAAAAATATAACCGAATAAAAGAAACTGATTTTGCTTTTTAGGACTTGATGAATTGAAGTGAAAATTGGACGAACACCCTGAGTTGGATAAACACCTTCATTGTAAATAATGTCATTTATTGAGTTATCAAAAACAACTCCTATCTTAAATGTATTTGTCAAATTCTTAGCATACTTTTTAAGTTCGTTATCGATTATGATTTGATAAGACAACTTATCTAATGCGGGGTAAATAATATGAATATTTCCCAATCTAGCAATTTGTTCATTTCTGAAGCGATTTTGCAATGCTTTTTTGATTTTAGGTACAGTTATTTTTTTGGATAATTTATTGAATTCGTCTGCATCGATATCGGCACTAAAATTATCACTCATTGTATATGCTTCATCAAGGTTGCCAAGTACGAAAATCAAAGATTTTGTAAAATTTTTAATTGAAGGTCTTTTGCCAATTTTAAGAACCTTATTTAAAAACAATATGGTGTCATTAGCAGAGAAAGACAACAATATTTTTGCAACATCTTTTTTCAAGTGAAGTCCAAGTTGTTCACCTGCAAATTCAAGAATCGTTTCATATTCGTCATAAGGTACAAAAAGTACCCTTTCACCTTCTCCGACCGAAACCTTCATTTCGTTGCAATATAATTCAATATTATTGACAACAACTCCTTTTTCTACTTCAACACCAGCCTTCAGCAGATGTAATAATTTGTATATTAAATCTTCGAATGACCATAATCCTCTTTTCCATTCAACATACTGAATCCTACCAGAATCAATCATTTCCCATATCATTCTGTTTTTGTCATTATCAACTTCCTGACGAAATGGACCTGAAACTGTTCTGCTATGCTGAATCTCATCCAAAGCGATTATGACAGGCGAACTGTCATTATTTTTGCATAATTCATCCAACGAATCCCTAAACGAAAAGCTACCTTCTTTTTCACCCAAGTCAAACCGATAAAACGAATCCTCAAAATCAAGTAATTCAACCAAACGGTTTACTAGAGATGTCTTACCAACGCCCGTTAATCCCCATAAATTGACTACGACAGGCTTTTCTTGTAAATCTGGGAGAAAGAACCAGCTACTGACATTATCAATGATTTCGTCAATAATTTCATTTATTCCGATAAACTCTTGCTTTAAAATCTTTCTCGCATTTTCAAGAACTGCCTGTTTGTTCAGAAAATCATTTTTTAAGTCTAATTTGTTTGCTTCCATAGCTGTAAATGTTTAAAGTAATGAAGCAAATGTACTTAGGCACTTCGCCAAACTATGACGAAGTGCTATGGATTCTTAAAAACAGCTCTGCACAGGCTCTTGCATCGGAAAGTGCTTCATGGTGATTTAGCTCAATACCTTCAACAATACAACACTCATTTAATTTCCCAGACGGATATTTGCTAATTGACCTGCAATATTTCATTGTACATTCCCAAGTCTCGGAAATATTCAATTCGGAATAAACCAGACCATTATCAAACATAGATTTCCGCAAAACTCCCCTGTCAAATGATTCATTGTGGGCAACGACAATCTTGTTCCATAATCGTTTTTTAATTTCAGGATAAATTTCTGCAAAAGAAGGTGAATTTACAGTATCGTAAGACGAAATTCCATGAACCTGTGTACAGTAATAGTTATATTCATTATTCGGCGGTTTAACCAAAGAATAGTATTCTTCAATAATTTCGCCATTTTCCACAGTTACAATACCTACTGCACAAATATGGTGTCTTACAGCGGTTTCAAAATCAATAGCTACGAAATTCATTATTTAATCTACTTCAGGAGATTTGGCAATTTTATTTAGAAATTCTTCCAAATTATCTATTGTTACATCGGGTACCTTTACCCATTTGTCTGTTTCAATTTGTTCTTTTAGGCAATCCCACCACTGATATTTTTTACCGTTACTCTTTAATGTAAAATAGATTTCCCAACCCCAAAAATAGTCTAAATCGCCTAATTTTTGTTCACTTGTTATTGTTTCTCTGCACAGTGATGAAAATATTACATTCCGTTCACTACCAATAACGTATTTTTTCCAGTTCGCATTAGCTCTTGGTGGGTAGAGTGCATAGTGCTCATATCTCCAATTCAATCTGCACCCTGCTTGTACAACTTTTAAAAGCTGACTTTTAACTAAATCTTCGTGTACAAGTTTTTTAGCATCATTTGGTTCTAAAAACTGAGAGTCCCAATTATTAAAATCAGGCAAATCATTGTCGAACAAACAATTTGTTGGTTTAATCCACTTCACATTAGTCAGTAGGCTTTTCCACGAATCTATGGAGTTATCATAAACCATCCCCCAAAACATGCCCCAATCATCAAAATATGAAATAAAACTTCGTAATAAAAGAGCATCCTTTTTATAATCCTCTTTTACTTTTTTCTCAACAAAATACTCTTTTGCTTTTTCAAATCGAGCATCAAATTTACCCCAATCGTATTGCCCTTCTACTACTCTGAATAAAAAGCAAATTGCTCCTTTAAAAAATGCATATTTCTCAGCTTCAATAATTTTTTCTTCCCACGTTTTATCATATTTATCTTTAAATTCCTTGTTGTCAACTATCTGGCGAGCTTTTTCTTTTTCTTCTTCCATTTGCTCTTTGGCAAAGTCAGTTAAAATATCTCGGTCTTTTAAATGATTGTATATTTCGTGAGAGTAATCTGCCAAATCATCAATAAGTCGAATTGCTCCAATCATTGCTGGAATAGTTTCAATATTAGCATTTTCAATAATATTCCAAACAACTCTCATCCACTGCTTAAAACTCGATTCATGATAATCCCCATTTTCAAAATAACAGCAAATAGCAAAAAATACGACTCGTTGTGGTTGAGTAAGGGTTGTTGGAAAATACTTCTCATCTTTCTTCTCATACTCGGGAATAAAACTTAAACCCGAATTGTCAACCCAATTTGGATGAGACAATTTGTTAATATCAGCTTTTGATGATTCGAGTCTATTCAGAACAGTTTTTAGTTTACCTATTCCAGTTTTAACGACAGTTTCTTCCAACCTGTAAATGTCAAAACCGTGATATTTAACATTTGAATCATTGCTTTTATCACCGTACAGATATTTGAAGAGTTTGTTTTCTTTTTCAAGTTTTTCAGCGGTATATATATATTTATTCTTCTCCACTTTAACTGCTATCAAACAATTCAGTAGGAGACGATTTATAAAAGCGTAATAGATTTCATCTATCTTATGATTTGGGGATTTATTTTTCCAAAATATATCAGTCCAATCGGTATCTAACTTATGGATAATTCTTTTTTTTTCATCAGTCTCAACTTCAATATTCTCAGCTTTAATGTAGCCCATTAGGTCGGCTTTAAAGTTTTCAAAATCGGTTAACTGCTTTCCCCTTGCATTCATTTTTATGTAAAGGTCGTCAGATAATTTCAATTCCAACAAGTCAAGGTGATAGAATACTATTGGACATTCGCTATCATCAGATAAATTTCTCCAATATTCCAAAAACTTCTCTTTATTTGTGCCATTAAATACTTCTGCCAAACCGTCAATAATATCGTTTGCTTTATTATCTTTTATTGAAGTGCCGCCAAGCATTGTCAGCATTGCTTGAATAGTTGGATCCTGTTTCCATTCAGAAAAGAACCATGTTTGATTTTCGATTAATTTAACGATATTTTCGTCTGAGCTTTCCACTCTAATTTCGGAAAGTTTGTTACAAAATTCCCTTGATGAAGTTCTTGTTTCGTAAGTAAATTTTTTGAATGTAGATTCATTTTCTTTTAATTTCTCTGCCTTAAACGCAATATACCAGTGCAAAAGCCAAAGAGTGGTAAGTCGTTGTTGCCCATCAAGAGGATTTAAGCTGTTATTCTCAAAGCTACCGTAAACAAAATCCAGTTTTAGAGTTGTATTGTTATCCAAAGCCTTTTTAAGGTCACTCAAAAAAGTTTCTCGCAATTTCTCTTTCCCAATTCTGCCTTGGGCATAATCACGCTGAATAATTGGAATCTCTATTTTGCGATTTTGCAAGAACTTCCAAAATGTAGTCTGTTGTATCTTATTGTTCTTCATTGTTTCTCCTTATGATAAGAATTCATTTAACACCTCTGCAATATTGGTTTTGTAAGATTCAGCGTCTTCTTTTTCCCATCTGCGCAAATTATTTGTTGAAGTATTATAGTATTTCATAAAAACATTTTTAGTACACTGGGGTATAAAAGCTACTTCACCAGAGTCTTCTTTAATATTTAGTTCGTCATCAACCCATATTTTCTTACCTTGGTCTTTCCCAATAATCGCTCTGCGTTTTGCTGAAAATATTGAATTGCCATAACCTCTATTTGTTGACGCGTCAAGCAAGCAAAAATTCCATATTTTGTTTTTATCTTCATCATTTAGTTTTGAATCTTCACTTGAATTGGTAATTTCTTCTTGTAATTCTTCAAATGTAGGTTTGGCTTCTTCTTGATTAATAAAGTCTTTTATTTTTGCTTTTAGTTTTTCATTCGGAACACCAATATAAGCAGCTTTCAGCCATTCCTTTTGTTCTTTTTCGTCTTCTAGCGAATTGTCAGTATTAGAGTCGATATGTTCAATATCCCAAACCTCCTTCTTGAAAAGATGAAAAGGGAATTTATAAAAAACAGGGAGTTTATATTTTTCATTTTTTATTAGCTCCTTACCTTGGTTTATTACTGTTTGTATATTATGCAATAAGAGAAGTGGTCGGCAATGAGTTTTTTTGGGTTTCCCCTCAGAATCATACTCTTGTTCTAAATTAGAGCATTTTTCTAATTTATTATTTATCCGGTCTTTAATGTAATATTGAACAAATTGCTGTTTAGTGCCTTTTTCTTCCCACTTTTCAAGAATATTTGTTGTTTTATCTCCTTGCTCAACCAAGAAACCAATGTAATGGTACAATTCTAAATCGTTAAACCACTCATTAAATGTTTGGAAGATTGTTTTTATTATACCCCAGCATTCTATAATATTCGGGTTTTCTTCCTTTTTAAACCAAGTATAGAAATACCTGAAAGTTCTGTACTCATCTTTCCCAATCGTATTGTATTCTTCACTCAGATTGAGTTTATTTTTCTCACAAATCAAATCTAAAATCAAATCAATTCTTGTTGGCTTATCGTATCCTTTTTCGTTCAAGAAAAGCCAAAACTCATCACTTTGTAAACGATATTCTATCTTATCCCATTCACTAGCAATTTCTTGTTGTTGTAATCTAATCCTTTGTAAATCGGATGTTTTGAAATTTGATTTATTTAGAAACAGTGCTTTTATTAGTTCTGAATTAGTAAGTGATATTTTTCCGATATTTAGCCTAGTAAAAACTTTTATTGGGTCTTCGTTTACTGATTCGTACCAGATGAATTTTACGTTTTTTAATAAATTTTCAAGAAACTCCTTTTTATAGCCCTCTTTACTCTCAAACCACTTGGAAATTTTTAAAAACGATTCACGCATATGATAATAATCAATATTGTCACCATCGGTGTTTTCGTCAATCTTTTCTAAAAAACTCCGACTACATTCTCTTGTTTCATACTCTATATAATATTTGTTTTCTTTATCAGTACAAAGATATTTCAATAAAATAAAGATTGTCGTCAAACGCTGCTGTCCGTCAATCACTTCCCATTGGGAGTATTCATCTATAATTTTTTCAGTACTCTTAATTAGATTATTATCTTCATGACTCAGTTCTTTTAGCTTTTTACAGTACTCTTCACTCTTAATAATATTCTTTTTTACAACAAGAGGTTGAATGCAATAAAAACCACCTTGCTTTTTCTTGATAAACTCATCAATATCATCAAGCAAATCTTTTATCAGCTCCTTTGTCCAGCGGTAGCCTCTCTGGTAATCAGGAATAAAAAACTTCATACCTGACAATTCACTTATTGATTTTAGTTCTATTTTATTACTCATAAGTTTTTGTTTTCAAATGTAAATCTCGACTGCGTCATAACATGTCGGAATTAATATTTCTCCAAATTTCTTTTTAAAATCTCTTTAATCTCATCCATCAAACATTTTGGCTCAATGACTTTTACTGTTTCTCCGTGTTTCAAAATTTGCTGGGTTAATTCATAATTAGGAACTACTTCAAGTGAAATTCTGCATTCTTGTTCATCATCAATCAAGATTCTTTGTGATGTATGGAGAGGTAAGGTCTTTACATATTTCCCCTGTGTTGGAGTAAATGATAATACAATGGTCTGAGGAGTGTTCTCGGAATAAACCAAACCAATGGTTTGATTAAACATTTGCATCGGATTCAGTTTTTTATCGGGCTTAAATGTTTCAGTTTTTATTTCAAGGTTTTCAATCCTGTCAATTCCAAATGTTCTGAATTCATTGAATCCACCGATAATCCCAACTATATACCATCGATTTTGGTATTCCTTTAACAAGTATGGTTTCAGTGTGTATTTTCTTGATTTCTCTGCGTGAAAATTAAAATGGGTAAATGATATTTTCCGATTGTCTTTAATCGCTTTTAAAAGAGGTTTAAGATTTTCTATACCTTTTAATCCACCACCAGTATCAAAGGAAATATGTTTTAAGGAATCTTTACTTTCAAGTAAGCTTTCTGTTAGTAGTTCAGCTGTAATAACGATTTCCAGAAACCGAAAAAAAGATTCAATGTTTAAACTATTTTCGTAATCAATATAATAACCGTTTTTATCTCGGTTATATTTTATTTCAATTCCGAATTCAAAACGTATTTGTTCAATATCTCGTTGAATTGTCCTGTCGCCAATTTCAAAACCGTGTTCAAAAAGGTAATCTTTTATTTCTTGGAACGATGGAAATTGTCCACGTCTGATTTTTTCTATTTCAAGGGTGTATCTCCTTATTGTTCCGTGCTTAGACATATAGCAGTATCTTTTAGTGGGTAGGCAAAAATTGCACTCTTTTGCAAATTTTGGTCTGTGCGTTGGCTTGTGTGATTTGCAAATGTGTGCAATGTGTGTTGGCTTCTCCAACTGTCCCGAAGGGCAGAAGCGGGCGGGCAAAAACTAATTTTTTCTTGCACAAACCTTCAATCAAAGAGCCTATATTTTCTATTCGTTTTTTCAAATTTATAATCAGGTTATTTCTGTGTAACTCGGTCTCTTAGCCTTGCATACAACGGTCCTGGCATAGCCACAGTAGCGGATTTGCGGGCTTCGTCACTTTCCGC
>VSSQ01001073.1_pt1 | contig 11819 bp, 10 predicted proteins | sample 4763081 | NCBI WGS metagenome assembly VSSQ01 (sample SAMN12137344, study PRJNA551015) | bioreactor metagenome | isolation source: SDC9 anaerobic chlorinated ethene degrading culture | place: USA: Knoxville, Tennesee | collected 2015-01-01
TTGTGAATAACGTTGAATGAAATTGTATCGAATAAAGCCTTCAAGAGGTAAATATACTTTTGAAGGTTTTATTGCTTACAATTCACTTAGGTTGTAAAGTAAAATGCAGCATCCGACACGGCGAAAAAATGCCTTCTACAGGCTATGTGTTCAGAAATATACCCTTCCGCCAAGGAACCAGTGGTTTCAAACGACATCATTTTTGTCTACTCAAGGCACGTAGAAACGATAATTCTGATGACGAATGGTGGTTTTGAGGGCGAAAATTAGGTTTTGACCACAATATGTTGTGGTTGAAAGCAAAAAACGGACAAAAAAACATTAATTTTTTGTTTCCCAAAAGGAAATGTAATTATATCCGTAAATCATAAAAAGCTCTTAGTCTATACAAAATATGAAGAAGGAAACCTAATAGTAGTAATTAAAAAATCAGAAATTGTAAAAAAATTTCTTGAAAATATCCTAGTACTAAGGCTACTGCAGAATGTAAAGGTTATGCTCGGGGATACGATCGAAATAAAGTTAAAATCAGGAATTGTTATAAAATGAAGGGTTTCATATTATGAGTAAATGATGGTTACAAGGACATTCATCTCCCATGTGCTTATACGACCGAAACCCAAATATCAAGAGGAAATCTCTAGGTTTATAGAGATTATCTCTTGATATTTAATATGATAGATGTTATTATTAAATGTAAACAAATATAAATTCGTTGTGAGGTGTAACATTTTGCAAGTTAGTTATAAAAAGCTTTGGAAATTATTAATCGATAAAAATATGAAAAAGACAGACTTGCAATTAGCAGCTGGAATTAGTGCCGGTACTTTAGCTAAGCTTGGAAGAAGTGAAACAGTCTCTATGGATATTTTAATGCGTATATGTATAGCACTTTCATGTGATATAGGGGATATAATAGAATTTATTAATGATAGTCAAAATAAAAATATTTAATTAGATTTGCTATAATGATTAGACGAGGAGATTTATGACGATTTCACTTTTTTCATTTTTTTCTGGGGCAGGGCTATTGGATCTCGGCTTTGAGGATAATGATTTAGATTATAATATAGTATTTGTAAATGAATATAAGGAATCATTTTTAAATGCATATATTTATACTAGACAACATCATAATATGCAGCAGCCATTATATGGATATCATTGTAGAGATATCAATGATTTTATGAATACTGATAATGCACTCGTATTACAAGGATATTTGCAAGAACAACATGACTTAGATAATGTTGTTGGATTTATTGGTGGTCCCCCGTGCCCTGATTTTTCAGTAGGCGGTAAAAATCTTGGGAGGGATGGAGAAAACGGTATACTTGCAAAGAGTTATGTTGATTTAATTATTGCACAACAGCCTGATTTTTTTATTTTTGAAAATGTTCGAGGTCTGGTCAAAACAGCTAAGCATCGGGAGTATTTTGATGAGTTGAAACATGCTTTAGCTAATGCAGGCTATACAATTTCAGACACTATACTAAATTCCTTAAGTTTTGGTGTTCCTCAGGATAGAGATAGAGTAATTATGATAGGTGTTCTAAATAATAATCCTGAGAGAATAATACCAATACGTGATGACAATACCCTTGATTTCCCCTGGTTACAATTTGTTGAGTTTGATGCAGATGCTATTAAAAATCTACCATGGCCGACGGAACAACCATATAGAGAAAATAGTCGTCGGATTTTTCGATACCCTGTGCCAGAGGTTCTTACAGTGGAACATTGGTTTGTAAATAATAATGTTAGAAATCATCCCAATGGTAGAGATACATTTCAGGTAAAAGCTGGTCGTACAAAAATGTTGCAAATTCCCGAAGGAGATACAAGTAGAAAGTCATTTAAAAGGCTGCATCGTTGGAGATATTCACCGACTGCTGCATATGGAAATAATGAAGTGCATCTTCACCCATATAAAACAAGAAGACTAAGTGTGGCAGAAGCAATGGCAATACAATCATTACCAGCTTGGTTTTGTTTGCCGGATGATATGCCGTTAACTCATAAATTCAAAGTAATTGGTAATGGTGTCCCATATCTTATGGCTTTAGGGATTGCGCGAACAGTTAATGAATTTCTAAATCAAATATTTGATGAGGTGAACTAAAATGGGTGAAAAGAGAATTGTTATTGATCCAAGAATAATACAGCATCTTGGGCGAGATCTTATTACGTCTCCAGACGTTGCAATTATTGAACTTATTAAAAACTCAATTGATGCAAAATCAAAAATAGTTAATATTCATTTATTTGAAAGGTTTGATAAAGTTACCGAATGTAAGAGTTTTCTTACTACTCTTCCTAAGGAAGTATTAGATTTTGTTCCTGAGAACTTAAAAAAATTATCTGTTCTAGTTGTTGAAGATAAAGGTTTCGGAATGTCCACTACCCAATTGGAAGATGGATTCTTAAAAATAGGAACAGATATTAAATCGAATAAAACAGGTGATGACGTAATCCTTGGTGAAAAAGGAATAGGTAGGTTGGCTGCTCAACGTCTTGGAGAGGCACTTATTGTTGAGACTGCATCAGAAAGTGAAAGTTTTATATCGTTAACATACCTGGATTGGAATAAAATTGTAAAGGGAGAAGAGGTTGTTCCGTATGATCAGATAATTGGATCACCTAATAGCTACACTAGATTATGGATATTTAATGTTAACTTTGAAGAGTTATTAGAATATCCTGTGCAATTGAGTCTAGATTCTACAAATGAAATAACTGAGATTAATCGGGATTTGCAATCTGCTTTGAATTTTTTGGTTTCGCCATTTAATTCTACAAGATCGTCAGCAGTGATTAATATGTATTTTAATGATAAGCCTTTGGAGACTCGTTTTCCGGTAGAAATGCTAGAATTATCAGAGAGCACACATTATTTTTTATTTAACAACAGCAATAATGATATCTTATTAAACTATGGATTGAAATTACAACCATGGTATATTGAACGTATTCATCGTGCTTTAGTAAAGGCTGAGGCTTTTGCACGCTTAAAAAAACCTCATGATTTTTATCAAGATTTATTGAATGAAAATACTTCTAGAATTGATCAGGCCTTAACTTTTAAAATAAACCAAGAGGAATTATGCGAACGAATAGCGTCATTTTATGAGGATGTTTATCCAAATTTAATAAATAAAAATAATAAAGAAAATATTGAAAAATACTTTTATGATGAAGCCTCAAAAATGGTAAGTAGGTTATGTGAAATTGCACCTATTTCTGGTGAAATATATAGTTTTAAACAGAATGCTGCAATTGGAGACAATATTATTATTGAATCAGTTAAGCAAAGAAACAAAAGCGAAAAAATTAAAAACATTGATTTGAAGAAGCTAAAACAATTTCTCGATAATTATAATGGTATTAAGTTATATAGAGGGAGCTACCGAATTGGTTTTTTAGGAAATAAAGAAAGTGACTGGATTAAACTACAGCAATATAGGACGAAAGGACAACAATGGTTTAGATTTGACCTGGGGAATACAGTCGGGTATGTTTCGCTTAATGATCCTCACCAAGAAAAAATAAAGGAGATAAGCTCACGTTTAGATATAAGCCAAAATTATGTTTCAGAAGCTTTTAAAAACTTAATTTATATCGTGTTTAATAGAATGTTTTATGAATTAAATCAAAAAGCAAATGGTATAGTAAAAGTCATTCTGGAAGAGGAAGGACTACTTGGTGAGCCTTTAACAAAACGTGTTAAGAAAAATGTTGACTTGGTTCAACAAATGATTAAGAAAAACAAAAAAATGATGAGTACTATTCAAGAAGTTTCTCGAACACTGGAGAAAAAGGTCGTGATAGATGGTGCTTCTGCGAGTATGCCTAAAACAACATACGAGTTTGTAACAAAAGTTATTGATGATATAAATGAGCATTTTAAAGAAGATCAGGATACGCACTCTGAAGCTGCGAATTTATTAGCAGAAGCGGATCAACAATTGAAAATTATTGAAGTAGAATCTTACAATAATTATAAGTTGATGGCAAATGGTTTAATTACAGAAACTATAACTCATGAATTGCATTCATTAAGTACAGCTAATATTGATAATCAAGTTGACGGACATTTTGAATCTTTAAAGGATTATTTTTCTGCGAATAAGGAGGCAAAAGTATACAATTCACATGTATATCCAATAAAGAATAGTTATAGTGTAATTTCTAATAAAATACTCCAAATAGGAGATATGTATTCATTCCTTGAAAAAACATTTATAAAAAAAGGAACATATGATGAGTTTATCGAGCAGAATATTAAAGAACTTGCAGGGCAAGTTTATGCTAATTTGACGAAAGCATCAAAATCAAATAAGATAAACTTGGTATGTGAAACAAATGATTTGAGTTGGTTTGTTCCTAAGGGAGTTTTGGTTCATGTCTTTTATAATTTATTTAGTAATTCAAGATACTGGATTGATATACGTCGAAAAAGAGCAGAAAAAGATTCTGCTTATGCACATAATGGAGACGACCAAATTACAGTAGAACCGCTAGGAACTGATGGCTTAATTATATCAGACACCGGTACAGGAGTCACATCTAACATGCAGGATATACTTTTTGAACCTCTTCAGTCAGGAAAGCCATATAATGAAGGTCGTGGTATGGGCTTATATATTGTAAAGAAGCTAATGAATTCATTTAATGGCGACATTATCTTATTGCCGGATCTAAATGCGTTTGGTAACCGCTATAAATTTTTACTCACAACGGATAAAGCGGAGGAGTTGTAATGGAGCAAATTGATTATAGAATGTTTTTTAGTAATGTTGATTGTGCTATGATAGTTTTTCTTGAAGATGATTTTTCTCTTTCAGATACAGAAATAGATAAATCCAAATTTCTTTATTCTATTTCAAGGATGGATGTTGAAAGCAGGAAAGCCTTTGTTTTAGAATTGGAAAAAGAATATTCTGAGTTTGCTTTATCTATAAATAGATTTTCCGACTGTATGGAAAATTTATTTTCTCTTATAGAAAGTTGGGATAATGAAGTCATAAGAGATGATATCGAATCCGCTATGGATATTATAAAGGTACAGAAGCCAGCACAGTATGACAGCCTCCGTGGATTATATAATGCTGTTGAACTGCCCAATGTAGATCAATTAGCGAAGTTATTATTAAAGTATGGGCTTTGCATTAATATTCCGCCATGTTATCAAAGAATTTTTGACGAGTATCTTTTATCCGAGAATAGGTGGAAGCCATTTAGAATATATGCAAGTTTTGATGCTGAAAATAGCAGGTCATTTAAGTGCGAGTTGCAAGAATTCTATAAAAATACAACCAATGAATTCACTTGCCTCTGCTGCATAATTGATAATGAACTTTCAGGAGAAAAAAGGGCGAAAAATATTATTGATGAAATCAGAAGCTTTAACACAGATAAGAGAAATAGTATTATTGGAGCCATAGTCACTTCTCATGAAAAAACTGAAAATATAGATGAACATGTTTTTCTTGAATATGTTAATAAGTCTTCAGCTCAAAGTAATTTACAATCGGCACTACTTAGAAGCACTTATAATTATGCCATAAGCAAGTTAAAAGATGAATTGATGAAAGGGTTCCTTGATACTTTCTCAAAAGCGACAATCAATAGAAATATTGCATTCTACCTATCGCAAATGGCTGTATACGAAGGAGTTGCAAATTACCAAATTATTAATACCTGGATTAGTACCATGTGTGATTATGAATTATCTAAAAGTAATGTAATTCTTTATATCGTGAGGCTAACTAATCTAATTAATCAGGTTGAAATTGAAGATTATGAAATTACCGATGATTTAAATATGCTTAATACTTTTGAAGCATTTGATTTTAATGTAAATAAGTTTTATCAGCCCCCGGCAGCTGGTGATGTCTTTATAGACAATGATGACAAAGTGTACATTTTGATTGGACAGGACTGCGATATAATGATGAGTGAAACCAGAAAAAGAAGAAATGCTATTTCTGAATTGATACCCGCACAAATCGTATCACAGACAGAAACATTTAAATTGAAGAATAATCTTAGCTATATGATGATTAACAACTTTAGAAAAAGTCCTGAAGATACTCCAAGTTGTTTAAAGATAGATTATACAAAAAGAGTTTACTTGGAGAATGAGTTAATTAATTTGTGTATATATAATCCGGATGGAAAATGTGGTATTAATCTCGATGCGGTGTTGCCAGAAGATAGCACTAAGATTATGATGCCATATCTTATTAACTATTATGGTGAATTACAGAAGTATTTTAATTCGATAAAGATATTAAAATCCCAAGCAGGAGAGGCTTTTGATATATTCTTAGATAATACTTATGCCCCAAGACTGATATCCATACATAAGTATGAGGAAGAGACTACAAATAAATTATCTTATCCGTTACGAAGAATTTGCAGATTAACAGAAACCTATATACTTTACTTATACAAGCTATATCTTGAATATAGGGGGAGGCAGCCGTACAACACTATCAATCTAGCGCGGTGCCAGACTCTTGATATCCCTATATCAGATTCGGCGATTTCTGGAGAAATTAGCATTCAGGTAATTCTTTCAGGAGATAGGAATACAAATTCCAAACCTGCAAAACTACCATGGGAAGTATCAAGAGCTGAAATACTAAGAGTGCTCTCAAAATTTGGTGTTGAGGCGGCACCTACGAATAAAAAAGACTATATTCTATTAGAAACTGAGGAAACTCGTATAGATTTAGAAAATGGACAAGCATTAAAAGTTGTTAAAAAGAGTAAACCGGAAGCAAAATTAGAAATAGTTTAATTGAAATGGGGGTACATAAGATGGCATACAAAATATTTTTTGGTAATTATAAAGGTGGCGTAGGTAAAACTACAAGTACATACAATATAGCTGTTGAAATGGCAAAGCAGAACCGCAAAAAAGTGTTATTGATAGATCTTGATCCACAATCTTCTCTAAGTGAAGTGTGTATGACAAAATTTGGTGGCCAACTTGATGATTTGGAAAATGAAACGTTAAACTATGTTTATGACATCTACATGCAGGCTAAGAAATTGGGTAACATTAAGGTTAAGGTAGATAGTAGACCAATAATTAAGTCGGTGAATAAAATTGATTTTATTCCAAATAGCCTATTCTATAAAAATGGTGGTCTTGATAAAATAAGTATGGATATAGGTAATAGTTTAGAGTATTTACTTATATTAAGAGATTTTATTGAAGAAAATAATTTGGTTGAAAAATATGACTTTATATTCTTTGACTGTCCACCAAGCAATAATGTAATAACTCAAAGTGCATTCCTTTACTCAGATTATTACATTATACCTACAATCATGGACCCGCTTAGTATTAAAGGAGTTACACACTATGTATCTGTCATAGAAAAAATATATGATAATTATTGTGTCAACAATGATAATTCAGATGTTTTAGCATTAATATTTGGGCAAAAGCCTGAATTACTTGGAGTTTTCGAGACAATGAGAAAAGGTCCAACAAAAACAGGAGAATATAGAAAAATGTTGCAGGTAGCAGGTTATCACTTGTTTAAATCAGAGATCAAAGATAGAAAAGATGTATCAACTACAATGGGTATGGGAGAAGAAACTAATGACTATGAGTATGTCCATTTAGCAAAGGAGATACTTGATAGAATTGAAGAGTTGGAGGAAGATTAATATGGCTAATGATGATATGATCCAATTTTTACAGAAATATCAAAAGATACCTCAGGATCTGAATATAGATGAGGATGTAAGATATTTTGATGAAATAATAAATTACATTAAGAATTGTAATTTTAAAAATATAGTTGAAACAAGCACAGTGCAGAAGAAAAAGTACGGAGAAAAAGATTTTGAAGAACTAACGAATAATGCTGAAGTGTGTTTACAAGACTATGATATTAATCCAGCGATTATCAACTATAAGGATGGTATTGTTGAATTTTGGAGCGGCCTAAATACTGATCAGAAAGGGAACTTCACCATTTTTGAACTAAATATAATGCTATTTTTAATTTCAAATCAGTATAACAAATATATGAAAAAAGACAAAAAAAGAGTTATCGCTTTTTTGAATGATGTGGTTAAGTCCAAAAGAATGGAAAAATCATATAAAGATATACAGGTATAATAATTAGTAGATTTTGTATGCTTTATACAATTGTTAAGAAATATAAGTTATGGATTGTGAGATGGACATTATGAAGAAAGATTTTATCTACTTAGACTGGAATGCTATAAAATATTTGAAAGATAATGGCTCTAGAACAGAATTTGCTATTATATTAGATGTGTTAAAATTGCAATATCTTATTCCATATTCTTTTGCTCATTTATGTGATTTGCAAAAGAATATGTCTGATAGTACTATGAGATTGATAAATTCAGATTTAGCATTTCTTAAAGAATTGACTTCATCTTATATGTTAGGCAAATATAAAGACGATTTTGACATTGATCAAAAAAGCATCGATCAAAAGTTTGAAGAAGTTAAAAGTTATAACTTAAATATTTTTCCCAACCCTATGATTCCATCGGATATTATTGATGAAATGAAAACATTGGGACTAAAAAATTATTTTCAGAAAGAAGAAAACATAAAATGGTATGTTCCAACATTTTTAAAAGCTCTAAATAGATTTGAATGTGATCCTGTGCTGTATAATTTATTTAGGGAGATATTCACTATAGAAGCTCCAATAAAAGAATTGCAATTTTTCAACAAATTAAGCGAAAATCCCATTACCTCTCAGGGCTTGATTGAGGTTGTTAATTGCTTTATAAAGTTTAACAATACAGAAAATTTATGTACTTCAGAGAAACTACGTTTGGCATATTTGTTACTTGATTTTAATTCAAAGTATCGAGAAAAAATCAATAAAAAAACGAACTTCACCAATATGTATACTGATTGCGAACATATGCTTAATGCTAGTCATGCGAAGTATTATTTATCTCAGGATAGTTCTACTAGAATTCGTACACGATTTGTATATGATACATATAATATTGGCACAAAAGTATATAGTATTGATGAATTCATATCGGTGACATCAAATCTGAGTTAATTCAGTCTAATGTGTTATAAAAAACAAACTTGCCACCAAGGCCTACTAGGCTCAAGCGGCATCTTATTTGACTGTTCAAGGAATGTGGAGTGCGTGGTACTGATGTCAAAAGCCGAGAAATAGAACAATAAAAAAGTGTAGAAAACAAGCGGATTTTGGAAGTTGGGGCTGTTTGGACAATGGCTCTGGCTTCCGATTTTTACGTTATTAAACCGTCTGTGGAAACTGGTCTATTGCAAAAAATGGCAGAGTGTTGAGTTGACAGGTTGATATGAGATAAGATAAGCAGGCAAAAATGAAGGGAAAGTTCTTGTTTTAGTATGTGGAATGTTGAACAGAAAATGGATGCATTAAAAATTATTACAAGCGTTAATAATATATTATTGACAAAAGTTCAAGACAGTGGTATCCTGACGATAACAAATTATTAACACCAATAATACTAGGTGTAAGAAAGTGAGGGTAACAATGCTAGTATCAAAAATGGTACAAATTGAATTCGCCGATTCCAGAATACGGGCTGTTGATGCAATTCAGGATATTCGTAGAGCTGCGGAATCTGCATCATTAAATTTGTTTTCAAGGTACGATGTTCAGCTTCAGATGCCTATGGTAATTGATGACAACAAAGTTGTAGTTGAAATAAAGGTGCCGGAAGAGATTGTCGGGACATTTGCGGTAGGAAACCATCTCCGTGGCATCGCTTCTTATCTGCTGAATAGATGTAATGGAAGATATGATCAGTATGTATTTGGAAAAAGGCTTCTCAATTATAATGAAATTCCTGCTCCAGAGATGAAATCTGACAGCTTGCCGATGGTAGACCGCCTTGAGGCAATTTCAGAGTTTGCGAAACTTCTTGAACGTTCTGATTCTGAGGCGATGGAACAAATAAGTCGAATTCTCATTATTTTAAAGGAGGCGAGCAGGTCATGATTTTGACTGTTTTCAAAAACATAGGAGATCGGCTCTCTGTGGCAGATGCATACCAGAAGCTGATTTCATTATTGGCAAATGATTTATACGCCAGAAACAAGGCAACAGGATCATTGGGAGGGGCAGTTAACGGAGGAACGATTTTTCTTGATGACAATGGATACTATGAAAGGATTAGGTAATAAATATATGGAAAGCGGTCTTAATAATCTGACGCAGGGTGTGCCGGAACTTGCAAAAAATTCTACAGTCACTTTTTGCCTTGAAGGCTGGCCAGCTGCAGCAGTTTTAATCTCAATTCCAGTTTCGCTTGTTCTTGTCTATGCAATAAAAGCTTTTGCAGCAAATTGATTTAATAGTTAAAATGTCTATGAATAGTCATGAGGCTTCCGATATTCCCTATCTAGTATGCTGAGGATTTTATCGTTGGCAGCTCCTATCTTTAATAAATTAAACATCAATATATAAGAGTTGCGATGCTATAATTGACATAGTCATTAATCCTAAAATGAAACATGACATGCTGAAAATCTTGAAAATATACCCTTACATCAAGGGGTACCAGATGTTGTGGTCATCAGAATTGTATGTTCAAGGCACGTGGAAACTGTGCTTTTGATAAGTAATTCCAATGATTCCAGAGTTGAAAGTAAATGTTTGGGCAAATAATATTTTAAACATATGAAATTAACTTGCAATATTTGACTTTTATCCATAAATAATTTAATATTTATACGTAAAAAACAAGACTGGAATTAAAGTTATGATGACTATTTAAAAAGCGATCACTGGAAGAATATCAAAAGAAAATATATAAATATTAAAGGAGATAAATGTAGAATATGTAATAATCAAGGGCAAGAATTACATCATTTAACATATAAAAATTTAGGTAATGAGAGAATAGATGATTTAATGCTGCTTTGCTCAGTGTGTCATGAAAATGTACATGATCCAGAAAATGAATACTATTAGGCTACTTGTAATATTTATTATATTAGAGCCTTTTGTGAAAACAATAACGTAACAAAAAACAGCATAAAATTAAAAAACTTTAGATTTTATAAAACCAACAAGACTAATGAAACATTCATCAACCTTGTTGGTTTTTATGTGTTCTTATATGTAAAACAATTGTCAGTGAAAAGATGGTATAATGTTTTTAAATACTTCTTTAAAAATGTTGCAACCTATTTTTTGTTATTTCGTCTAAATAGTAGGGAGGGTTGATGGTGGCAGATAAGTTATTGATTGTAAACTTAAAGAAGGGTCGAGAAGATGCATATAGACAAATAGTTGAAGAATATGGAAACAGACTTCTAAGAACCTGCTACCTGATACTAAAGGACAGGGAAGAAGCAGAAGATGTTGTCCAGGAAACATTTATAAAGGTATTCCGGAATATAGATTCTTTTAGGGAAAACTCAGGACTCTATACATGGATTTATACCATAGCACTTAACCTATCAAGGGATAGACTAAGAAAGAAACAAGATATGTTCACAATTGAAGTAGATTTAGTTGGAAATAATGATGTGGAATATGAAGTAGAAAAAAGTATTGACAAAGAGCTGTTAAGAAAAGAGCTTTTCGAGATAAATTCACTTTATAGAGAAGTGTTGGTGTTATTCTACTTTGAGGAACTATCAATAAAAGAGATTTCAAATTTGTTAAATGAAAAAGAAGGAACAATAAAAAGCAAGCTCTCTAGAGGTAGAGATATTTTAAAAGAAAGTCTTTTGAAAGGAGGTCGTCTGAATGGGCAATAGAGATAATTTTAGAGATAAAATTAAAAGTATTATG
>VSSQ01001074.1_pt1 | contig 11798 bp, 13 predicted proteins | sample 4763081 | NCBI WGS metagenome assembly VSSQ01 (sample SAMN12137344, study PRJNA551015) | bioreactor metagenome | isolation source: SDC9 anaerobic chlorinated ethene degrading culture | place: USA: Knoxville, Tennesee | collected 2015-01-01
GATGACGGGACAGCCTATGCCGGGCGAGCCGTCAATGATAGCCAGCTTGGTATCCTGCCTCGCCGTAGTTTTCATTTGCTTTTTAACTTCGGTTACGAGTTTTCCCGAAGTGCCGCTTCCCATTTTCAGCTGTGCCGTTGAAAAAACTTTATTGTCGTCAGCATACAGCATCAGTTCTCCCGCAGAGTCGGGTTTCAAGGAAATCGCGTTTGCAGGGCAGGCAGCCTCACAAACACCGCAGCCTTCGCAGGCAAAAGTATTAACCTTATAGCCATTCTCATCGAAGATTGCATCGAACCGGCAGTTTTCTTTACACAATCCGCATTCAACACACTTATCCGCATCTATTTCAGCTTTCGGCATACCGTAATAATCTGTTCGTTCCGGCTCAGCGTTCTGTGCCATAACAAGGTGAAGATTGGGCGCGTCGACATCACAATCGGCAAAGGCTTTGGCGGCTGAAAGCTTTATAAAAGCGCTGGCAATCGTCGTTTTACCGGTGCCGCCCTTACCGCTCAGTATCAGCAGCTGTTTCATGCCGCACCTCCTTCATTAGGGTATCAAGCAGAGAAGAAAACAGCGCTCTGAACCTTTCATTTTCTCTTGCGGCTATTTTTGCGTCCGAATTCAGTGTTCCAAGCTCCTTGTCAAACGGTATCCGACCCAATATAGGAACGTTATTCTCCATGCAGAATTTCTCTGCCGGGTTCTCTCCGTCAAGGCATTTGTTAAGCACAACACCGTGTGGCTTCCCAAATAGCACGACCAAATCATAGACCATTTTAAGGTTATGAGCACCGAACACCGTCGGCTCGGCAACCAGTACGCAATAATCCGCGTCCTTTATGCTTTCCATGACGATACATGCGCTCCCCGGAGGACAGTCAATAAAAACAGGAAGCTCTTCATATGAGAGGCTTTCTTCCAAAAGATTTTTTATGATCGGTATTCCGGACGCTTCCCCTGTATTTAGTATCCCGGTATTAACGGTCCCATTGCAGAAAACTCCTTTCTGTATTTTCCCGATCTGCTTTTTTTTCTCACTAATTGCCTTTTGGGGGCAGAGCAGCATACAGCCGCCGCAGGAGTGGCACACCTCTTCAAAAAGATATGGCCTGTTTTTTATAAAAGCCATCGCGTTAAATTTGCAGAAATCAACGCATTTTCGGCAGCCGCTGCAAAGGCTTTCGTTGATGACTGGTATTTTTACTGTGATGTCTTCTTCACAGACGTTCTCAGGTTTGAAAAACAGATGTCCGTTGGGCTCTTCAACGTCACAGTCGATATAGACGGATTTTTCTGCCACAGAGGCCAGATTAACGGATACCAGCGTTTTGCCTGTGCCACCCTTGCCGCTCAGCACGGCAATTTTTACGCTCTTATTTTTCATGTCCATGAAATCCGGGGTGGAAATCGCTGAGCAAAACGAGCTGTTCGGCTATAAACGCATCAATGTTTTGCTGCACGGTCCCGGGTATCGATTTATAGATCAAAACCTCCGATTTGCGCAATACCTCTTCCGCGTTTTCGCCGCAGCGCGGAGTCAGAAGTGCACGAGCACCGTGATCGGCAATTACCTGAGCTGCTCGGATTCCCGCTCCACCCTGACTGGCGACGGCGCTGTTGTCAAGATAGTAGTTTTCTTTGGTTACTGTATCAAAAAAGAGGAAATACGGAGCGCGCCCAAAGGACGGGCATACGCCTGATTCCAAGTTTTGTTCATCTACCGGTATCGCTATTCTCATCTGAATCCTCCGTTCTAATCGCATTTAAATTGTTTTCGGTTTCAGGCTTTTCCGCAAAGCCTCTGCCGCATCTATGTCGCCGGCAACCGCCTCTGCCGCAGCCATTCCCTCTGCCGTCACAAAGCTGGTATTCGCCGCCTTCTATCCAGAGTACTTTTCCATTGACCAAAGACTCGGCGAGTTTTCTTCTCGCTTCATCATAAATTCCTTGAACTGTTGTGCGGGAGATATTCATTTGATTGGCGCATTCTTCTTGTGTGAATCCGTCCAAATCAATTAGTCTTATCGTTTCATACTCGTCAACGGTCATATTGACTGCGTTTACCGCATCCGCAGGGGAATCGAGCGGCCCGAAACGGCTGCTGTCAGGAAGGCAGCAGACTTTTCTCCATTTTCTCGGTCTTGGCATATATTTTTACCTCACTTTACAACAGAAATAACCAGAGCGTCCTCCGGTCATTTCTGCTGCTCTTACAGATTTTCCAATTGCTTATCAATGGCTTCGAGTCGGTTTTTCAGCACATCCCTTTGTTCTTGGAGCAGCTCTTTTTGTGTTTTTGAGGGGTTCTGATTTTGAGCAACACCTCTTCCAAAGCCACGTCCAAAACCACGCCTACAGGCGAGTCCAAGTCCTAATCCCAATCCAAGACCAGCACCATACTTAACTGCGTTAGCACCTGTGCAAGAGCCTAACCCTCTTCCAGTCATTGATCCTGCGCCCATTGGGCCAGTTCCATCTCTTCTCGGCATATCTTTCACCTCCTCTGCGTTTCCGGCATATGTCCGTTTCAACAATTATTATACAGAGTTACGGGCATATGTCAATAACTATTTTGAATAATAATCTCATTTAACACTTAAGGGACGTTTATGAGAATGGTGAGATCTGATACAGAACGGATAAAAGCAAAGATGAAGGTAAAATTCTAGGCCGGCAGTTTTTGAAAACTACCGGCCTAAGTTAATGTCATTAAAAATCAATTGTTTCGTTTTGATAATCTAGCAATTGCAACATTATGGTATATTAACAACTCGTTTTTATTCAAGCGCCTCTAATATCCTTGTCAGCATGGCCGCAGCTTCGGCTCTTGTCACCGTTTGATCAGCGCAAAAGCAGCCGTCTGTGCCCTGAATAATCCCTAAGGTTCGGAGTGCACTGATATAACCGAGATCTTCTTGAGGGATTTCGCTCTGATCAAGAAAGACAACCGTGTCTTCCGTAACTTCTTCGGGTTCAACGCCTAAGGCCTTTGCCAGCATAACTGCAAACTGTAGGCGGTTTAGCTGCGCTTCTCCGTAACACTGGCTCTGCGCTGCAATTCTTAGAGCTGATTCTTCCTGTATCTGTTCTCTTGCCCATTCCGGAACAAGATTCAAATCAATACTCGTTTCTGGGTCTGCCTGTGATTCTTCAACGTTCAGGCAATTCATCAGACGGCTCATCATCAAAACACCCTCCGTACCTGAAATAACGCCGTCGGGATTGAAATCACCGTTGGGGTATCCGTTGATAAGGCCCCAGCTATAAGCTGAACCGATCTGCTCTCTAGCCCAATGCTGCTCGGTATCAGTGAAGCAAGACCGAGTCTGATCCTGCTGCTGCAGACGATCCTGATACTGTGCCTCAGCCTGGTCGGATATCTGAAGTCTGTCCCGGATCTGAAGCCTTGCCTGCTCGCGATCGGCTGTATTTACCTCCGTCTGCTTACAGCTTTGATCCTGTGCGCGATCCTGTGTTTGACTCTGTGTTTGGTCCTGAGTCTGATCTTGGGTCATACTACCGGAACCAGCCGCAAATGCTGATATGGAAATGCTGCAAACAAGCATGATTGATACAATTACGGACATCCATATTTTTTTCATAATCACACCTCATTTATAATTTATTCAAGGGAACGAACTAGCCTTTTCCTTTGCCACTGCCAGCCTGAGAGCCGGAGGATGAGCCGTTGCCGTTGGCTGTTGATCCTGTTTCTGTCGGAGCAGTAGAGCTTTGACTGTTGCTGCTGTTATCCACGCTCCCAGTTCCAGATTGATTCCCGGTTTGGTTTTGTCCTCCGCCGGATGTATCATTCTGAGCCTGATCTGAACCGCCTTGGCCTTGAGCCTGTTGGGTGTTTGAATCTGTGTTTTGATTTTGCTCTTGCTCCTGAGCAGCACTATCGGAACCTTGATTTTGCGTTTGCTGCTGTACTCCGCTTTCTGAGCCTTGGTTCTGAAATTGTTCCTGTTGTGTGTTCCCATAAGCGGCTTGTACTTGCTGAGCTGCATTTTGAATTTTTTCAAGGGCGCCTGCGTACTCACTGTTTTGCCCGCCGCCGTTTTCAGATATTATTTCGCTTGCTGCTGTAATGATATCTGTAATTTTTGCGTTTTTGTATTGCTCAAGCGTGATATTGGAATCAAGCGTCTGCAGGATTTCGATCAGCCTGAATTTTCCCGGAGACACTCCGGCTTCCCGCGCCTGTGTCCGAAGCTGAAGATTTACGCAGTCGGTATATACAATGGCAGAGGTTTCTCCGGCACCCAGCGTCAAATTGATTTCCGCTTCGCAGGTATTTTGTAATTCGGCGGCGGTTTTCTCATTATTCGATTCAGCCGTAACCGCTATTACCGTCGAGCCGTCTTCTGCTATATAGCCCTGATCCGCGGCTTCCTGAATAAGTGCGCTGACGGCATCCTTTAATGATAAATTTGAATATTTAATATCTTCTAATAGCTGTAGTCCGTCTTCGTTATATGCCTGTGTGCTGACGACCCTGCCAAAAGCATTTATCCCAAGCTCAACGCTGGGATTGATATCCAGACACACATAATTTACAGGCGTGTGGTAATAAGCGTTGCCGCCCAATACCAAAACCAAACAGGCTGCAAGAGTCGCAGCAGCAACCAAAAGCTTTTTTGCTGCAAACCTATTTTTCCTGAATTCCGATCCGGAATCAACAGTTTTGCCTTGGCATTCTGCGTCTGAAAGAGCTGTACGGACAAAAGCTTCTGTTTTTTCCTTAAGCTCTTTTTCAGCCTTCACACCATTCATGTATTCTGAAAAGGAATTCATAACTCATCATCACCAACTTTCTTTTTAAGCTGCGCCTTTGCGCGGCGAAGTATGGAATAAACCGTATTTGCGTTCTTTTGCATAATCTCCGCTATTTCCGGAATCGACCGGCTTTCATAATAATGCAGATATACGACTTCCTTTTGGTCGGAGGGCAATCCGAGAACGGTTCTGATCAGATCATCCTGCTTCGGATTTTCATAAGGGATTTCCATTTCCTCTATACTGACAACCCTTTTGCGCCAGAAGCTTTTACATAAATCTTTACACTTATTGAATGCAACGCGGCACAGCCACGCTTTCTGGTGGTCATCGCTTTCGAATGTATCATAATTCAGGAAGAACTTAAGGAATACTTCCTGAAACACATCCTCCACATCCGCACTGTTTCTTAAATAAAGGAAACAGATACGCCGGACCATGTCAGCATGTTTTTCTATTGCCGCTGAGACGTAATCGTTGGTACCTAACGACTGGCTCAACTGTATTCCCTCCTTCCTGACCTAAATACGATATCAAAAGATAAATCCGTTTATTGCATATGGAATTATTTTTATTGGCATAATAAAAATCTTAGCTTATAAACCACATCTTATATTTTCGTAAGGGGCACCATGCCAATGAAGGTTCTTGAGATAGTTTTCAGAAGCATCTCCACATACATTATTTTGCTAGCCGTAGGAAGAATAATTGGAAGAAAACTAATATCAAGGATAACGTTTTTTGATTTCATGGTGGGAATTACCCTTGGTTCCATCGCGGTAAGAATTGCACTTGGTTCACAGGAATCCCCATATTTTGCTGCACTTTCAGTTGCCATAATTACAATACTGGTCATTGTTACTGACTATATCGATATAAAAAGCACCAGATTCAGAAAGTTAGTTGATGGGGAACCGATAATATTGATCAGTAACGGAAAATTTTTGGACAATAATTTGAAAAAAGCTAAGATCACGGTGAATAAGTTACTAATGCAATTAAGAGAAAAGGATATTTTTAATATAGATGATGTTGCGCTTGCGGTTATTGAAAGTGATGGAGAATTGGCTGTACTACCTAAAACAGATAAGCAGCCATTGACAACCGGCGATTTAAATATTTCAAAAAGCTATAATGGTTTAATGAAAGACATAATTATTGATGGCAGAGTATTGCTCGATAATTTAAATAGCACCAATTACAATGAGCAATGGGTAAGGGAGCAGCTAAAAATTCAAAGTATATTTAATATACAAGATGTTTTTTATGCCGGTCTAAATGATGCAGGAGTTTTATATGTATCGGTAAAAACAATAGACTAAAAAAATTCAATTAAACATGGATAATCCTGAATGATGAACAATGATGACAACGAAAGCAAAAATAAATATTTAAACGCGTACAGCTTAACGGGCATAGGTATCGGCAGCTTAATCGGGGCGGGGTTTTTCCTCGGATCGAGCCTTGCGCTGAATCAGGCAGGCCCATCGGTAGTTTTTGCTTATTTGTTGGGCGGTGCAATCATGTCTCAGGTCCTGGGGGCAATGACAAGTATAGGCATTAACAGGTCTTCAAATAGAACTTTCCGCTATTTCAGTGAGGAGCTATTAGGACCGTACATCGGTACTTTACTTGGATGGTGCGTATTTGTTTCGGGTATTCTGACGGTCTGTTCGGAAGCTATTGCCTCAGGCGTTTTTCTGAGTTATTGGTTCCCTCATGTCCCGCTCACCGCTTTAGCTTATTCAGTTCTTTTTACCGTAATAGGAATCAATGCATTCGGAATAAAGAAGCTTGGTTTCGTCGAATCGGGAATGTCTTTTGTTAAAATATCCGCGCTGATTCTGTTTGTTATTTTAGGTGTTCGTTTCATATTCCTGAACGGAACACCGGTTGTGCCGACCCCATTATCCGGCTTTCAGGCGTTTTTCCCGAATGGGATCTCGGGTATTCTACAGTCAATGTTAATTGTCATATTCTCATACGGCGGAGTAAGCGCAGTTGCAATGGCATCATCGGAAGTCAAAGACCCTAAAAGGGATATCCCCAAGGCTTCCATTATGATGACGTTAGGAATCACTTTTCTTTACTCGGCTTCTTCTATTTTACTCGCCTTTCTTTATCGATGGGATTTGCTCAACACCAGCGAATCTCCATTTGTAACAGCGTTTACTGTAATTGGAATTCAATCCGCTTCGTCTATCATGAATACGATTATACTGATATCAACGATCTCGGTTATGATGGCTTCGTTCTATTCCTGCACCAGAATGCTCGTTTCATTATCAAGGAAAAATAAGGCTCTGATTGTGTTTGCAAAAACAACACAGCACATGTTTTACAGAAACGCCTGGGTTTTTGTTTCGGCTGTTATGATTCTGATTGTTGGAATATCATATTTTGTAAAGGGGAACTTATTTAGTTACCTGATTTCAGCATGCTCTTACTTTACTTTTCTGAACTGGTCCGTTAATCTGCTGACCTATTTGACGTGGCGGAAACGATGTTCCGGTGAGGAAGTATATCGATCACCGCTTATGGCAGGAAAAATAGGGGCTGTAGCCGCGCTTTTGTCTATTCTGATACTTGTTGTGTTCAGTCTGAAAACGAAAGACTTCAGGATCGGATTTTACGTCGCGTTTGCAATCAGCAGTATTATCAGTCTTGTATATTGGAGTAGAAAGATAAAAAAGATATATTGAGCACTTAAAAAGCGGAAGAAACGGCTCCCAAACAAGGCTGTTCCTTCCGCTTGAATTACATACTAAAACGCCTAAACAATGAATTATTAACAGTTAAAAGATCACATTCTTTAAAATTTAAATTGGAACGCTGTACCTTCATTCAGCAGACTTGTGACAGAAACACCTATCTTATGCCTGTCGGCAATCTGCTTAGCTATGGCAAGACCAAGCCCGGAACCGTTTTTGTTTTCCTCCGACTTTGCTTTGTAGAACCGGTCAAAGATATGGGGAAGATCCTCCTCTGTGATTCCTTTGCCTTGGTCACTGATGGAAACGATTTTGTTCTTAAGCGAAACATGGATTTCACTGCCTATGGGTGAAAATTTTACGGCATTATCCAGCACGATAAGGAACATCTGGCGCAGTCGGCCATAATCTCCGGTCACAGTCAAGGACTGCGTATCGAACTCCTGCCGGATTTCGATTTTTTTCTCCTGAGCCAGCTGCCCGGCGCTTCGAATAGCGTCGCTTAAAATATCACAGAGGTTAAGCTCCCGCATTTCAATATTGAAATCGGTATTCTGAAGCTTAGACAAATCCAGAAGATCGTTTATCAGTCTCTGCAGATAGAGGCTCTCGTTGAGCATTTGCTGATGATAGCTTTTTACCTGCTCCGGTTCTGTAACCACATCGTCGCACAGCGCTTCCAGCGAACCCCGGATAACCGTGACCGGGGTCTTAAGCTCATGGGATATATTCGCGACAAAATCCCGACGCAGCTTTTCAAGCTTATCGCTTTCATGTTTTGCGGTCTGAAGTCTTTCGCTCAGAATATCAATGGCTCCCGCAAGTTCTCCGATTTCATCCTTTTGCTGTACACCGGTTTTTGTCGTATAGTCGCCCTCTGCAAGCAAGAGCGTGGAGCTTTTCATTTTATTCAAAGGCTTTGTAAAAGCCAGGGCAAAAAAGGCTGATAAAATCACCGAGAGAACAAGCGCGGCCAGAATGCTGACCGCCAAAATACCGGCACCCTGCATTGTCGCGTCATTTATTCCCTCGACGGGAGAATGCAGCAGAACGGCTCCGACAATCTGCCCGTCAACTTCAATCGGAGTCCCGACTGTCAGCGTAGGAATATCCAAAAGGGTGCTGAAGCCTTCGCTGAAGGTGGTATTTCCGCTGAATACCTCTTTTACGACCTTATCGGCATCTTCCGGTAAATCGGCATAATTGTAACTCTGACCTGACATCTGGCTATTCGTGATCAAATTGAGATCTTCGTCAACAATCCAGACGTCACTCATGGCTATGTCGTCAATAAACCGCAGATATGCGCCGTAGCCTCCCTGGCCGCTTCCCATCATTCCTTTGCGGCTGCCTGTATTTGCAGTACCCATATAATCGGACAAAGCGGCGGCAATGGAGACGGCGCGCGTCTCCAGATCGCTTTTGTGATCCTTTATCGTCTGGGCACGGAACAGGGATATAAATATTACTCCGATTACAACGGTAAACAAAAACAGGGCGGCGGCAAAATACAGCATCAGCCTGCGTGCGATTCTACTTTTCATCTGATTTTACCTCAAATTTATAACCGACACTCCATATGGTCTTGATATCCCAGCCATCATGCGGGTAGTCATCCAGCTTTGCACGCAGACGCTTGATATGGGAATCAACCGTTCGGGTATCTCCAAAATAATCATAGCCCCAAAGACTGTTCAGAAGATTGTCACGGGAGAAAACCTTGTTTCTGTTTGTGGCAAGCGTCCATAGAATTTCAATTTCTTTCTTTGTAAGCAAAACTTTTCTGCCGTCTATGGCAACGATATATTCGTCAAGATTGATTGTGAGATTTGAAAAAGAAAAAAGTTGCTTACTCTGCACCTCATCCCGGGTTATACGCCGCAGGACAGCGCGTACCCTGGCCATGACTTCTCCCGGAGAGAATGGTTTTACGATATAGTCATCCGCACCGATATCTAAGCCCATAATTCGCTCAAAATCCTCGCCTCTGGCCGTAATCATAATTACCGGAGTGTTTGAGCTTTTTCGTATTTCACGGCAGACTTCGAAACCGTCTATCTTCGGCATCATAACGTCCAGCAGAACCACATCGGGATGAATTTTATAAAACAGATCGAGAGCCGCCTGCCCGTCAAACGCGACGTAGGGTGTGTGCCCTTCTTTTTTTGCATATTCCTCAAGGATGGAGGTTATTTGCCTGTTGTCGTCGGCAATCAGTACAGTCGGCATAGAATCACTCCCATTGATTACTTGTTCAGCTCGATTATATCATATCAATAAAATAATGAGTGGCAAAAGTATGTCTTTTCCTTTCGAATTAACACGGATTCGGAACTCGAAAAACACACTTTTGCCATTGATTGTGTTTATTCTAAAGGCAAATGATCGAGGAGGGTTCAGTTGTGGAGAAAAAGAGCAAAAAAGCATCTGTCATAAGGCTTATCGTTCAGATATCCGTATTTACGCTTATATTCCTGATCGCTGTCAGTGCATGGCTTGCGGAGAAAGGGGTTTCCATCCCGCTCATGCCCGATGCGTCGCTTCACGCGATATGCCCATTCGGCGGGGTCGTAACCATCTACGAATTTGTGACGGCAGGCACCTTTATCCAGAAAATACACAGCTCGTCATTCATTCTGATGCTTCTGGGATTGATTGCGGCGGTTCTTTTCGGCGCGATCTTCTGCGGCTACATCTGTCCGTTCGGCTCATTTCAGGAATGGATCGGTAAATTGGGCCGAAAGCTCTTTCCGAAAAAGTATAACCGAATCGTACCAAAGAAACTCGACAGGGTGTTGAGATATCTCAGGTATCTGGTTTTGATTATGGTTCTTTACCAGACCGCAATTTCTGCCAAGCTTGTCTTTCAGACGGTTGATCCGTATTACGCGCTCTTCAATTTCTTTACAAGCGAGGTGGCAGTATCCGCATACATAATGCTCGGCGTCATTACTGTTCTTTCGCTGTTTATAGAACGGCCCTGGTGCAAATACCTCTGCCCATACGGAGCATTGCTCGGTCTTTTTAATTCAATACGCATCTTCAAGATCAGGCGAAATAAAAACACCTGTATCAGATGCAAAAAATGTGACCGCGTGTGTCCCATGAATATCGAGGTATCAGATAAAGAGGTTATCAGGGATCTCCAATGCATCAGCTGCCATAAGTGTACCAGTGAGGTATCCTGTCCGGTAAAGGACACGGTTGCAATATCAATCGGAAAGGGTGGTTCTGGCCATGAGAATTAAACCGCAGACCGCAATTATCAGCGTTTTGACAATATTCATTTTAGGAATCGCTATAACCTCCGTAACCGGACTTTGGCAAACACAAACGACAAAAACGCCGTCGAAGCTTGAAAACGCCCAATATTCTGATAAATATGATCCGGCTGATATCCGCGGCTCCTACACATTTTCTGATATAAGCAGACTGTATGGCATTCCTCTCGGGGACCTGTCCGCTGCTTTTGGGGTCGATGAAGCGGCGGCGTCGGATTTCAAGTGCAAGGATCTGGAAAGCATCTACGGAGAATCACAATATGAAATCGGCACCGCATCCGTAAAAATGTTTACGGCTTATTATCTGGGACTCCCATATGAGCCATCGGAGGAAACCTACCTGCCGGATGCGGCGGCAAACGTTTTGACGGAGAAAGGCAATATGACGCAGGAGCAGCGAGACTATCTGAAGGGGCATACCGTTCCGGAAGGTTGAAAAGCCAAAGAATCAGAAAACAAAAAACACACTTTTGACAAATTATCAAGGCATAATCAAAGTATAGAAACCCAAAATAATTTATATAAGGAGAAAATCCATATGAAAAATCTTAAAAAATTTGCGCTGATCGGAGCAGTTGTACTTGTCGTCAGCGCAACATCCATCACCGCACTTGCAGCATCAAGCTACAATACCCCGGCAGAAATTGTGGCCGGACTAACCGGAAAATCGGTTGAAAGCGTCACCGCCGAAAAAACAGAGTCAGACGTTACCTACGGTGCTCTCGCAGGTGAATACGGCGTGCTGGATCAATTCAAATCACAAATGCTGGAACAGAAAAAGGCTTATTTGGATGAAAGAGTCGCGGCCGGCACAATGACCCAGGAAAGAGCGGACGCAATCATCGCGGCCATGGAAGCAAATCAGGCCAACTGTGACGGGACCTGCAACGGCGGAGCCGGGTATGGCATGGGAAACGGCACCTGTGACGGGAGTTGCGGTGGAATTGGTTTCGGTGCCGGCGGTGGGGTAGCATTACAAATAGTTTTTTCAATCCTTAGTTCATCACATTTAGTCTTTAAT
>VSSQ01001075.1_pt1 | contig 11782 bp, 8 predicted proteins | sample 4763081 | NCBI WGS metagenome assembly VSSQ01 (sample SAMN12137344, study PRJNA551015) | bioreactor metagenome | isolation source: SDC9 anaerobic chlorinated ethene degrading culture | place: USA: Knoxville, Tennesee | collected 2015-01-01
CCGCCAAGAGGTGTACTTTTAGTAGGAGTTCCTGGATGTGGTAAATCACTTTCAGCAAAAGCTATAGCAGCTTTTTGGAATTTACCATTATACAGACTTGATTTTGCAACAGTTCAGGGACAGTATGTAGGACAAAGTGAACAACAGTTAAAAGAGGCATTTCAAACTGCTGAGCATCTATCACCATGTGTATTATGGATAGATGAAATAGAAAAAGGTCTTGGTACATCAGGAAGCGATAGTTCAGGAGTTACTACAAGAATGGTTGGACAATTCTTATTCTGGATGCAAGAATGTAGAAAATTAGTTTTCGTAGTAGCTACAGCAAATGATGTATCTAAATTACCTTCTGAACTAATAAGACGTGGGCGATTTGATGAATTATTTTTTGTAGACTTACCTTCAGAAAGTGAAAGAGAAGAAATAATCAGTTTATATTTAAATAAGTATATAAATATGAGATTATCAGAATCCTCCATGAGACAACTTGTAGAGATTACAGATGGATTTACTGGTGCAGATTTAGAATCATCAATTAGGGACGTTGCTTATAGATTAATTGCAGATGATGAGTTGCAATACTCAGATGAATTAATAATAAATTCATTAAAGAATGTTATTCCATTATCTAAAACAAGTCCAGAAAAAATAGAAGCAATTAGAGAGTGGGGAAGAGAAAGAGCGGTGCCAGCTTCAGGTCAACCTATAGGGGGGAATTTATCCAATAATAAAGTATCTAGAAGAGTTTTAGTTTAGTACTTATATAATGGTGGCTCAAGAAATTAAATTTAAAATTATAGAAAAGAATAATTTATAGTGGATTTCAATGGTAATTTATTATCTCAAACATAAAGCATTATAATTAAAGTCATACATTAGTATGGCTTTTTATCTTATCTAAAGTATTCTTAAAGATACAAATATTATTAGATACTAATAAAGTATATACTAATATGATAAAATATAAAGTGTTTTTATGATATTAATTTAATTAAAGAATATTAATAATTTATAGGGAGAAATATATTATGCTTAGTAAATCTTTAGCACAAAAAATAGTTGATAGAATGATGGACATAATACCTTATAACGTAAATATTATGGATAAGGATGGAATAATTATAGCAAGTGGAGATAGAGATAGGATTAATACATTGCATTTAGGAGCTCAAGAAGCATTGCAGGGAACTTCAGCTATAGAAGTATATGAAGAAAGAGAAGGGGTAAAACCAGGCGTTAATATGCCTATAATGTTTAATAAACGAAGTATAGGTGTAGTTGGAATAACAGGAAGCCCCAAAAAGGTAAGGTCTTTTGGTGAGTTAGTTAAGGTTACAACAGAACTTTTGATTCAACAGGAGTATAGTATTGAAAAGTATATAATAAAAAATAAATTAAAAGAAGAGTATTTGTATGAATGGATTCATAGAAAAGAAATTTACGATGATGAGTTTATAGACAGAGGTAAGGAACTTAATATTCATATAGAAGAAGAAGGTTACCTTCTAATAATTGATTATAAAAAGCAATATAGTAAAAAAATTAAAAAGATAATAGAAATTTATTATAATAAAGAAGTAGATATAATTAGTTTAAATTCATCTAGGATATGTATTGTGCTTAATAACAATATAGAAAGAAATAATAATTTAATAGAGGATTTGCTTGAAAAAGCAAAAGAAGAAGTAAATTTAATGATATTTTTAAAAAAATCAGATATATTATCAAAGACCTTTTATAAAGGAATAAGTACTGTAAATATAGCAATGGCTTTAGGTATAAAGAAAAAAGTAATAAGAGATGAAGATGCTATTTTTTATTCTGAAATAGAGAAAATAGTAAAAAATAAAGATTCAAAATTATTATTAGAGAAGATACAAGAAGGTGGAGAAGAGCTTATAGATACTTTTAGAGTTTTTGTAAGTGAAAATTTTGAAAGGGGTAAGGTAGCAGAATTATTACATATTCATAGAAATACTTTAAGCTATAGGTTATCTAAAATAGAAGAATTAACAGGGTTATCCTTTAATAATTCCATTGATATTTTTAGATTAATAAACACTTATATTTATTACAATATATATTCACATTAACAAAGATATTTAAATAAAGATTGTGCAAGTTCACAATGAAAACATTTTCTAATGAAGCTACAATAAAATTGTAATTATTAATAAAAGATTTGAAAGAAGGGTTTAGAAAATGGATGTTATTTCAGTATCAGCGTTAGGTGCAATAGTTGCACTTATAATTTCAATCACTTTAATTATTAAAAAAATTCATCCAGCATATGCACTAATTTTAGGAGCATTAATTGGAGGCTTAGTAGGTGGAGTTTCATTAGTTAATACTGTTAATTTCATGATGGATGGTGCAAAGGGAATGATAACTGCTATCCTTAGAATTTTAACAGCGGGTGTTTTAGCAGGAGTTCTTATTGAATCAGGAGCAGCTATTAAAATAGCAGAAACAATAGTTAGTAAAATAGGTCAGCAAAGAGCACTTATAGCATTAGCAATAGCTACAATGCTTTTAACTATGGTTGGAGTATTTATAGATGTAGCAGTTATTACAGTTTCTCCAATAGCTATAGCAATTGCAAAGAAAGCCAATCTTAGTAAGCCAGCAATTTTGTTAGCTATGATAGGTGGAGGAAAAGCAGGGAATTTGATGTCACCAAATCCAAATGCTATAGTAGCATCAGAAAACTTACAAGTACCTCTAACAAGTTTAATGATTGCAGGAATTATACCAGCAATATTTGGAGTTATAGTAACTTGTATGTTAGCAAAATGGATAGATAAAAAAGGTGTAAAAATTCAAAATATAGAAGGTGAAGAAAAAGAATCTAAAGAGTTACCAAGCTTTATAGCAGCAATTTCAGGTCCTATAATAACAATAATATTACTTATGTTAAGACCTATTGCAGGAATAGTTATAGACCCATTAATAGCACTACCGGTTGGAGGTATAATTGGAGCAATAATAATGGGTAAGGGAAAACAAATTTCAAACTATGCAGTAGTTGGTTTAAATAAAATGAGTGGTGTTGCAATTCTTTTACTTGGAACAGGAACTTTAGCAGGCATAATTTCTAACTCACAATTAAAAGACTTAATTATAAATGGAGTTGATAAAGTTGGTTTGCCTAGTATATTATTAGCACCAATAGCTGGTATATTAATGTCAGCAGCAACAGCATCAACTACCTCAGGAACAGCGGTTGGAACATCTGTATTTGGACCTACAATCCTTGAACTTGGAATACCAGGATTAAATGCAGCAGCTATGATACATAGTGGAGCTACTGTACTAGATCATCTTCCACATGGAAGCTTCTTTCATGCAACAGGTGGAAGTGTAGGCATGGAAATAAAAGAAAGATTAAAACTTATACCTTATGAGTCTTTAATAGGTTTAGTAATGACAATAGTATCAACAATAGTATTTGGAGTAATTTTATAGAATAGTAAATATAGAAAATTATTAATAGTTAATTATTAATTGTTAACTGGTAAAAGTGGAGGTAGAAAAAATGAAATTCGTATTAGCACCAGACTCATTTAAAGAAAGTATGACAGCAAAAGAAGCCTGTGATGCAATGGAAAGAGCTATAAAAAAAGTTGTTAAAGATGCAGAATGTATAAAGGTTCCAATGGCAGATGGCGGAGAAGGTACTGTAGAAGCTTTAGTTATGGCTACAGAAGGAAAACTTGTAGAAACATTTGTAACTCCTCCAATTGGAAAAGAAAAAGTAAAGGCAACTTATGGACTTCTTGGAGATGGAAGTAAGGCTATAATAGAAATGGCAAGTGCAAGTGGAATACAACTTGTAAAAAGAGAAGAAAGAAATCCTTTAATAGCTACAACCTTTGGAACAGGGGAACTAATATTAGATGCAATAAAAAATGGAGCAAAGCATGTATTAATTGGAATAGGTGGAAGTGCTACTAACGATGGTGGAGCTGGTATGATACAAGCTTTAGGTGGACACTTATTAGATGATAAGGGCAATGAACTTCATTTGGGTGGAGCTGCTTTATCAAAGCTTAATAAGATAGATTTAAGTAATTTAAATGAAAGTCTTAACGGAGTGACCTTTGAAGTTGCTTGTGATGTTACTAATCCATTAATAGGAGAAAAGGGAGCATCAAGAATATTTGGTCCTCAAAAAGGTGCTACAGAAGAAATGATAGTATTTTTAGATAAAGCTTTAGAAAACTATGCTAATGTAATAAAAAATGATTTAGGAAAAGATGTTGCTTATATTGAAGGAGCAGGTGCAGCAGGAGGTCTTGGAGCGGCACTTTTAGCATTTCTTAATGCAAAGCTTTTAAGAGGAATAGAATTAATAATCAAACATACCGACCTTGAATCCAAAATAGAAGGAGCCGACTTTGTATTTACTGGTGAAGGGGGTATAGATAGTCAAACTATATTTGGAAAAACTCCCATGGGGGTTGCGTCAGCAGCAAAAAGACAAGGTATAAAAACTATTGCTTTTGCTGGTAAAGTAGAAGATGGATCAGAAAATCTATATGATATAGGAATAACTTCTATTTTTGGAATACTAAGAGGAGTAACTTCTTTAGATGAAGCACTAAAAGATGGAGCAAAAAATTTAGAAAAAACAGTAGAAAATGTTGTTAGAACATTAATTTAAATTTATTAAAAAACCTTTCTAATAATTTAGAAAGGTTTTTTTGCGTCATATTCAGGTCATATTCTTGAACTATATTAAGTTAAACTTATTAATCGCATAATTGATTAAAAAGAAAGTTTTATGATAAATACTAAGGAGGCCGTGTATTATGTGTATTACTTGAAATAAAATAAGTGATGAAAGAAATATAAAAATATTAAACATAGAGAAAGAGGTAACAAATGAAATTAGCATGGAAAGAATTAAAATACAATAAGAAGAAATATTTATTAGTTGAGATGATATTAGTTTTAATGATATTTATGGTACTCTTTTTATCAGGGCTTGCAAATGGACTTGGAAGAGCAGTAAGTTCAGCAATTGATAATGTAGATGCAAAGAACTTTGTAATTAGTGAGGATTCTGAAAATTTAATTACAGTTTCTAATTTATCTACAGAGGACTATGAAATGATTAGAGACAAGACACAAAATAATGTAGCAGTATTAAATGTGCAGAGAATGTATATTTTAAAATCAGGTGAAGAAAGTAAGATTAATTTAACATATTTTGCAATTGATACAGAAAGCTTCATATTGCCTAAAATTACAGAAGGGACTGCATTTATAGATACAGATTCTGAAAATACGATTGTTTTAAATGATTCTTTTAAAGAAGAGGGAATAATAATAGGTGATATAGTAGAAGATTCATCAACAGGAATTAAAATGACAGTAGTAGGTTTTACAAGTGATGAAATGTATGGTCATACACCAGTTGGGTTTATATCTATAAAAACATATATAGATATAAGAAAAGAATTGAATCCTAATTACGAACTACAATATAATGCAATTGCAGTACAAGGTGAAGGTATAGAGGAATTAAATATTGATGGATTAGAAGTAGTTGATAAGGGAACTATTATTGAAAATATTCCAGGTTATTCTGCAGAGCAAACTACAATAAAAATGATATTATGGGTTTTAGTAGTTATTTCAGCAGCAATATTAGGTGTTTTCTTTTATGTTATAACTATTCAAAAAGAAAAGCAGTTTGGAGTGTTAAAAGCAATTGGAATGGAGATGAAAGAATTAACTAATTTTATTGTTAGCCAAGTTATAATGCTAGCATTAATAGGAGTTGTTTTTGGAAATGCATTAGCTTTTGGTATAGCATCAATACTTCCAAGTAGTATGCCTTTTTATTTAAAAGTAAGCTCTGCATGTTCAATTTCAGTTATATTTATTTTAATATCAATTTTATGTAGTATTATTTCTACAAGAAAAGTAGCAAAAGTAGATCCAATGATTACAATAGGTGGAGGTAACGAATAATGAGTGAATATGCATTACAGCTTAATAATATAACAAAAAAATATAATGATGGAGAAAGTGAAAATATAGTATTAAAAGATATTTCTCTAAATGTAAAACATGGAGAATTTGTAGCAATAGTTGGGCCATCAGGTTCTGGGAAAAGTACGCTGCTTTCTATAGCGGGGATGCTTTTATCTCCAAATAGTGGGGAGATAGTTTTAAATGGTAAATGCTTATCAGATGAAAAACAAAAAAATTGGACTAAAATTAGAAGAAAGCAAATTGGGTTCATTTTTCAAAATCATCAGTTACTACCTTATCTTACTGTTGAAGACCAATTGAAATTAGTTAAAAATATGAATAAAAAAGTTTCTCTTGATGTAAATGAAACATTAAAAGAGCTTGGATTAAAAGATTGTGCAAAAAAATATCCAAGTAATATGTCTGGTGGGGAAAAACAAAGAATTGCTATAGCTAGGGCATTTATGAATAATCCAGATGTTATCTTAGCAGATGAACCTACAGCTAGTTTAGATGGAACTAGAGGCAGACAGGTAGTTGAAATGATTAAAAAAGAAGTAATGAAGCATAATAAGGCTGCAGTTATGGTAACACATGATGAACGTATTTTAGACTTAGTAGATGTAATTTATCGTATGGACAAAGGTGTATTAGTGAGAGATAATTAAAAGAAAACTAACATAGAGAGGTTGGTGGAGGTATTGTTTTCTATTCTTGTTGTTGAAGATGATATGACTCTAAATAAGATGATATCTGCAAAATTAAAAAAAGAAAACTACCAGGTTTTTTCCTCCTTTGATGGACAGCAAGCATTAGATATTATGGATAAAAACCATATCGATTTAATTATTAGCGATATAATGATGCCAAATAAAAATGGATATGAACTTGTTAAAGAATTAAGAAATGCTTCATATATGCTACCAATTCTAATGGTTACAGCAAAGGACCAAATGGAAGATATGGAAAAGGGCTTTATGGTAGGTAGTGATGATTATATGATAAAACCTATTAATATGAAAGAAATGGTCCTTAGAGTAAAGGCACTTCTTAGAAGAGCACAAATTGCAAATGAAAAAAAGATAATAGTTGGAAATACTATATTAGATTATGATGCATTAACTGTTAATACAGATACTGAAAGTTATGATATGCCACCAAAGGAATTTTATTTACTATTTAAATTACTTAGCAATCCCAATAAAATATTCACAAGGTATGAATTGATGGATGAAATATGGGGAATGGAAAATGATATTAATGATCGTACGGTTGATTCACATATTAAAAAGCTTAGAAGAAAATTTGAAAAAAGTAATGATTTTGAAATTGTAACAGTCAGGGGATTAGGATACAAGGCAAAGCTTTAAATGGAGAGAATTATGAAGAAACTAAGTAATATTAGAACTAAGAAAAAGCAAAAAAAATTAAAAATGTCATTAAGAATACACTTTTCATTAGTAGCAATTGCTACACTGACTTTTTCATGTATTATTTCTTGTGTTATTGTACTGCTAGGCATGAAGTTTTTTTATAAGGGTGAAGTTACAATGCCAATATCAATCTTTATGTGCATTTTTGCTTGTATTATGACGATTGTATTAGGTGGAATACTTCTTTGGGTAGGTACAGCACATTTTATAAAGCCTATTATAGAAGTTAGTAATGCAGTAAAAAAAGTTTCAGAAGGTGATTTTACAGTTAAAATTAAGAGAAATGAAAAATTAAGAGGAAAATATGAGTATAGCAATGAGATTGATGAACTTGCTGAAAGTGTTAATAAAATGTCAGCTGAATTAAGTGGCATGGATTATATGCGAAAAGACTTTATGAGCAATGTATCCCATGAGGTAAAGACTCCTGTTGCTGCTATTACAGGATTTTCAGAACTACTTATGGATGGTGGATTAAGTAAAGAAGAAGAACAAGAGTATTTAGGATATGTATATAATGAATCAGTAAGATTATCAAAACTATCTGAAAATATGTTGCAGCTTTCTCGGTTAGACAATCAGTCTATTGTTGATAAGAACAAAGAATTTTCTTTAGATGAACAGCTTCGTAAATGCATAATTATGTTATCAGAAAAATGGGATAACAGAGAGAATAATTTTGATTTGCAGCTAGATAAAGTCATTATTAAGAGTAATTATGATTTACTTTATCAGGTATGGACAAATTTAATTGATAATGCAATTAAATACTCAAGACCTAAAAGTACTATTAAAATTATATTAACTTCTATAGATGATAATGTAGAGGTAATAATTTGTGATGAAGGAATTGGTATTTCAAAGGAAAAAACAACTAGAATCTTTGAAAGGTTTTATCAGTGTGATGAATCGCATAAAAATTTAGGAAATGGTCTTGGCCTTTCTATTGTAAAAAGGATATTAGAGCTTTTAGGTGGGAAAATATACTGTGAAAGTAAAATAGGTGAAGGAACTAAAATGACTATTCTAATTAAGAAAGAGGAAATCACTACTAAACTGTGATAATCTTTTGGAGCAGCATTAGCAGCTGCTGTTAAGCTATCAATAAAATAGATAAGGAGAATATATATTAACAGATTTAATATCCTCTTCACCATTTATAGTACCAAGAGGAAGACGTTACACTAATATATAAAAGTTAATATGACAGAAGTATAAGGCCTGTGGAAATAATATTAAAAATATATTATTTCACAGTCCTTTTTTTATAAAAACTAAAGAAAATCAGCATAAAAAATATAAATAAAGAGATAATATATGCAAGATTTGAGATAACGGGGATAGATAGATAAAATTAACGTTCATATAAGGATATAAGCATGTTGTTTTAAATATAATATTGCTATAAAATATTGATTTTGAGAGCGACATTATTCTATAAAATAATAACTTTTACAAATAGAGATTAAAAAAATTGCGTAATATGTAGTTATATGAATTAATATTGTAAGAAATGTAGGAAGGTATACAAAATGAAAGTTAACAAAAAAGTTAGTATAGCATCTCTTTTAGTAGCACTAGGTATTGTGTATGGAGATATAGGAACATCACCGCTTTATGTTATGAAATCAATGCTTATGGTAGACAATGGACATGTATCAAAAGATCTTATTTTAGGAGGTGTGTCTCTTGTTATATGGACATTGACCCTTCAAACAACAATAAAGTATGTAATGATAACTTTAGAAGCTGATAATAAAGGTGAAGGAGGAATATTTTCATTATATACCTTGGTAAGAAAAAAGGCTAAATGGCTAATAATACCTGCTGTTGTAGGGGGGGCAACATTACTTGCAGATGGAATGATTACACCACCTGTAACTGTAACTTCTGCAATAGAAGGACTAAACTTAGTTATACCAATTGAAACAAGAGGTATAATTATAATTGTAATAACTATATTAACACTATTATTTTTGCTTCAAAGATTTGGAACAGATGTAATAGGAAAAGTTTTTGGACCTATGATGGTTATATGGTTTGTAATGTTATTTATTTTAGGTATAGTTCAAGTAGCACAATTCCCTGGTATAATAAAGGCTATAAATCCTTATTATGGTATACACTTATTAATAACAAGTCCTAGAAGTGTATATATTTTAGGAGCAGTATTTCTTTGTACTACAGGAGCAGAAGCTCTTTATTCAGATCTTGGGCATTGTGGTAAAAGAAATATTCATTATACATGGGTATTTGTAAAAATAAGTTTAATATTTAATTACTTAGGTCAAGGTGCATGGCTTATGTTAAGAGAAGGAAACGTGATTAAAGAAAATCCATTTTTCTTAATTATGCCGGAATGGTTTATAATACCTGGCACTATAATAGCTACAATTGCAGCAATAATAGCTAGTCAAGCCCTTATAACTGGTTCATTTACATTAGTTTCTGAAGCTATTAAGTTGAATTTATTTCCAAAGCTTCAAGTTAGATATCCAAATGAAGATAAGGGCAAAGTTTATATACCAGCAGTAAACATGTTACTTTATATTGGATGTGTATTATTAGTTCTAAAATTCCAAAAATCAGAACATATGGAAGCTGCATATGGACTAGCAATTACAATAACAATGCTTATGACAACTATATTATTATCTCAATACATAAGGTATATTAAAAAGAAATCATCAATGGCAATAATGATTTTTATTGTTTTTACTATTATAGAGGCTGCTTTCTTGTATGCTAACTTATTTAAATTTATTAATGGTGGATATGTAACAATTATAATTGCTGGTGCATTGATATTTTTAATGTATATATGGATTTATGGTACAGTTATAAGAAAAAGATTTAGTCAGTACGTTGGTATATTATGTTTTAAAAAGCACTTTAGATCATTAAAAGATGATAAGGAACTACCTTTATTTGCAACAAATCTTGTATATTTAACAGAATCTCAAAATTATGAAGAAATTGAAAGTAAAATAATCTTTTCAATTTTTAATAAGCAACCTAAGCGTGCAAAATTTTATTGGTTTGTAAATGTTAAGGTAACAGATGAGCCATATACAAAAGAATATAATGTAAAAACAATAGTACCAAATGAAGCATTTTATATTCAATTTAACCTTGGATTTCGTGTAGAACAAAAGATTAATATATTTTTATATCAAGTTATTCAAGACCTTGTGCGTAGTGGGGAGATAAAATATACTCCAAAGGAATATATGATTGGTCATAGTAAAAAGCATCTTGTTGGAGATTTTAAATTTGTATTATTACAAGAAATACTTTCAAATGAAAGTGAATTATCTAGATGGGATAATTTTGTTACAAGTACTAAATTATTAATAAAGAAATTAACTGTTTCACCAGAGAAATGGTTTGGAATAGATACTAGTATTGTTAGAATAGAGAAAGTTCCTATAATTATAGGAAATGGAGAAACCCTAAAGTTAACGCGAATAGACTAATAATGAATACTATTTAGTAATATATAAGTAATATAGTAAATAGAGAAATAAACAAGTGACAATAATATATTGCAACTTGTTTATTTTTTATATATAAATCATTAATATAGCATTCTTAAAGAATTATATAAGCTAAAATAAATAGTCATAAATTAAATTTATATGATAAAATGAAAATAAAGGCTATTTTTCAAATAATATAAGTAAAATTCAGATATTACAGTAATTTTGAATTAAATTTTATATTTATAAGTAGTTATGTTAAATATAATAAAAAAGGAAGAGTTAAATATGGCTAAAAAAAAGGTTTATGCAGTTAAAGTAGGTAGAGAAATAGGTATATTTGATAATTGGGATGAGTGTAAAAAAAGCATAGATGGTTTTCCAGGAGCAAAATATCAAGGGTTTTCAACACTTGAAGAAGCTAACGAATTTTTAGGAATATCTATTTCTAAAGAAGATATAAAAAATAAAGAGAAAAAAGTAGAGTATAATTTAGAGAAAGAAAGCTTTATTACACCAATCAGGAGTTCTGCTAAAATAAATGTTTTTAAATCTTATATAGATTATAATGAATTAAAAGATAAATATGAATTTATTGCATTTGTAGATGGTAGTTATGATAAAGAAAGCAAAACATATGGCTCAGGTGTAGTAGTATTAGATTTAGCAAATAATGAGCATAAGCTTTATTCTTGTGCTGGTTATGATAAATGGAATCAATGGAATATCGTAGGAGAGTTAGAGGCAACAAAATTAGCTTTAAATATAGCAAAAGAAGAATATAAGGCTAAAAGAGTAGCAATATATCATGATTTGAAAAACATTTCATTATGGGCTAGCGGAGAATGGCAAGCCAAAAATGAATATACACAAGAATATGTAAAAAAT
>VSSQ01001078.1_pt1 | contig 11711 bp, 8 predicted proteins | sample 4763081 | NCBI WGS metagenome assembly VSSQ01 (sample SAMN12137344, study PRJNA551015) | bioreactor metagenome | isolation source: SDC9 anaerobic chlorinated ethene degrading culture | place: USA: Knoxville, Tennesee | collected 2015-01-01
CCTCCCGCCGGAAGGAGTCTGAACGTGGCAACAGGCAGCAACGACACGCGGCGGCCACCGTACGGAAAAACAGAATACGACAGGCCAAAGCAAGCCGCTTACTCGCAAAGCGCATATACGCAAGGATATCCGTCGGGCGGATCCGGCCGGTCAAGTTACGCTTACGCCCAGGGCGGGTACACCGCAAAGGCTCCTGGCGCACAGGGAGCGCAGCAAAAGACCGCGAAAAAGAAGAAGCCGACGCTGAAAAAACTGATCAAAAAGCTCACAAAGCGCGCAAAGCCCGCCGCGAGCGTTTACCCGGAAAAAGGGAGCGCAGTTAACGGCGCGAGCGCAAAAAAGCCTTTTACCTTCAAACGTTTCTGGAAAAAAACAAAACGCGCCGTCGTTTCGGCTCTGCGCGTAATGGCGCGGGGCGTATATCTTGGCACGCGAAAACTCTATACGTTCTTAATGGGACTGCCGCCCCGCACGCTGCTCATTGGCAGCGGCGCGTTTGTGGCCGTCCTTGCAGCTATCATCATTCTCGCGGTTTCACTCCCGGGCAAAGATTCCGGCGAAAACGCCGCGCAGCAGTTTGCCGCGCTCTCGGCTTCGGAAACGCTGGACAGCGGCTTTGCCGACCCGGTGACGAGCGTCGATCCTGCCACGGAAACCCCGTCTCCCGAGACGAGCGAAGCAACGGAACAAACCGTCAGCGACGCTGTGACGACAGAGACGTTTACCGAGGAACTCAAGCAGGGCGACAACGATCCGATCATAGCGGAGATTCAGGCGCGGCTCATGGAACTGGGTTATATGGACTCCGACGAGCCGACCGAGCATTTTGGACCTTTGACGCAGAGCGCGCTGAAGACCTTCCAGCGGCATAACGGGCTGGACGACGACGGCATCTGCGGGCAGACGACCTACACGACTCTGATGAGCGAAACCGCCAAGATTTACGTGATGCAGAACGGCGACTCCGGCGAGGATGTGCTTGGCATTCAGCAGCGTCTGTACGAGCTCGGTTATATCGATAACAAAGCCAACGTGCAGGGCACGTTCGGCGACAAAACTGAGGAAGCCGCCAAAGAATTTCAGAGCAAAAATGACTTGAAGGCGGACGGCAAGGTCGGCTCCAAGACGCTGGAAATGCTCTACGGCGAGGACGTCGTGAGCAACGCTTATACCCTTGGCGACGAAAACCCCGTCATCAAGGATTGTCAGACCGCGCTGAAAAAACTTGGATACTATACATATAAAGCAACAGGCGAGATGACCAAGTCGACGGTCTCAGCAATCAAAGCGTTTCAGCAGGCAAACGGTTTGACGCGTGACGGCGCGCTTGGTCCTATAACACGAGACCTGCTGCTCTCCGGCGAAGCGCAGGCGATGGTGCTGCAGCTTGGCGATTACGGCACGTCCGTAAAGAACGTTCAGAAGCGCCTTGCTGAACTCAATTACATCTCAAGTGCGAACGCAACCGGCTATTTCGGCGAAATCACCGAGGACGCCGTGAAAGCCTTCCAGAAGCGTTCGGGTTTGACGCAGGACGGTAAGATCGGCGCGGTTACTTTGACCATGCTGAACTCCTCCAGCGCGAAGAAATCGACCACCACGCCTTCCAAGACGAAGGAATCTTCAAGCGGTAGCTCGTCCTCCAGTGGCAGCAGCTCGTCTTCCGGCAGCTCTTCCTCCGGCAGTTCGTCTGCAGTTGCCAACAGCGTGGGCGTTGAAAAGCTCGTAGCCCTTGCCGAGAGCAAGATTGGCAGCAAATACGTCCGCGGCGCGAAGGGCCCGAACACCTTTGACTGCTCCGGTTTTGTGTACTGGTGTCTCAAGAACGCCGGCGTGAGCACAAGCTATATGACCTCCATTGCCTGGCGCACGACCAGCCGCTTCCAGAAGATTTCGAGCATGAGTTCGATACAGCGGGGCGATATTCTGGTGTTCTCCGGCAGCACGGATTCCGCGGGCCACGTGGGTATTTACCTCGGCGGCGGCAAGATGATCGACGCGAGCTCCTCCGAGGGCGAAGTGCGCAAATCCTCTTCGGTGCTCAACTCCGGCGGGTACTGGCAGAATCACTTCATCTGCGCTTACCGGGTATTCTAAACAGTAACCATTGCGCGGAGGCGGGCACAAACCGCTTCCGCGCGTTTTTTCATTTATTTGGACTTGATTGAACGAATCGCAGCTTTTTGCGGGATGTGGAGGGGATTTAGCGATGCGGAGAATGCTTCGGGCAGGTTTGGCGGCGCTGTTTCTCGCCGTTCTGTTCCTTTCGCCACAAACCGCCTATGCGCGCGACGAGCTGAAAAACGACGATCCGGACAAGTACTACATCCTGCTGGATTTAAAAAACCAAATCGTGACCGTGTTCGAGCGGGACGAAAACGGCGAATACACCAAGGTCGTCCGCAGGTTCCTCTGTTCCTCGGGGCGGACGGACGTGGACGACGCCGATCCCGAGGACGAAGCTACTCCAACGCCGCGCGGCATCTGGAAGATCGGCGGGCGCGAACGCTTCGGCAAGTTCGCCAACTTCGGCGGGGAGTATGCGCGCTACTGGGTGCAGATTGTCGGCAGCATCTATTTCCATTCGCTGCTCTTTGGCGATCGAACAGTCGATTCCCTCAAGCGGTCGCCGTTTTACGATCTTGGCGAAAAGGTATCCCACGGGTGCGTACGGCTGTATGTGGAGGACGCAAAGTGGCTCTACTACTACGCCTGCCCGGGCACGACCGTTGAAATCAGCAACTCCGAACGCAGCAACCGCGCCCTGCACAAAGCGCTGGAAACAAAACTTTCGTTTGCCGAATACAACGCGTTTCAAAAGACGATTACCGACAACGCGCCGGAGCTGCCCAACCGGAGCGCATGGGTCATGGTGGAGGGCGCGCGCCTGCGCAAAGGCAGCGGCGCTTCCTTTGACACGGTTTGCCGCCTGAACGTTGGCGATGAATTGGAAGTTCTTCTCGAAAGCGAGGTCTGGGTCAAAGCGCGCTTCGGCAAATACGAAGGGTACGTGCTGCGCGGCTATATCAGCTATACCGAAGGTGTCATGGAAACCAGCGAAACCGCGACGCTGCTCAAAACGACCGAATGGCTCTATGTAGAGCCAAGCAAGGATTCTACGCAGATCTGCAAGGTCCCCTCGCGCGTTTCCGTTAAGGTGCTGGAACAGACGGAGGACGGCTGGACGAAGCTGGAATATCAAAACGAAGTGGGTTATATCCCCACCAGTCGCCTGACCACCGGCTGGGGTCTGATAATGGATTGATTGGCAGGGCTTATCCGATCACAAACAAAAAAGGCGCGTCTGCGCCTTTTTTGTTTGCCTGCGTTTTTAAGGATTTGGTGAGTACTCCAGTATAGAGGGGGAGAGCACGGAAGATTCTACTGTCTTGCCCTGCAGGAGGGCAGCAGCACCTTCATAACAAAGCTCGCCCGCCTTGTATAAGTCCGCCCCGAAGACGGCAGGCATCAGGCTGGAGAGCGATAAATCGGCGTTCGCGTCCGAAGAAGCGGAGAATACCTCCATGTCCTCTCTGGTGCGTCCGCGCAGCTGGTGGACAGCCGCAATCGCCAGATCGCCGGTTTCGGCAAAGACCGCGTCGATCATGCCGGGATAGAACTCGTCCAGCCGTTCGGCAAACCAGACGCTCGCCGCCTGCATCTCTAAATCGTTCAGAAAGAACTCCGCTTTGGGAAATATGCGCCCTTTTGCAACTGCCGCTTTCCATGCGGTATAGCCGGGGCTGGTTTCGCTGGAGAACAGGCCGATAAGCCGGACGGGCGTTTCGTGCGGCGGGTAAGCGATTGCGCGCTCAAGAGCGTCCTCCGCCGCGCCGGACGCGTCGTAAACGAGGAGCGGAACGTTTCCCGCACCGGTCTGCCCGCGCGCGGCATAGGCGAATACAGGAAAACCAACCGTGGGCAGCGTATCCTTCGGGTCGTCCCAATACACGATCGCGCAGATGGAGCCGCTTGGCTGGTACGAAGCGAGCGCTTTTATCCCGCCGGAGATAAACGTAACGGCGTATTGCCCCTGCAAAGCCGCGTCGGTTACCCCTTCCTGAAACGAGCGGGAGGCTTCCGCGCCAAACACCACGATTTCTGGCTTCGGCGTCGGTTCCGCGGGGGTTGGCGAGGACGCTGCAATGGAAACGGAGTCCGCCGCGGGCGTTGCGGAAGATTGTCCGTTTGCCGGAGCGGAAAGAACGCCGCAGCCGCTCAGCAGGACGGCAAACAGCAGTGAGATACCGGCGACGATTGCGTTTTTCGGCGTTTTCATAGAGCCAGTATACCACGTGGCTGTAAAACCATCCAAGAGGGAGAACCCGAAAATCACACAAAGTTGACAGGCTGGGAAAACGCAAAAGAAAACGAACCGCGCAAGTCTGTGCGGTTCGTTATGAAGCAAGTTTTATTACGGGTTGGGCGTTGCGGCAGCCGTTCCCGTGCCGTAGAGCAGCTCGTTGATCGCAGCGGCCGCTTCGTCCAGATCGAACTCGAGCTGGTCGGTTTTGACGCCGTTCTCATCCACGTAATTCCTATAAGTTCCTTCTCCGGGGATCGTCACGGAGACAAAGCTCATCTTATTGGCGAGCAGCATCTTGGCAAGGTCCGTCATCGTTTCCAGCGACATGTTGGTTGAAATGTGCTGGGTGGCGAATGTAATGAGCGCCGCGATGCTCTGCTCGTTCATCTGCGTGGTCACCTTTTCGTAGACCAGCTTGATGATCTCCTGCTAACGATTGACGCGGTCGTAGTCGTTGCCGGAGCCGCCGTCAACGCCGGTATGGCGGTTGCGGGCGTAAACGAGCGCCTGCGCGCCGTTCAGGTGCGTCATGCCCGGTTCGGTGCGGATCGGGTCGGCGTTTTTCACGATGTCCGGCTCGATTTCATGATAGCCCGTGATGCGGTCGTTGATGAAGTTGATCTCCGCCTGGTCGAGGTCAACGTCGATTCCGCCGATCTGGTCGATCAAGGCCGCAAAACCATCAAAACCGATGCAGATGTATTCCTGAATATCGAGATCGAAGTTTTCATTGAGGGTGTTGATCAGTTCCCCGGGGCCGCCGCCGCCGTAACCGCCGCTGTATGCGCCGTTCAGGCGGTTATAAAAGGTGAACCTGCCGCTCTTGCCGATGCGGTGCACGCGGGAATCGCGCATGAACGAAATCAGGGTAATCGTGCCCTTCTCTTTGTTGAGGGAAGCGAGCATCATGGAGTCGGAACGGCCCTCGGAGCTTTCCAGCTCGCTTTCGCTGCGCGAATCCGTGCCAACGAGCAGGATGTTGACGATGCTGTCCTCTTTGCTGTCTGTCGCGTAGATGGGCATCGGCGTGGGCGACGGGGTGGGGTCGTCCGAGATGACGGTAATGACTTCGGGCGCCTCGGTAACGGAGACGTCCTCGGTGGGTTTTTCAATCGTTTCCACCGCGCCGGAACGCATGCTCCCGAGCACGTACCAAATCAAACCCGCGCCGGCCAGTACGACCACCAACAGGGTGATCAGTATAATTTTCATGACTTTGGTCATATTAGGTACCTTTCTAAACCGATGGTAAAGATCGCTGTAAAGCGAGACCATGATACCATAACGGGCGGTTTGTTTCAATTTGATTTCGCAGAATGCCGGAAAACTCACAACTTTTTTACAACTGGGGCAATTATGGAATATTCGGTTTTTGCCGGCTTTTCGAGGACGTCATGAAATACCCCTGCAGCGAACCGGCGGGACGCGCATCTGCCGTACATCCTGCACATCCGCAATCATATTTAGTTTATCCCGCTTAAAATGATAAAAAAGTCCGCTCCGATTATTCGAAGCGGACTTTGTGTAATACCGGAATCTATACGTTCAGCTCTTCAATGACGTGCCGCACGGCTTTTTCCACGCTGCCTTCGACAAACGGGTTGGAAAGCCCCGCGAGCTGCAGCAGTTCGAAATACCCTTTGCTCCCGCCCGCGCGGCAGAGCGCGAGATAGGATTTCCAGGCGTCGGAATGGTCTTTCTTCATGCGGCCGTAGAATTCAAACGCGCAGACCTGCGCCAGCGCATAGTCCACATAATAGAACGGGTAGAGGAAGATATGCTGTTTCTGCATCCAGAAGCCGCCTTCCTCGAGGAACGGCACGCCGTCGTAATCCCGCCAGGGCATGTAGATTTGCTCGATTTCGTGCCAGATCGCGCGGCGTTCCTTAGCGGTCATCTCCGGCTTGGCGTAAACGCGGTGCTGGAATTCGTCCACACTGACCAGATACGGAATGGTAGAGAGCGCGCCGGAAAGATGCGCGTATTTGGCTTTGGCAACATTAGCTTCGCCAAAGAAGTCCTTCGTGTACGGATAGGCGAAATGCTCCATGGTCATGGAGTGGATTTCGTTGACTTCGCTGGTCGAACTCATGTAGTCCATCAGCGGCTGGCTGCGCATGGCAGTGTAGCCGGCGAACGCGTGACCCGCCTCGTGAGTAAGGACGTTGACGTCCGCCGCCGTGCCGTTGAAGTTGCTGAAAATAAACGGCGCTTTATAGTCGGCAAGGTAAGTGCAGTAGCCGCCGAGGTGCTTGCCGGGGCGGGTTGCAAGGTCGAACAGGCCGTATTCACATAGGAAGTCGAAGAACTCGCCCGTTTCCGGCGAGATCTCGCGGTACATGCGCTGGGCGACCGCGACCAGCTCCGCTTCGCCGCCGACGGGATCCGCGTTGCCGTCCGGAAAGATGCAGGTTTCGTCATAGTACTTGAGCTTCTCCACACCGAGGCGCTTTGCCTGCTCTTCGCGGAGCTTTGCCACGGCGGGAACGATAACCGCCTTGACCTGCGCGCGGAACTGTTCCACTTCCTTGGGGCCGTAGTCCGCGCGGTGCCTGTCCAGATACGCAAGTTCTGTATACCCGCCCGGCAGGCCGAGCTTCTTGGCCATGCGGACGCGGAGCTTGATCAGCTTGTCGAACTGTTTATCGAGCTGCTCGGACGCATCCTCATAGAGCTTGGCCCAGGCGAGATACGCTTCCTTGCGCTCTTCGCGGTCGGGGCTTTCCATGTGCTTGAGCAGGCCGTAAAAATTGCATTCTTCGCCGCGGAAGGTCGTTTTGCAGGCGGCTGCGGTCTTTTTATAGTTGTTTTCGGTCGTGCCCTGCGCAATCAGTTCGGGAATGATTTTTTTGCTCTGCGATTTCTGCGCCATTTCCGCGAGCGTAAAGAGCTGTTTGCCGAATTCGGCTTCAAATTCCGCGCGGAACGGCGTTTTGAGCATTGCGTCGATAAACGCTTTGGAGATGGGCATCAGCATGGCGAGCGCGCGGTTGAAAAACTGCATTTCGCCGTCGTAAAACTTATCCGTTGTGTCCAGCGTGTTGCGGACGCTGGCGACGACGTAGCTCGTTTCCGCGTGCGCGGTAATCTCCTGCGAGGCAAGGTATGCCGCGCGTGCTTCTTCGTACGTCTTTGCTTTTTTCAGCAGTTCGAGCTGCTGTTTCATCGCTTTCTTCAGCGCGGCCATATCCGGCCGTTTGTATACGATCTCCGAAAATTTCTCCATGATGCGCCCCCGATTTTATTAATTATGTGTTTTCCTGATGAAACAATCACAGGGAAACCCGGCAGGACTGCCTGTATGCCTGCATAAACACATTAACTGTATTGTAATATGCAGTCTTGCGGTTGGCAACCCGTAATTGCCGTGTATTTGGAAAAAGCGTTCTACCGGCGGCTGTGCGGCGGTGTTTGCAATTCGCTTTTATGCAGGGTATAATACATCCATATCACGCGCGGCGGCGGGATCATTTTTCGTTGCGCTGATTTGAAACGGAGAACCACCGATTGCTAGGTAACGTTTTTAAGAAGCTATTCCTGCTGCTTATCGTGACGGCGCTGCTGGTCGGCACGGCGCTCGGCGTTTGGTGCGCCCCGCGAACAGACCTTTTCTTCTGGGAGAGCGCAACCCCAACGCCAACGCAGACGGCAGTGCTGGCAGCAACGACTTCTCCTGAGCCGGAAGCAACGGCGGAACCGACGCCTACGCCGGTTGCGGAACCCGCGACGACGGAGGAATGGATCGACCGCTATATCGAAGGCATGACGACGAGTGAAAAGCTCGGCCAGCTCGTGATTTTCGGCTTTTCCGGCACAACGGACATCACCGACGCGTTCCGCGAGGTCGACCAGACCTATCAGGTCGGCAATCTTGTGCTGTATGGTTCCAATATTAAAAATTCAAACAGCGACGGCGGGTTTGCGCAGTGCAAAAAGATGCTGACCGCGGTAAAGGACAGGCTGACGACGGAGATCCCGCCGCTGGTCTGCATAGACGTGGAAGGCGGCAGCGTTGTGCGCTTCCGCTGGAATCCGCAGCCGGTCTCCGCGCGTTCCCTGGGGCGCAGGCGGGACGCGGACTACGCCACCGAGCAGTTTACGACCATCGGCGCAAAGCTTCTCTCTGTTGGCATTAACCTTGACCTTGCGCCGGTGCTGGATGTTTCCGAAAACCCCATGGATACGGTGCTGGAAACGCGCATCATCAGCGAGGACGCAAGCATTACGGCTGCCATCGGCCAGGCGATTATCGAAGGGCTACACAGCAGCGGCTGTCTTGCTTCGGCAAAGCATTTCCCCGGGCACGGCGGCACGACCGAAGATTCGCATCTGGTAACGCCGATCATTGAAAAGACGCTGGAAGAACTGCAAAGCTACGACCTGATTCCATTCCAAACGGCGGTGGAGAGCGGTGTGGACGCGGTGATGATTGCGCATATTCTGTATCCTGCGCTGGACGAAACGGATATCGCTTCCATGTCCGCGCCGATCATGACAGACCTGCTCAGAAAGCAAATGGGTTTCAACGGCCTGATTATCAGCGACGACTTCCGCATGGAGGGCATGCTCAGCCGTTATACGCTGGAGGAAGCCTCGGTCAAGTTCCTGCTGGCGGGTGGGGATATGATTCTCTGCGGCGCGGAGAGCGACAAGCAGACAGCGATTATGAGCGCGCTTACCGCAGCGGCGGAAAGCGGCCTTCTCACGCCGGGGCGGATCGACGAGAGCGTCCGCCGCGTGCTGCTGGCAAAAGTTTCGCTGGGTTGGGACGTTGCGGCTGCTGCAGCCGCGCAGACAGCGGAGAACTAACGACAAAGCAAAAAATCCGGCGCGTACAGCGCCGGATTTTTTTATTTACTTTCTTTCAATCTTCGGACGAGGTAATCTTCCACCTGCAAAACGGTCTCCTGTGCGCCGGAGCCGCTCTGCGCCATGCCCTGCGCCAGCGTGCCGCGCCCGCCGCCCTTGCCGCCGGTGGCGGCGTTGACCGCGGGGATCAGCTCGCCAACGTCCAGCGGGAACTTCTCGCCGCAGGCGAGCACGTAACTGAGCTTGCCTTCCGTTTCGGAAAACAGCGCGGAAATCGTCCTCGGTTCGGCGGCGCATTGCGCGAGGTCCTTGAGCCTGCCTGCGTCCATGCCAATGAACAGCCGTACCGCAACACGGTACTTGCCCGCCTGTTTTGCGTTTGCGCGAAGTTCAGCCGCAAGAAAGGCGTTGAGCTCTTTGGCGAGCTCGCGTTCGCGCTTTTTGAGCGCGCCGTACTCGTCCGAGAGCTTGGTGACGGCGGAAACTGCGTTTTCCCGCGCGGTTGAGAAGCGGCGCCCGATAGCGTCCAGATCGTCGTGCTCCGCGCGGTGGCGCCTGAGCGCGCGCTCTCCGCAGAGGAAGGTGACGCGCGTGCCGCCCTTGTAGCCCGCGGCGTCGAGCACGAAGATCGAGCCGATTTCACCCGTGAGCGCGCAGTGCGGCGCGCAGCAGGTGCACATGTCCGCGTCCTCGATGGAAACGATGCGGATGGGCGCTGTCAGCCCCTCTGCGTGCTTGCGCAAGGGTAACTCTTGAACTTCCTCCTCGGAAGCGTAGAACGTCGCTGTGACGGGCAGGTTTCTCCAGACGTAGGAGTTGGCAAGAAGCTCCGCTTCCGCGATCTGTTCGCGGGAGAGCGGCTTGTCAAAGTCGATGGTAGCGTAGTCGAGCGCGAGGTGGAAGCCGATGTTCGCGGCCTCGAAGAGCTTGTAGAACGCAAACGAGAGCAGGTGCTCGCCGGTGTGCTGCTGCATAAAGTCAAACCGCCGCGCCCAGTCGAGCCGGACGGAGACCGTTTCCCCGACCGTCAGAGCGCGATCGACCTTATGGAACACGTCTCCTCGTTCCTCCCGGCAGGAAAGCACGCGCGCCGTATCGATCCAGCCCGTGTCGCTGGGTTGCCCGCCGCCTTCGGGAAAGAGCACGGTTTGATCGAGCAGAACTTCGAATCCGCCTTCAACGGGTTCGCAGGCGGTCACCCGCGCGGTGGTCTGCGTTTGATGGCTGTTTTGGTCGTAGAGCTTTACGGTCATGACGGTTCTCCCAATGAATAATAGTCTCGCTCAAAGAGCTGTGAAAGCGCGCTATGCTATATCAAAGCGAGCTGTTTGAGCACGAAGATGAATAAAAACATAGTAACGATGGAAAGCAGGCTGGACACCGCTAAAAGCCCGCCCGCCAGCTCGTCGTCCGCGCCGACGCCGACGGCCATGGAGTACGTGACGATGGCGACCGGCGCGCCAAAGAGGATCATAATGACCACGATCGGCTCACCGCGGTAGCCAAGCAGCAGAAACGTGCCGATTACGGCGACGGGGATGATGATCAGCCTGAGCAGGTTGACCACCGTGATGGCCAGCGCGTTCTTTCGCAGAGCGGAAAATGCAATCGTGCCGCCGAGCGAAACGAACGCCAGCGGCGTGCAGAGGGCGGCGAGCCCGGTGAGCGGCTGGTTTAGAAACTCCGGCATCTGCAGATGGGTGAAATTTGCGATAAAACCTGCGAGGCATCCAAGCACGATAGGGTTTTTGATGACTCGCAGCAGGAGTTGGCCGATGTTGACCTTGCCGCCGCGGTAACGCTCCATGGCGAGCACGGAAAGCACGTTGAACAGCGGAACCGTCAGCGCGATGGCGAGCGTCATGAGCGTGAGGTGGTCGTCGCCCAGCAGCGCCGCCGCAACGCCGAGACCGAAGATGGCGTCGTTGGAGCGGAACACGCCGAGAATCAGAACCCCGCGCCTGCGGTCGTCTTTGCAGACGCGCGGAACGATGATGCTTGAAAGCACGAACAGCAGGAGGATGGCCAGCGCGATATACAGCAGAAACGGTGTTTCCACCATGCTGGAAAGATCGCTTGCAGCGATTTTTTGGAAGCACAGCACCGGCAGCGACGCGTAGAATACGATGTTGTTGACCCCGCGCAGGGTCGGCCGGTCGACAATTCCGGTTTTACGCAGCAGCGCGCCGACCGCAATATAGAGCATCAGCGGCGCGACTACGCGAAACGAGAGCAGAAGATTTTCCATGGAACGGCTCCGGATTCCTTTGTATTTCGAACGCCGGAAAACCGGCGAACATGCGCTATTATATCATAACTTTAAAAAAACGCACCGCTCTGCGGAAATCCGCACGAATGCTGAGAAGAAGTGCAGATCAACTCATTGTCAGAGAAATATTAAGGAGACAGCGCGTGACTTTGAAAAAACCGGAACCGGCAGAAAACCGTATATTCGGGCGGAATTGACACACGCAATAAGCGTGGCGATGTTAAATCGGCAGATAGCTGTTCCTTTTAAGCGGTAAAAATGGTATCATCTAATTGTAGCGTTAAACGCGGGGGTTGCATGGATGAGCAGATTCATGGATGAAACGGC
>VSSQ01001081.1_pt1 | contig 11683 bp, 11 predicted proteins | sample 4763081 | NCBI WGS metagenome assembly VSSQ01 (sample SAMN12137344, study PRJNA551015) | bioreactor metagenome | isolation source: SDC9 anaerobic chlorinated ethene degrading culture | place: USA: Knoxville, Tennesee | collected 2015-01-01
AGTATGCCTAATAACCACCAATTTGAGGGGTGAACCATGGGGTCGAAAACCATGCTGGTTAAAGGAACGGGGTCGCAAAGCTTCCCCGCTCCAGCTCACATCGCCCCGCAATGCGGGTCGAAGGACGTTTTTCGCCGGGGTCAGATTTTACCCCTTGGAGTCGCTTTCGGGGTTGTAGAACGAAGGCGAGTCCGAAAAGTGCCGTAAATAAAGGATTTACATAGGGGCTGTGACAGGGGTTGCGGCTTCTTTTATTACGATTGGAGGTAGCAGCATGACAGAAGAAAACAAGCTTAAGAATAAATTTGCCCTGTGGATCTATCCGGAAACCCGAAAGCTGGTGAAGGACTGGTACAAAAAAGACAACTGCCAGAGCCAGAGCGAATTCATTGAAAAGGCCATCAAGTTTTACACCGGATATATCTCGGCGGAGGAAGGTATGCGCTTCCTGCCGGCGGCCATCACCTCGGCCATGACCGGCATGATGGACAGCCTCGAAAACCGTATGGCGCGCCTCATCTTCAAGCTGGCGGTAGAGATGTCTATGATGATGAATGTCATAGCGTTCAATGCGGATTACAATCCCGCCGCCCTTCACACGCTGCGCGGCAAATGCGTCGAGGACGTGAAGAAGTCCATTGGCGCGGTGACGTTCGAGGACGTCGCAAAATCAAGTAGCAGGAAATAGCCATGCCGAGAATTGTCTTTAAATGCAGATACATCAAAAACGCCGCAGTACATCTTGAGAATCTGGTGGAATACGTTGCAACGCGGGATGGCGTGGAGAAAATCTCTCCCGCCTCCCGCGATATACCCGCCACACAGAAACAGGAGCTGCTCATCTCAGGTCTCCTCCCTCAGTTTCCGGATACAGCAGATTTGTTTGAATATGAGGACTACATCAAGCAGCCGACCGTAGAAAACGCCTCGGAGTTTATCACCGCAGCGCTGGATCAGAATATGGATCAGCTGTCGCATCAGGAAGCCTATGTCAGCTACATCGCTACCCGTCCCCGTGCTGAAAAGCTGGGAGCACATGGGCTGTTCTCCGATACGGATGATCCGCTGGTGCTGTCAAGGGTGATGACGGAGGTCGGTGAACACACCGGCAATGTGTGGACGCCCATCATATCTCTGCGGCGGGAGGACGCTGCCCGGCTGGGGTATGACAATGCCGCCGCGTGGATGGCGCTCATCCGCAAGCAACGGAATATCTTTGCGGAGCAGATGAAAATTGCTCCGGAAAACCTGCGCTGGTATGCTGCCTTTCATAACGAAGGGCATCATCCGCATTGTCACATGCTGGTTTACTCGGTGAATCCCCGTGAGGGGTATGTCACCAAACCCGCCATCGAAAAGATGCGGAGCAGCCTGGCAAGGGAAATCTTTCAGCAGGATCTCCTTCAGATATATTCCGAGCAGACCAAACAGCGAAATATGCTTGCCGAACAAAGCCGTGAAGCCCTAAGAGAAATCATCGGCAGAATGAGCGGTAGTGTTTATGATAGCGAAACCATTGAGTCCCTGCTCTTGCATCTGACTGAGCGTCTGAAGCATACCTCTGGTAAAAAGCAGTACGGCTATCTCAAAGCTCCCTTAAAAGCTGTCGTGGATCAAATCGTTGATGAGCTGGCGAAGGACACTTGGGTGGCGGAAGCCTATGCAAAATGGCAAGAGCTTCGCAATGAAGTATTGCGCACATATATGGATAAGCTCCCCGATCCCGTCCCGCTCTCACAGCAAAAGGAATTCAAGCACATCAAGAATCTGGTGATTGCGGAAGCCGTGAATATCGGCGGTCACCATTTCACCTTCGAGGGCGATGAGTCGGTGGAGGATTTGTATGAAGCGGTAGAACAATCCGAATTCCTGTCACCGGAGGCTGAATACCAAACGGGCATAGATGAAGCTCCGGATGACAATGAAGATATACCGTCCGCTGCTCCGGAGGGTTCCTCCCGTCCAGATTCCGATGAGGGTGAATCCGGCAGACCGCATATCAAGTGGAGTGACCGTTACAAGGAGGCCCGTGTTTTTCTCTATGGCAGTGATGAACTGGAGCCTGACTTTGAGCAGGCTCTCTGTTTGTTCCTGGAGGAAGCTGAAGCCGGTAACGCTCTCGCCATGCACGACCTCGGCAGGATGTACGCCGACGGGCTTGGCGTCGATATGGATGCCGATATCGCATTCAGCTGGTACGAAAAAGCGCTCTCCGCGTTCATGGACATCGAAGCAAACAGGAATAGCCGCTATGTGGAATACCGCATCGGCAAAATGCACGCGGCGGGACTTGGCACGGAGCGGGACTATGCAGAAGCGGCCGGATGGTTTGAAATGGCGGCTTCCCGCAATCACAAGTATGCCCAATATTCTCTCGCCGGTCTGTATTACCGGGGGCAAGGCGTGGAACAGGACTACGGAACAGCGTTCCGGCTCTACGGTAAATCCGCCGCCCAGCGCGTTCCCTACGCCAATTACGAGCTGGCGAAAATGTACCGGGACGGTATCGGCACGGAGAAGGACACCGGGGAAGCGGAGCTGAACTTTGAGGAAGCCTTTTACGGCTTTAAGCGTCTGGAGGAACAAAGCCATGACGATAAGCTCCAATACCGCCTTGGGCAGATGCTCTATACCGGAACCGGAACGGATAAGGATGTGGAAGCGGCTATCGGGTTCCTTGAAAAGGCTGCCCGCCTTGGCAACGTCCATGCGCAATATATGCTGGGCAAGGTTTATCTCAATGAGGACGGCGGACACAGAAATCCGGAAAAGGCTGTCCTGTGGCTGACCAAGGCTGCGGATAACGGCAACGGCCTGGCTCAGTTTGCCTTGGGCAAGCTCTACCGTGACGGTATCTATGTGGAGAAAGACATATCTAAAGCGGTGGAGCTGTTCACGAAAGCAGCGGAACAGAACAATTCATTCGCTCAGTATCAGCTCGGAAAGCTCTATCTGCTGGGACAGGATGTACCCAAGGATATGGAAGCCGCCGTCAAATGGCTGACCATGTCTGCGGAGCAGAATAACCAGTATGCGCAGTATGCCCTTGGCAAGCTGTATCTCATGGGCAGGGATGTTCCCCGCGACCGTGAAGCCGCCATGCGCTGGTTCACCCTGTCCGCCGCACAGGGCAACATCTACGCGCAGTTTTTCCTCGACCATCCGGACGCCTTCCGTGATCCTCCTCTCTTCCTGGCGGCGACAAGGCTCCTGCATCACTTAAGCCGGATCTTCCGCGACGATCAGAAAAATCTCTCCGGCGGTCCCGGCATGCAAACCGACAGCAAGCTCCGGCGAAAGATACGCGAAAAGAAGATCGCCCAGGGTCACGCTCAGGATGATCATGAGCTCAGGCATACAACCTATTAACAAGGGAGGGTTTTCATGCAAAAGCCTCAATCAAAATATATTCAGAAAAAAGAACCGTTTCCCGAAAAAATCAGCCCGGCGTCACGCAGGCCATCCGCTTATCGGCGGGTGGCTTTTTTTCGCCGGTGCGGTAAGCGCAAACGCTGACAAAGGAGGAATGCACTTTGGCATACATTCATTTTACAGACGAGCAGAAGCAGCAGGCCAACTCTGTCGACCTGGTGGATTTCCTCCAGCGTCAGGGAGAGCAGCTTGTGCGCTCCGGTCGGGAGTGGCGCTGGAAGCGTTATGACAGCGTGACCGTACGCGGCAATCAATGGTTCCGTCACTCCCGCAAGGAAGGCGGGCACGCCATTGACTTCGTCCAGCAGTTCTATGACATGAGCTTTCCAGAAGCGGTAAATTATCTGCTCGGAGAGGACTGCGGCGTGGAGTGGAATCAGACGGTCAAGAGTGCGCCCGCTCCCCGTAAGGAATTCGCTCTTCCGGAAGCCAATCCGGATATGCGCCGGGTATTTGCCTATCTGATCAAGCAGCGGTTCATTGACCGTGAGGTGCTGTCCCGCTTTGCCCATGAAAAGCTGATCTATGAGGACAAGGAATATCACAACGCGGTGTTCGTCGGGCTGGATGAAAACGGCGTCCCCCGCCACGCGCACAAGCGAGGCACCTACACTCAGGGAGAACCCTACAAAGGAAACGTGGAGGGCAGCGATCCGAAATACAGCTTTCATCGGATCGGAGAGAGCTGTGTCCTCCATGTGTTCGAGGCACCGGTGGATATGCTGTCCTTCATCACACTGAACCGGAAGGACTGGCAGAGGCACAGCTACGTCACGCTGGACGGCGTATCGGAACACGCCATGCTCCGCCAGCTGGAGCTGAACCCTCATCTGAAAAGCGTCGCGCTGTGCATGGACTATGACGAGGCAGGCATCGAAGCCACGGGCCGGCTGAAGGATATCCTGTCCGAAAAGGGCTATGCGGATATTTCAGTAAGGCAATCGCAGTACAAGGACTGGAATGAGGATCTCAAAGCCAATAACGGCGTCAATCCGATTCCGGCACAGGAGCATCCGAAGCTCACGCTTCTGCCGAAAGTTGTCGGAGAGCTGCACGATTTGTGCAAAGCCCTTGAAACGAATAAGGACATCGACTTCTTTCTCAGAGAGTGCGCCGAGGCGGCGGAACCGTTTCTGGCCTCCGGAAAGTCGGCAGCGGAGAATGTAGATGCTGTTCGGGAATGCCTGCAGTGTATGGCTGCTGGTTCACTTATTGCCATGCTTAGGCAGCTCCGTCAGATGGAGTTGCCTATGACAACTGAGCAGCTTCTTCAAAAGCTGCAGGACAGTTACCACCCTCATGAGGATCGGGGCTGGCTTTGCACCAAGGCGGAGCAGATACGCCAGGATGTATCGGACATCAGCCGCCAGCTTCACGCGCCGGGCATCAGGACACTGGCAGATAAGGAAAAGCTCCTGTCCTCCTATAAACGCTTTGCACTGGACAGCGTCAAAACCATCATGTTTGTTGAGCAGGAACTGCCATCGATGCTCCCAGCGCAGGAGCAGGCAGTAAATTTTTCTATGACCATGTAAAGGAGGGGTCGCGTTGCAGACATCCCAAATTATAATATTAACTGCTGTCGGACTGACCATGTTCGGCGTGATCGGACTGTTATCGCTCATAGCGCATTACTATACCTTAAACGGCATCAAGTCCAAAACGGTCGGCGACGGTCAGCACGGCACAGCTCGCTGGGCAACCAAGCGGGAGATTAAGAAGACATATACCGAGGTTTCCTATAAGCCTGAAAAATGGCGGAAGGGTGAAAGCCTCCCGAAAGAGCAGGGTCTCATCATCGGCTGGAGGAAAGCGCCGCTGTTTGACGATACCGCTCCCCACGGTTACGCACTGGTAGACGATGACGATATCCACTGCCTGATGATCGGCGCGGCCGGTGTAGGCAAGACTGCAAATTTTCTCTATCCCAATCTGGAATACGCCTGTGCCTGCGGTATGAGCTTTGTCACCACCGACACCAAAGGCGACCTCTACCGCAATTATGCCGGGATCGCCAAGGATAGTTATGGCTATGAGGTGGCGGTCATCGATCTGAGAAACCCCACCCGTTCGGACGGAAACAATCTGCTCCATCTGGTCAACAGGTATATGGACGCATATTTGAAAAACCCTCAGAACCTGGCATACAAGGCCAGAGCAGAGAAATATGCCAAGATCACCGCCAAGACCATCATCTCCTCCGGCGGCTTCGATACGGCGATGGCCGGACAAAACGCATTCTTCTATGATGCGGCGGAAGGATTACTCACCTCCGTGATCCTGCTCATAGCGGAATATTGTGAGCCGAAGCAGCGGCACATCGTGTCGGTATTCAAGCTCATACAGGATCTGCTGGCGCCTAGTGGCGTCAAGGGTAGGACTTTGTTCCAGATGCTCCTTGCCCATCTGCCGGACGACCATAAGACCAAGTGGTTCGCGGGAGCGGCGCTCAACTCGGCGGAGCAGGCCATGCAGAGCGTCCTCTCAACCGCGCTCTCCCGGCTCAACGCCTTTCTGGATTCCGAGCTGGAGCAGATCCTGTGCTTTGACACGGCAATCGACGCGGAGAGGTTCTGTACCAAAAAAAGCGCCATCTTCCTCGTCATGCCGGAGGAAGATAACACAAAATATTTCATCATCAGTCTGATCGTCCAGCAGCTCTACCGCGAGATCCTGTCGGTGGCCGACGAGCATGGCGGCAAGCTCCCCAACCGTGTGATGATGTTCCTCGACGAGATCGGAACCATACCCAAAATAGAATCGGCTGAGATGATGTTCAGTGCCTCGCGCTCGCGCCGAGTGTCAATAGTAGCGATTATCCAGAGCTTCGCGCAGTTGGAGAAAAACTATGGCAGAGAAGGCTCCGCTATCATCATCGACAATTGCCAGGATACGGTGTTCGGCGGCTTTGCTCCCAACAGCGAGTCGGCGCAGATTTTATCGAAAGCCATGGGAAACAAGACGGTCATGAGCGGCTCGGTCAGCCGGGGTAAAAACGATCCGTCACAGAGTCTGCAGATGATCGAGCGCCCGCTGATGACTCCCGAAGAACTTAAATCCATGCCCAAAGGCCGGTTTATCGTCACCAAGACCGGAGCCTATCCCATGCGCACTCGATTAAAGCTGTTCAAGGAATGGGGCATCACCTTCGGCAAGCCCTATGAGATCGCCGAGCAATCTGCCAGAAAGGTAGAGTATGCCGACAGGCGCCAGGTGGAGGAAGAAATCATCCGGCGCCACTCCGCCTGTGTGGAGGTGCAGGAGGAAGCTGAAATAGAAGCGGCTGCGTCGGGCGGCCTGGTGCATACGCCTGCGCAGGCAATCACCTTTGAACAGTTCGTGCAAAAACAGGAACCTGAAAGGAGGTAAAGCTGTGGGTTACTTTACACCCGTTTACGCCTCAGAACTACCCCACCGCGCAGTTTCTGTGTTCATGTATTTGCGTGACCGCGCCGATAAGGAAGGCAAATGTTACCCAGCGATTGGTACCATAGCCAAGGAGCTGAAGCTGTCTCACAGTACGGTCAAACGTGCGCTTGCTGATCTTGAAAAAGGCGGCCATCTACGAAAAGAACAGAGGTGGCGGGAAAACGGTGGCAAGAGCAGTAATTTGTACTATATTCAGCAGCTGGATTCAAGCTGAACGACTAAAAAACGACCTTCCCCGCCAAGGGGAAGGTCTGTACTTTCTATGAACCATGGAAGGGTTCATGGTGAACCGTCAAAGTGAACTTCTCATTTTAAGGAAATATCTAACACCAGAGAAATAATAATTAAGGAGCATTTCTGTAAGGAAAATATCTGAACTTTGAAAAATGAGACGCCAGGCAATAAAATAGTGATGTATTGATCGGCCAAGAAAGGCACAAAACAAAGAGGTGCATCCTCTGTGGTTAAGATCGGAATTTTCGGAGTATCAGGTTTCTATTGGCGGAGAAGCATTATATGAATTCCAGAGATTTATTATTCTGATATTTTATTCAGTAGTATGTGCTTGTGGCGATTCCGACGTATGAACCTGAACTCCCCAATCTGCAAGTTGCTTTAGAATCGGCATTAAATCACGGCAAATGTCGGTTAATGTATATTCGACTCGCACCGGCATCTCCATATATTGTTCGCGATGTATAAGGCCATTTTCTTCCAACTCCTTTAATGAACTGGCTAACATAGTATTTGTTATACCACTAATCTTACGTTTCAGTTCATTGTACCTTGTCGTACCATCCTGATGAAGAGCACATAAAATTGGTATCTTCCATTTTCCACCCACCACCCTTAGCGCACTTCCCAATGGACAATAGTCCATACATGGGCAATTATCTTTACAAGGTCTATCATTTCGATCGATTTCTTTGGTCATATTTCTCGAACCTACTCATTATATTCTGCGTTCTTGAAAATGAGATAACGCAGTAGTATTATTATACCAGATAGCAATAACGGAGTGAAGAGCTATCAAATAATTTTTATGGAGGCGAAAATATGGTTATCAATGAAGATGTAAAAAAAGTTATTGAAGGATCGGCATTTCTCTCGCTTATTACGGTAGATGCAAACGGAACCCCTCATCCTATTATTGCAGGTAAAGGCCAAGTAGTAAGTGACACGGTGGTCTTCGGTATTTATAAGATGGAGATCACACAAAAGAATTTAGAATCAAATAAAAATTCATGGGTCGTAGGGGCAACCATGGATGGGGGGCCAAAAGGTTATCGGCTCGTAGGTACAGCGGAGGCAAAAGATAAGCAACTTATTTTCACTCCGACTGGAGTAGATACGCTTATATAAAAAATTAATCAACGCATACAAAAAAGAAGAGGATAGCGATAGTCCGACATGAATATCTCTTCTTTTTTGTATGTCTCGTATTTAAGGAGTTGAATAGAACATGATTGTGCATATATTATCCTGTGGTATTTTTCAGCTGGAAATTGAAAAAATTCTGCCGGAAGTCAAGCAGGAATTACTTAACCACAATATAGAGATTGATTTTGTGCCCCCTGCATTGCATGTTGACAATAAAAAATTGAAAACCGGAATTGTTAACGGTCTGGAACCTCTTAAAAATCAAAAAGCAGTACTGCTTTATGGAAGCATGTGCCATCCAGAATTACTTCAAATAGCCCGGGATTCCGGAGTCACCTATCCAAAAGCGCATAACTGTATCGAGTTGTTATTCGATCCAGAAAGAAAAAAAGAGATAGATAGCGCCTACAATGTTTTTTATATGACCAGCGGCTGGTTAAAATACTGGCATGAAATATTTCAGCAAGGACAGGGATGGGACCCAGTTGATGCCAGGATAAATTTCGGTTCGTATGACAAGATTCTTGTGCTTGACAGTGGGGTATCCAATATTTCTGACGAAGAAATATTGGAGTTTTTTGATTATACTCAAGTGCCCATTGATATTGAATCGATTTCTTTGGATTATTTTAAGAATGTCATAATTGAGATGTGTCAAAATATTATTAAAGATTGAATTTCTTAATATTTGGTAGATAACCCAAATACATAGGTTGTAAACAGCCACGGCAAGAGATAGAGGCCTTAAGGGCTGTCGTCTCATCGGTACAGCAGTAGGAAGGATAAGCAAGCAGTCATTTTCACGCCGGCAAAGCGGATGCTCTAATATAAGCTTTATCTTTTGGTACATCAAACAGAAATGTAAAATATGCCGATTAGTTGGAATCTGTAAATTCCGGAAGGTGCTGCAATAAGCGATGAAAACCGGCTTTATCTGCACTATCAGTCGATATGGCTTAAATATTCAAATGGAGGTATTTATATGAATGAGAGTCATTTGAATGACGGAGAAAAAAGCTGTAAGAAAAAGGAATAACTAGTAGATATACAGCGGTTCTGGGTAATTCTGTCAGAATAACACGTGACGACATTGATTCGTTGCTGATCGAAATGCGGGTAATAAATTCTATAGAATCTTCAACAAAGATAGGGCTTTTTGGAGAATTTTTCGCAACTCCTGTGATGGTAGCCGCTTTGTCGGGACTGGATAATATCCGTCCAAACGGGATGGTTGAGGTCGCAAAAGGAACGGCAGCGGCTGGCGCAGTGATGTGGTCTGGCATCGGCAATGAACAGGACATTTCGGGGGTATTGTCCCCATGGTGCTTGCTCTGTTCCCTGTGGAGTTATTAAAGCCATTGAAGTTACCTGCGGACTTGCTCTGCCCCGGAATGTGGTTATAGAGATTACTTAATAGCAAGAGATATCATACCTTTAACGATATCAATTGTAATAAAACAAGATGGACAAGAGAGGAAGTGTTTCAATGATAGAAAGTGAAATATTATTGCAGAAAGAAAAGCTCAATTTGGCTGAGTACGTATTTGCAAAGCCGGAAAATATCGTTTTTTCCAATGAAGTAAGGAATATGTGTGAAAAAAATACATGCAGAATGTATGGCACTACATGGGCCTGTCCACCAGCCGTCGGGACTGTCGAGTGGTGTAAAGTGCGATGCAATGAGTATGAGAATGTGTTCATATTCACAACAATGTACCATCTGAAGGATATGTATGATATCGAAGAATGGAAAAACGACAGAATAATGCACAAGAGGGTTTCAGATAAAGTCGCGAAAATTTTCCGATCAAAGTATCCTGAGGCTTTGGTACTTTCAGCGGAAGGGTGTACAGTATGCAAGACATGCACCTATCCGGATAAGCCTTGCAGGTTTCCTGAACGCATGCATCCTGCGACAGAGGGCTACGGAATTCTGGTTACGGAGTCAGCCAAAGTTTGCGGTATTAAATATAATAATGGGCCCGAGACGTTAACTTATTTCAGCATGATATTTTATTGATAAGACAAATAGGTCCACAGGCCAATCACTTGAGAGAATAGACTTATTTGCTATAGCAACTATCTTATAACGCAAGGACTATATTGATGTAAAAGAATTGAATAGATATGATCTATTTATTCAATATGCTTATGCGGCAGCGAAACAAGCAATGGAGATGGCAAACGTACAGGAAACAAACTTTAACAAGGACAGAGTCGTGTCTATGTCGGCTCAGGCATTAGCGGCATTAAGACAATTATAAAAATCATGAAGAATTTATGACCAGAGGAAATAGGCGTGTTTCTCCTTTTATGATTCCTATGTTGATTAGCAATATGGCGGCTGATATTATAGCCATTAAAACAGGCTTTAAAGGACCTAGTTATTCTCCGGTATTGATTTGTGCAACATCCAATCAAGCAATTGGAGAAGGGTTTTTAACTATTAAACACGGATATACAGATGCAGTAATAGCGGTGGAGCTGCAATTAATACATTTACATTTTCTGAATTTACCAATATGTGTGCAATGTCCACAAATAATGAACATCCAGAACAGGCATGTCGTCCATTTGATAAGTTGAGGGATGGATTCGTAATGTCAGAAGGTTCGGGAATTTTATTCCTGGAGGAACTGGAACATGCCAAAAGTTGTGGAGCTAAGATACTTGAGGAGATTGTCAGATATTAGGCGACAACGGATGCCTATCATATTACAAGTCCTGATTATCATGGAGCTGAAAGATCAATGCAATTAGCTATTGATATGGCTGAAATATCACCAAAACATGTGGATTATATTAACGCACATGCAATAGGCACCCCGGAGGGAGATAAATCTGAAACAAAAGCGATTAAAGCAGTGTTTAAAGAAGGCGCCTATCGTATTAAAGTCAATGCTACAAAGTCCATAACAGGCCATTTATTTGGTGCAGCTGGAGGAATAGAGGCTATTATAACTTTAAAAGTTTTTGAGGAGGACAAGATACCTCCTACGATAAATCTGACTGTGCCAGATGAGGATTGTGATTTGGATTATATACCTAATAAGGCAATCAAACATGAAGTAAATTATGCCATATCAAATGGTTTTGGATTTGGCGGTCATAACGCTTCATTGCTCTTAAAAAAGTATATCAAATAGAGTTTCTGGACGATGATGACGTCCAATGTTTAATGATCGATGCTGTGGGTATCGGCAATACCGTAAACTTTTTATATCAGAATCTAGAATATGTTTGCGTCTGCAGTTTGAACTTTGCCACGATATACACCAAGGGTGGCATCAACTGCAATTATGCGCTATTTTAAAAGATTTACAAAAACAAATAATGTTAAGGGCAAACCTGCCTAAAGGCAGGGACGCAAAGCCGTAGGGTCTAAGGTGGGGGCTGCTGAATAACGGTAAAATCAGCATAAACACTGGGTTTTAACCCCGAC
>VSSQ01001082.1_pt1 | contig 11676 bp, 12 predicted proteins | sample 4763081 | NCBI WGS metagenome assembly VSSQ01 (sample SAMN12137344, study PRJNA551015) | bioreactor metagenome | isolation source: SDC9 anaerobic chlorinated ethene degrading culture | place: USA: Knoxville, Tennesee | collected 2015-01-01
TACGACTTGCTTTGAGATGACCTTCGGGAGCGGGCGGTATTTTCTGGGTCTCTCTTTCTCCTCAAATGTAGTTCCTGTTGAACAGCACTAAATCTGAATCTGGAAGTTAATTTGAAAATTATTTTGGCAGCTTATAAGTAAGTAATAAAATAAGAGCACCTAAAATTACAATTGCCGGCTGCATCCAGGATACGTACCCAATAATTGCTACCTGTATAACAATTCATCCCAGAACAATTGCGGCGCTAATAAATGATGCTGTCCTAGCCTTTTTGTGTTTTCTGAAAACAAGTAGAGATGCTGTAAGGGATGATCCTCCAACAATTACAAAGAGTATAAGGGCCGGAAAAAAATAGTTGTTAAATTGGCTTCCTTCTAGCCATTCAACAGGAACATCCTTTGCTCCTGCCATTCCGTAATAGCCTCATCCAAAAGCATTTAATACCAGAAAGAGAAGTAAAATACCCAAAGCGTTCTTCATAAGTGAAGTGATTATTAGTAAGGGAGTAAGTTATTTATTGCAAATTTCTAAAAGTATTTGTATTAAAACAGATTATACCCCCCTTTAGTTAAAATCATTCCCTCAATTTTATCTCCGACAATCTGTACAAACCCATTATGTTCAGTGCCTGTCTGAACCTCTTTTTTTGTAAAAATATACTTGTCATCCTCCTTTTTAACCAGTAACAATACAAAAGTTGCGGAATCGCTCTTTAACACAGCCTCTTTTGGCAATGCAGGCAATGCCTCTTCTCCTGTAATAATCTCCGAATCTACTAGTTGGTTTATTATTAAATCCTCTGATCCGTTTACCTTTAAACCGGCATAGCAATTAATTGATTTCCGATCATTATCTACCACCTTCCCTACAGATTTCACAAAGGCTTCGCTGTTTAACCAAGAGTCCAATGTCTTAATTCTAACCTTATGGCCTGTCTTTATTTTGGAAACATCATCCGGGAAAATATACAACTCAATCTGAATTAGGACAGGATTTACAATCTCCATAATCAAATCCTTATTTTCAATTTTACTCCCGGAGAAGTTTTTAAGATTTAATATCTGGCCTTGAATAGGTGATTTTATTGAATAGGATGAATAAAACTCTCCGCTTTCTATTTTTGCAGAAGAGAGTTCCAGTGCATCAATCTTTAATCTTAAGCCTTTGAATCTTGCTAAAGAGGATAAATATTCAGACTTTATAAAGTTATAATCCTTCTGTGACGTCACTTCTTCTTCGTACAATGCTTTAACTCTCAAAAATTCACTTTCAACTCTTTTAAATACTGCAGATGCTTCAGCATACTCCTTTTGCAAATCAACTACGTCATTTCCGCCAATTTCAATCAACGGGGTTCCCTTTTTAACATAATCGCCATTGCTTTGATAAACATTTTTTACAGTTCCTCCAACAGGTGCACTCACTTGTGCAAGACCCTCTTTTAGCGGGATAATTAATCCTTTGCACTTCACTACAGACTCAAATGTATGTGTCTCTACCTTGCCCAGCTTCATTTGATTGAACTGGAACTGATCTTTAGTTATCTCCAGTAAGTTGGAAGTTACCTCATTGTCTGCCTGATTACCGGAACAAGCTGTTAAAAGACCCGCAATCAACAGGGTTTTGATAATTTGACTTATTTTCATATCATTCAGATAGATAGTTTAGCTCAAGTGTGATTCCTGTATAGCTTACAAGATTATCCAGATATTCAATTTTCATTTGCATCGCCCCTTCAAGATTCATTGCAAATTTCTGGAAATCAATTTGACCCTTTTCATAGCTTAGTTGTGAAGTTCTCGTTAACTCCTCACAAAGTGTTTTTCCACTATTATGATACTGATCCAGCAACTCTTTATATTTAAAGTGTGCATTTTTCAACTCCTCTCTTTTAGACATTAAGATTTCTGTCTCATAATCTGCTAGCTCTTTTGTAGCCTCCATTGCAATTTTTGACGCTCTTATTTTTGATCTCTGGCCGTTGAAAAAGATAGGTATTGAAACACCTGCCTCAAATCCATGATAGATCTTTGAGTTTTCATAGGCGTTTGTTCCACGAAAATAGTTAATGGAAATATCGGGAAGCAGTCTGCTCTTTTCCATTGTAATATTTGCCCTGCTGAAAGCCTCTCTTTTTTTCTGTAACTGGAAAATGGAAGATGATTCAATCCCTTTATCTGTACGTTTAATTATCTCTACATCTTTTGATAAACTAAATGGTTCCTTATAACCCATCAGGACTCTGAGATTGTTGAACATATCACTTATATTATACCTAATCTCTTTTAGCTCATTTTTCACACTCAGCTGTTTAGCTTTTATTGTGAGCAATTCTAGCTGGCTGATGTCACCATTTCTGCGTCTTGATTCTGCACCGCTTAGTATAATAGTGTAGAGACTGTCAATCTCTCTAAATATCTCCAGTTTCTGCTGCTGAACCTGCAGTTCAACATATTTCACAGAAACCTTTTTTATCAGATCAATAAGCTGCAATTTATATTCGGCAACAGATATTTCGTGTTCTGTCTCCCTCAAATTTTTTTCAGCAAAATACTGTGTGGGAAAACTTATATTCTGCGTAACACCCCATACCCTTAATGGGTGATTATTTTCAGCTATGTTATTCTGATCAGTTCCATAAGTAATAGTTGTTTTATCAAATAATAAAGAAGAAGAAATAAGAGCTTCTTTTTCATCTGTCCTGAGGGCAGATGCCCTAATTTCTCTGTTGTTTCTCAGTGCAATATCAACAACCTCATTAATTTTTAACTCTCCCGGCTGAGCAAAGATTGTTGCACCTGGGGCTATTAACAATAAAAACAGCATTGCCTGCTTTGCTCTAATAAATCTAAGGGGGAAAAATTTTATTCCTATAACATTGTTGAATATCTCAAATAACAGTGGCAAGGCAACCATTGTAAGCATAGTAGATGTAAAGAGTCCTCCAATAACAACGGTAGCCAGGGGGCGTTGCACCTCTGCTCCGGCTCCTGTAGAGATAGCCATGGGAAGAAATCCCATGGCAGCAGCTCCCGCAGTAAGCATCACAGGTCTGAGTCTGTCTGTTGTACCTTTTAGAATTACCTCTCTTATAGTCATACTCTTCCTTTCATTCAGATCTTTTAAATGTTCAATTAGTACTATTCCGTTCAGAACCGCAATCCCAAACAGTGCTATAAACCCCACACCTGCCGATACACTGAATGGCATACCCCTTATCCACAGCAATAGAACACCGCCAACCGTTGCCAATGGAATTGACGTAAAAATCATAATTGCATCTTTGAAGGATTTAAATGCGAAATGGAGGAAAATGAATATTAGAAGCAGAGCAACCGGAACAGCTATAAGCAAACGGTTTGTCGCATTTTGTAAATTTTCAAACTGCCCTCCGAATTTTACATAAGTTCCCGGCTTAAGTATAATGTTGTCATCAATTGCAGACTTAATATCACCCACAACAGATTGAAGATCCCTGTTGCGCACATTTACACTCACTACTACCCTTCTGTGAGCATTTTCCCTTGAGATTTTAGCCGGACTTTCTGTATACTCTATAGATGCAAGCTCTGAAAGGGGAATCTGATAACCTTCATGTATTGGGACTCTCATTTGCCTGATATCAGATATATCTGTTCTGCTGCTTTTGTCAAACCTTACCACCATATCAAATCTTTTCTCTCCTTCAAAAACAACTCCGGTAGCCTCTCCTCCAAATGCAGTAGAAAGATATCTGTTCAATGTCTTTATATCAACTCCGTAGTATGCTATTTTATTGCGGTTGTATTCAACTTTAATCTGAGGCAGTCCTGCTGTCTTTTCCATAATAATATCACTCGCGCCGGGTATGCCAGCAATTAGATCTTTAATCTCTAACGCTTTCATATTAATGTAATCCAGATCATCCCCAAAAATCTTAATGGCAATATCTGAGCGGACACCGGTTATAAGTTCATTAAAACGCATCTCAATGGGCTGCGTAAATTCGTATTCAATACCCGGGATAACTGCAAGTGCCTCTTTAAATTTGTCTGCAAGCTCCTCCTTTGTAGACGCACTTACCCATTTTTTCCTTGGTTTAAGCTTGATTATCATATCTACCTCCTCCATTGACATAGGATCTGTGGGTACCTCTGCAGCACCTATTCTGCTCACTATTTTATCAACTTCAGGAAAATTACTCATTAATATTTGCTCCATTTTTGTTGTTGTCTCTATGGTTTTTGTCAGAGAGGTTCCCGTTTTTAATACAGGCTGAATGACAAAATCACCTTCGTCCAGCGTTGGAACAAACTCGCCACCTATTTTAGTAAAGAGGAACAATGTCAATAGTAAAGAGACAAGGGCTGCAAACAGAACTGCCTTTTTATGACAGCAGGCCCATTTGATAACGGGAGTGTATGATTTCAAAGCTAAATTCATAATCCAGTCTGAAGTAGTTTTCCTGCCCGTTCCAGATGGTCTGAGGAAGAGAGATGATGCCACCGGCAACCAGGTCATTCCCATAATCATGGCACCGAGTATTGCAAAACAGAAGGATAGAGCCATCGGCCTGAACATCTTCCCCTCTACACCTGTAAGGGAGAGAATAGGTATAAAGACAATAAGAATTATAATTTGCCCGAATATTGCAGACTTCATCATTTTGGATGCCCCTTCCAAAGAGATAGAGTCCATTAAATAAAACCTCTCTTCATCGTTCAGAGTTTTAAAATCATCTCTTCTGACCAGTATCTTCAGGGCAATATACTCTACGATTATTACTGCTCCATCAATTATAATCCCAAAGTCAAGTGCACCAAGGCTCATTAGGTTTGCATCCACCCCAAAAATAAACATCATAGAGATAGTGACCAAAAGAGAGAGTGGTATCATTGATGTGATCACCAAAGCGGATCTGACGTTCCCAAGAAGAAGGACTACTGTAAGCATCACTATCAAAGCTCCAAGTATCAGGTTTTCAACTACAGTAAATGTTGTCTTCGAAACTAGTTCACTTCTGTCTACTATAGGATTTATAAACACTCCCTCCGGTAAATTCTCCTGTATTTCGGCTACTCTGTCCTTTACCTCTTTAATCACCTCTTTTGAGTCTGCATTCTTTAGCATCATAACCTGCCCCAGAATGGTTTCTCCTTTTCCATTGGCAGTTATGGCACCAAACCTGTTTGCATGGCCGAATCCTACTTTAGCAACATCTTTAATAAGTAATGGGCTTCCGTTAACGTTCTTTACAACAATATTTTCAATATCTTCTACAGATTTAACCTGACCATCACCTCTGATAAAATAGCTTTGGTTTGTCTTTTCAATATAGGCTCCTCCTGAAATACTGTTATTGTTTTCAAGAGCGTTAAAAATTTCCATGAGAGATATATTCAGTGAGGCGAGCCTTACAGGGTCCACGGCAACCTCATACTGCTTAAGGTACCCACCCCAGCTGTTTATCTCAACAACCCCGTTTATGCCGGATAGTCTTCTTTTAACAATCCAGTCCTGAATAGTTCTTAAATCCGTTGGAGAATATTTATCTTCATAACCCTCCTTTGTATCCAGCGTGTACTGATATATTTCACCCAATCCTGTTGTGATAGGTCCCATCTCAGGCTCACCGAACCCCTGTGGTATTTTTGCCGATGCTACTTTTATTTTTTCTGCAATAAGCTGACGTGGAAGATATGTACCAGTATTATCACTAAAAACAATTGTAACCAGTGATATTCCAAATTTGGAAACTGATCTTATTTCCTTAACTCCCGGCAGGTTTGCCATCTCCATCTCAACAGGAGCAGTAATGTACTGCTCAATCTCCTGAGTTGACAAATTTGATGAAGTGGTAATTACCTGGACCTGATTGTTTGTGATATCGGGAACCGCTCCCACTGATATCCTGAATACAGAATAGAGTCCAAATGCGGCAACTGACAAAGTGAAAAGAATAACTATAAGTTTATTCCTTATGCTAAAATCAATTATTTTCCCAAGCATAAATGTCAAATAATTAATTATAAATCAAAAAACTTCTTTGATCTCTTTATCTGCTTATAAATTTCAAACCACATCACAGATGACAGACCAGCTATTATACAAACTATTTGTTCAGGAATTGTTATTTTTTCAAACTGGAACAAATTTAACAAAAAAGGGACTTTCATAATCAAAATCAGGAAGAAAAGTGCTCCGCTCCCTGAGTACAACTCAGTATAATTTTTTTAATTCCGAAAAATGGGAGTAGGTCATTATTGAAATTTGTCTAAAGAGTCACTGTCCTACTCAGAGGGGGTCCGACACCTTTAATTTGATATTTCTAGTTTCTTTACATACATGTTATTTAGTCTGTGCATCGGCAATAAAACAGTAACTGGCCCCATATGCTCCAGAATAGTGGCCCTATATCACCGGAATAGTCAGTAACACTGCAATGACCGCTAACGGTCAAGTATAAGCGTAGTGCGGGTTTCGGAGCGATTCACTGTCCGCCTACCGCAAAGTTTCTTAGGGGCAAAAATGCTCAATTTTAGCAGTTCCACCCGCATTACGCTTATACAATGTTGGCAACCGTTTTTATTCATTTTCTTTCTCTTTTTCAGCCCGTTGCACTTCAATATAACATGCAACTGCTCCTACAATTCCTGCTACAATTCCAATATTGGAAAAGTATTCTGCTGTCATTACATTAACGATAAATAGTGATGCACCTGAAATCATACTTATCAGAATAGTCAGAATTAATGCAGTTTCCTTTTTGTAATTCGGAGCGATAAATGCACCCGCATAAACAAATGCAGCCGCTGCAATTGCCGAACTCATGATATCAACGAAAATTAAATTGAGCCAAGAGTCTGGGTCAATATATCTTGAAGCTGTTATTGAGTGCAATAAGCGCCAAATCAAGTTGGCTAAAATCAGCACAAGTACTGATGCCGGGAGTACTGCTATCCATTTTAATGCTTTCATTCAGTTTTGGTTTGTTTAATGAATATCGAAGCAATCAATAGGATAGCCCAAATCACATCCACAATGTTCCAAATCTCTCTACCAAGTGAAATTTTGAAAATTGGGTTAATCAAGATTGCTGAAGCCAACCAAATCACAAACCAAGTTTGGTTTTTTTGGTAAGTGTTATATGCTAAAATGGCAAATCCTACCATTCCAAGAAATCTGACAAGTTGAAAGTAACCATAAGGCATATCAAGTAAGCAAACCAAAAACAGAATGCTTAGTACGATTTTGATAATAGTCTCAGTTAATTTCATCAATAAGTCTCTTCAGTTACAGCAGCAGAGCCATAGATTAAGGCAAATGTTAATTCGAGGACTAAAATTGTAAACACGATTGCACCAAAAATCACTTTCCCGCTATAGTTCACATCCATTGTCCAAGAGTTGTAAATAGTCCAAATTCCGTTTATAATACTCAAAACAAGGACAGTCCAAAAGCTGAACATTCGGTTTGGAGCGAGCATACTTGTAAAACTCATTAACATAGCAGATAGTCCTTTGAAAAGTCCCCAAATCGCACCGCCAAAAAAGATTAGAATTACTATCAGCCAAAATGTACTCAGCCCAATAAACCAAGTCAATAAATGACTAAATCCCCAATAGACAATTCCAAGGGCTAAAAAGCAAACTGGAATAAATAGAATGTACCTGATTAGTTTCATATTATCTCGTTTTTAAATGGTTGCCAACGTTTGGCGGTATGAAAAGTTGCCGATTGCGGGCGATTCCCTGTCAAGTTTCACAAAAGTTGAAGCGGACTACAACCCTTGAATAACCTACTGTCCCGGCAATTTTTTATACCGCGTGTTGGCAACTGGCCGTTTTTATCATTCGTTATTTAGTTTTTCTTTTCTTTTAATCCATTGTGAAGAAATTTGGTCGTTATGCTTTTTAAAGATAGTGCTATCAAGATTTGTTGTAGCCCATGATTTTATATTGTAGTAATCTAAAACAGGCTTCAACAATTTGGCATTATCTTTAACTTCAACAGTCTTGCTACCGATATTGGTTAACTCAATTTTAAAACATTCATTAACACCTTTAACTCCAGTATAGTAAACTATTAGAATAAAGAATTGAGACAACATAATCAGCGGAATACTAATTTCAAAAAGCAATCTTACGATATCACTACCTCCTATCGAAAAAATCGAAATCAAAAAAGGAATTGAGAATAAGAGCATTTTCATAGCGTATTTAAACAGCATTTTTCTCAGAGTCTGTTCTGTATGAAAACTACTTTCATACGTATTTATAGCTAATTTCTTCACTCCGTGAGGAATTTCATCATTATTATAGTATCCTTCAGAATTGCAATCTGAATAACATGTTCCAAAAGAATTATCAATCAAATCACCACGCTTTACTTTTTCCGCAGAATAAAATAAATATTTTGCGACACTTGAAAGTCCAATATATCCAATCATTGAAACATAACTTAGCACTTTTACTAAATCAAGAATTGTTTTTGAACTAATTTTAAATTGAATTAGTGGTTCAATTTTCGGAATTAACCACAGGTAAATGATTGCAAACGCAGAAAATAAAAGGCAATAAAAAGCAGCCTTTTCAAATTTACTTACAGTAGTGTAATTGCTATCAAATGGCACTATTCTAGTCATCTTTATCTTCTTTAATTGTATTTGGTGCATGATGCGATTCGGGTCCAAGCCACCTTCCTGTTTGCAACCATGCTTCGTAAAAATATAACCAAGCTATTGTCCAGGACATTATTTCCTTTGCGATAAGTTTTCGAGAATCCCATTTAAAATCATCAGAATGATACAAGCAGAGACTTTCTGTATTTTTATAAAAATGTGGTGGATTTTCCACAAGTTTAGGTTCAATCACATGAACTTTTGGTGACAACGTCCCCCTATATTCCACACTAACTGTATAAACTGGCAATTCTGGCTTAATCAATAAATCACCTATAAATGTTACTTTATCATTAGACAAATGCTTTGCCTTAAATTGAGGGTATTTTGACTTCATAGCCCCAATTTGTGCTGATACATTTGGCTTCTGTTTATTAAAGAACTTCATCCCCATAAAAACCTTTAGATGCTGACAAACTGCTTCCAACTGAGGTGGAAATTCCTGCTGTACTAGAATATTTTAGAGTACCTTCGGTCAATGATTTTGAAATATTTTTTGCTTCATCTTCATCTACTGTTGGGAATTCCTTACCAAAGACCTCTTTCCATATTTTTTTGGCTTCAACTTCGTTTTTATCTGAATAAAATTTATATGCTTCGTTCAATTTGTCTTTTACCTTTTTTGCTTTTTTTAAGGATGTTTCATATTCATCATTTGATTTAAATTTACTTGAAAGCATATTGTATTCAACATTATTAAACCATTTTCTAATACCTTCCTCAAAATTTGTAAAATTGTTGATTTTGAAAATATTTATTGCAATTTCCTCAATATGGTAAGAAGGAATTGTTTTGGTATTAAAATCTCGATTCCAATATTTAACTACTCTGATTATTTGTTTTAGTTTATAATCTCTTAATCTGTGAGTATCATCAAGGTCTTTAGTCAACATCTTTGGATATGAAGTAGTCCATGATTCTAAATCGTAATTAGGAATATAGTAACCTCCTCCTAAAATCTCAAAACTTGGCAAAACGTCAAAATCCTTGTCGCTTAAATGAATCGTGACACAAGGTCTGTCTTGTTTTACTTTATCCTTATAATCATTTTGCTTGTTTAGATAATTCTTAATTTTGGTCAATACACTTTGAGGATTTGGTTTATTACCGTATTCGTCTTTCCACTCCTCAAAATCCAAAACGGCAAATAAATCAACATCGTTTAAAGGTCGAATTATTGTATCTCTTTCCCATGAACCATTTGTGAAACATTCATTAACATTTAGATTACTTTCCTCGTCTTTCAAATCACTTTCTAAATTTGATAATGAATTTTTTATATTTTCTTCTTGTCTGTCAGTTATCGAAACATTATCGACAAGTTTTTTTATTGATTCAAGTAGTGTCATATTATTAGGTTTTAAATTTTACATTCAATCTGATAGGTTGCAGTGTCCTTTCTTCGGCTTGTTGCCAACGGTTACGTATATGAAACGTTTGGCATTTCGAAGCGATTTCCTGTCAAGTTACAACTACTTTTGATACGAGCTGAAATGCTCGATAACCCACTGATTGCCAAATGTTTTATATACGATGTTATAGCCTGTGGTTATTCTTTTCTTAATTCCACAATTAAAATTCCAATCATGTTATTAAAGCCCATTACAGGTGTGATTATTTTTACAACACCACCGTCTTCTATAACTACCGTCTTTTTAATTTCAAAATTTATAAGACCTGAATAATTTACTCCTTCAAACTTCTTGTCAGACGATAACAAAACCATTTTATTTTCAGGGTTAATTAATTGAACTAAGTCTGCACCAGATTGCTTTACAAAAATTGTTAGTAGTTGACTTAGATTTTCAGTATTCTCTCTTAATAATTCGCTTCTTACAGACCACGAGAAAACTTCAGTTGCAAACTCAAGGTGCTTTATTTGCAAACTGTCAATTTTGCTTTCATATTGAGTTATCAATTGTGTTTTCTCATTATTGAAATTATTCTCGTTTATGCGAATTTTAATGGAAAACCAGATAAAAACGACCAACATCAATACAGTTAAAATTGTTGCAGCTTTATTGTTTTTGAAAAAGCCGACAAGTTTTTCTTTGAATTTGCTTTGTTTCTTAATAGGTTCGCTGTCATTGGTCTCTGACAAATTATGTTTATCTTCTGTGTTCATACATTTCTATTTAAATGATTATTTAACATTTTTCTTGTTAGAGTCTTCTATTGTTAGTTTTTTTAGCATTGAAAAAACAATTCCTCCTGAAAATGCGCCTAAAATATAAATGGAAACACTTGCAAAAGAAAGTGGGATTTCTAAATGAAAAATCAAAAAACTAAGTTTCACTATTTCCATGTTCTGAATAGTGAAAATTACTGCTACTCCGATAAGAAGAAGCAGTAAAATTGTTTTTAACAATCTCATAACGATTACAATTTAGTTCTTGAAATTTCGATACCTGCCGGTTGGCAAAGACCTTCCTCATCCTCTGCTGTTATAAAAATTTCAACAGGTTTGTAGGGGAAAGATGCTTTGTAGGTTGCTTTAACAGCATTTTTTTGAGTAAAATGACCTACATTTCGAGTAATGCCAGCGTCAGATACTGCCCAAATAACATAGATTTTTTTCGGTGGGTTAAGTCGTTCAGTAGCAGCAAGATTATTTGCTATAATTGTTACAAGGTAATTTGGTTTACCCTGCTTTTGGGTTTTTGCAGTAATGTCCGCAGCAGGTACTGTACTCGAAACAGGAAACTTGGCTGTGCTTGCACAAGATGTCATCAGTGCCACAACTCCAATAATTGCTAAAATTTTAATTGTTCTCATTTTTTTTAAAATTTAATTGTTTTGTTCCTACTCGTATGGCTTTTCAGTTTCGCCTCGTTTTTTTGAGTGGTCGCAGAACTCCACTTTTTATCTATAAGTCATGGCAGTTAAATCAAGAACTGTCACACAGAATTGTTGTTACTCGTTTCTGTCCGAGATTGCTATGTCGTCTTTTTACCATTGGCTATAACGGTTTGGCGATATAGCCCGTTTTAATGGGCTGTGACGCCTGTTAGCGGGT
>VSSQ01001083.1_pt1 | contig 11676 bp, 8 predicted proteins | sample 4763081 | NCBI WGS metagenome assembly VSSQ01 (sample SAMN12137344, study PRJNA551015) | bioreactor metagenome | isolation source: SDC9 anaerobic chlorinated ethene degrading culture | place: USA: Knoxville, Tennesee | collected 2015-01-01
TCTTCCAGGTCGCCGATTTCGGTCTGGTCGCGGATCTGTTCCAGGCCGTCCCGGAGATGACCGCGAAGCTCTGACCCCGCCGGGCGGGGGCGCTGCCCCGCCGAGGCAATGCCTCGGCCCCCGAGGTATCTGTGCCAAGATGAAAACAAAGGGCGCTCCGATCGGGGCGCCCTTGCTTTTTCCCGGTGCAAATACTTTGGGGGGCGAGGCGAAGCCGTGGGGGGGCTCACTCCCGCCCCTTGGGCGGTGTGCGCCGCCGGCTCGGGCTTTCGCCGGTCCAGCGCCGCCAGGCGCGCCAGAAGGCGGTGCCGTCGGCATAGCCGAGCGTGGTCGCCACCGCCTCGACGCTCATGCCATGCTCGCGCAGCAGGGTCTCGGCCCGGGCGCGGCGCACCTCGGCCAGCAGCCCGCTCAGGCTTTCGCCCTCGTCCGCGAGCCGCCGCTGCAGGCTGCGCGGTGCGATCCGCATCGCCGCGGCGATCGTCTCGAGCGTCACCGGCCGCACCCCGAGATGCAGCCCGATCAGCGCCGTCACCTGCTCGCGCACCGAGCCCGCGTGATGCGCCTCGCCGATGAGATCGCCGAGGTGCCGCTCGATCAGCGCGATCATGTCGGCGTCCTCGGTGCGGTGCGGCCGGTCGGCCTCGGAAGCTGCCATGACGATCGCGTTCGCGCCCTGCGAGAACAGCACCGGCGCCCCGAACATCCGCGCGAGTGTCAGCGCCCCCGGACCCTCGGGATGGGCGAAATGCACCTCCTCGGGGCGCCAGCGGGTGTCGAAGCCGGTGCGGATCAGTGTGCAGATCCCGGCGAGGGTGAATTCGCTGTCCTGCCGGCACGGGCGGGATTGCGGCGCGCTGATCATGTAGCGCAGCACCAGATGCGCGCCGTCATCCTCGAGGCTGACCTGAGTGCCGCTTTGCAAGGCCCCCGACCAGCGCGCCAGCGCCGCAAGCCCGCGCCGGATCGTCGCCGCCTGCACCGCGCGCAGCCCGATCGGCGCGAGCGTGCCCGGCCGCATGCCAAAGCCGAGCCGCGCGCCGAGCAGCGGGTCGCCCGCCAGCTCGGCCGCCTGTTCGAAGATGTCGAGATAGGCGGCGAGGGGAATCGGGGTGTAGAGGTCGTCGAAGATCTCGGCCGACAGCCCGTTGCGATGGAGCAAAATTCCCATTCTGCTCAAATCGTTATCAAAGTACGCGAAAATCGGCTCAAGAACTAGAGCGCGGACGGACAGGATTTTCGGCAAGGGAGCGTTGGAGGGCGGCATTGGCGCGGTTTCTCCGTTCGAAACGGCCATTTGGCGTGAAGTATCGGATTTATGGCGCAAGATGCAATGGTCTCGGGCCCGAGGCGGCAGGGTAACTCGTCCCTAAATGACATAACTCTGACAGGGATGATCACCAGATGGACAATCAGACAGGCGCAAATCGTCTGCAGGGAAATTCGATCGGCTTGACCCATATCGTGTTCTTCGTGGTCGCGGCGGCGGCGCCGATGACCGCGGTGGTGGGGGCGACGCCGCCGGCCTTTGCCTTCGGCAATGGCGCGGGCGTGCCGGGCGCCTTCATCCTGTCGGGCATCCTCTACCTGCTGTTCTCGGTGGGCTTCACCGCGATGACGCGGCATGTGACCGGGGCAGGGGCGTTTTACGCCTATATCTCGCGCGGGCTTGGCAACGGTGCGGGGATCGGCGGCGCGCTGATGGCACTGCTCGCCTATTTCGCGATCCAGATCGGTATCTATGCGCTCTTCGCGGTGTTCATGGCGGGGGCGATGGAAAGCCTGGGCGTCTCGCTGCCGTGGTGGCTGTGGTCGCTGGCGGTGCTGGCCGTCGTCGTGCTTTTCGGGCGGCGCAACATCGCGATCTCGGGCCGCATCCTCGGCCTGTGCATGATTGCCGAGCTGGTGATCTTGCTGCTTCTCGACATCGCGATCGTGATGCATGGCGGCGCCGAGGGGCTGAGCCTTGCGGGCTTTCGTCCCTCCGAGGTCTTCGGCCCCGGGCTTGGCGTCACCATGGTCTTCGTGCTGGGCGCCTATGTCGGCTTCGAGGCCACCGCGATCTTCGGCGAGGAGGCCTGCGATCCCGACCGCACCATCCCGCGCGCGACCTATGTCGCGGTGCTGCTGATCACTGCCTTCTACGCGGTCTCGACCTGGGCGATCGTGCAGTTCTACGGCCCGGCCGCGGTGGCGGGGGCGGCGACTGAGAACCTCGACGGTTTCTACTTCGCCGCCGCCGAGACGATGCTCGGTCACTGGTCGGTGCAGGTGATGAACGTGCTGCTGCTGACCAGCCTCTTTGCCTGCCTGCTCTCGTTCCACAACACGCTCAACCGCTATTTCTATGCGCTCGGCCACGAGGGGCTGGCGTGGAAATCGCTCTCGGCGGTGCACGAGACGCATGGCTCGCCGCATGTCGCGGGGCTGGTGCAGGCGGGGCTCGTGGCGCTGATCCTGCTGGGCTTCGGCCTCTCGGGGGCCGATCCCTACACCCTCGTCTTCTCCTGGATGTCGGGGCTTGCGGTGCTGGGCATCCTGGCGGTGCAGGTGCTGGTCTCGGTCGCGGTGATCGTCTTCTTCCGCCGCACCGCGCATCAGCGCTCGGTGCTCACCGTCCTCGTCGCGCCGGTGCTGGCCACGGCGGGGCTCGTGGGGGCGTTCCTTCTCGTCTCCTCGAACCTCACCCTGCTCACCGGCTCGGAAAACCCGATCGTGCTCGCCTTCCCCGAGATCGTGATCGCCACCGGCGCCTGCGGTTTCCTGTTCGCCGCCTGGCTCAAGCGCAGCCGGCCCGAGCATTTCGCCCGCCTCGGCCGCGCCTTCGACTGACCTTCCTCCTGTCGCGACGATCCGTTGGTGCCCCCGGTGCGGGCGGCGCGCGGCAGGGCTCACCTTTTCTGCAAGCAGTGAAAGACCCAAGATGACTGCCCTTCCCAAGATCGACTTCCTCTACCTCTCCGAACCCGAGATGATCCGCGCCGGTGTCACCGACATGCCCGCCTGCGTCGATTGCATGGAAGAGATGTTCGGCCTGCTCTACCACGGCGACTACCGCATGGCCGGCGCCAACAACGACAGCCACGGCGCGATGGTGATGTTTCCGGAAAACTCGCCCTTCCCGGAGATGCCCAAGCCGACCGCCGACCGCCGCTTCATGGCGATGCCGGCCTATCTCGGCGGCAGCTTCCGCACTGCGGGCGTCAAGTGGTACGGCTCGAACATCGAGAACCGGCAAAAGGGCCTGCCGCGCTCGATCCTGATGTTCACCCTCAATGACGCCGACACCGGCGCACCGCTGGCCTTCATGTCGGCGAACCTGCTCTCGGCCTATCGCACCGGCGCGGTGCCCGGCGTCGGCGCGCGTCATCTGGCGCGCAGGGACTCGAAGATCGTCGGCATCCTCGGGCCGGGGGTGATGGCGCGCACCGCGCTTGCGGCCTTCATCGCCGTCTGCCCGCAGATCGACACGGTCAAGGTGAAGGGGCGCGGGCAGAAGAGCCTCGACACCTTCATCGCCTGGGTGAAGGAGCATTACCCGCAGGTGACGACGATCGAGGTCGTCGACACGCTCGAGGCGGTGGTGCGCGGTTCCGACATCGTCACCTATTGTGCCTCGGGCGAGACCGGCGATCCGAGCCTCTACCCGATCGTCAGGCGTGAGTGGGTGAAGCCCGGCGCCTTCCTCGCAATGCCAGCGCCGTGCAACATCGACGCCGGCATGGAGGCGCCCGAGGTGCGCAAGGTGCTCGACAACACCGGGCTCTACGAGGCCTGGTTCGAAGAGCTGCCGAAGCCCGCGCACAACACCGTGCCGATCATCGGCGTGAAGTTCATGGACATGATCGCCGAGGGCCGGCTGGCGCGTGACGCGGTCGAGGACATCGGCAAGATCGTCGCGGGCGAGGCGCCGGGCCGGCGCACCGACGACGAGATCGTGCTGATGTCGGTGGGCGGCATGCCGGTCGAGGACGTGGCCTGGGGCACGATGATCTATCGCAACGCGCTCGCCCGGGGGATCGGCACCAAGCTGAACCTCTGGGACGTGCCGGCGCTGCGCTGAGGAGGGCCGCCATGCAGGTGACCAAGATCAAGACCGGCTCGCCCTTCGAGGAGCACGGCAGCTATTCGCGCCTTGTCGCGGTGGATGACTGGATCTTCGTGTCGAACACCGCCGGGCGCGACCCGGTGACGAAGGAGATCCCGGCCGAGATCGGCGCGCAGACCCGTCAGGTCTTCGCCAATGTCGCGCGCGCGCTCGCCGCCGTGGGTTCGGGGCTCGAGGACGTGGTGATGAGCCGCGTCTTCATTCAGGAGCCCGCCGACACCCAGGCGGTGATGACCATCGTCGGCGAGATGTTCCGCGGCATCGACCCGGCCACCACCGTGACCTGTCCGCCGCTCGGCTCGACCGTCTACCGCGTCGAGATCGAGGTGACGGCGCGCCGCGGTGCGGGCCGGGCCGAGACCGAGCGGCGCGTGATCGCGCTGTGACCCGGGGGCCCGCCGCCTTTGTGCGGCGGGCCCTTCCGACTTCCCCGACCGAAATTTCCGACCGAAGGAGAACCGCCATGGCGCCCGTTCAAACCCCCGTCCAGACCTGCCGCGACGCGCCCGAGAAGACCTCGGTCGTGGTGATCGGCGGCGGCATCGTCGGCCTTTCCGCCGCGCTGGTGCTGGCCGAGCGCGGCATCTCCGTCACCGTGCTGGAAAAGGGCCGGATCGGGGCGGAACAATCCTCGCGCAACCTTGGCTGGGTGCGCAAAATGGGGCGCTCGGCCCCCGATGTGCCGCTTGCGCAGGCGGCGGACCGGCTCTGGGCCGAGATGCCCGGCCGACTTGGTGCCGAGGTCGGCTATCGTCAGGCCGGGATCATGTATCTGGCCCGCACCGAGGCCGAGATGGCGATGCACGCCGACTGGCTGAAATCGGTGGCGGATCTGGCGCTCGACAGCCGGTTGCTGCGGCCCTCCGACATCGATGCGCTGGTGCCGGGCGGGCGCGGGCAGTGGGCGGGCGGCATCGTCACCCCCTCGGACGGGCGCGCCGAGCCGACGCTTGCCTCGGCGGCGATTGCCGCGGCGGCGATCGCGAAAGGCGCGGTGATCGTGGAAAACTGCGCGGTGCGGACGCTTTCGCGTGCCGCGGGCCGGGTCTGCGGCGTGGTGACCGAGCGCGGCGAGATCGCCTGCGAACAGGTGCTGCTGGCGGGCGGGCTCTGGTCGCGCCGCTTCCTCGGCAATCTCGGGATCGCGCTGCCGACGCTGCCGCTCGTGTGCTCTGTCTTCCGCACTGCGCCGATGGAGGGGCCGACCGAGATCGCCGTGGGCGGGCCCGACTTCTCCTTCCGCAAGCATCGCGACGGCGGCTTCATCATCACGCAGCGGGGCGCACTTGGCGCGCCGCTGATGCTCGATCACCTGCTGATCGGGATGCGCTATCTGCCGATGCTGCGCGGCCAGCGCAAGCTCTTGCGCATCGGCCTCGGGCGCGAGGCGCTGACCGATCTTTCCCTGCCGCGGCGCTGGCGGGCCGAGGCGATCTCGCCCTTCGAGCGGCTGCGGGTGATGGACCCGCCGACCCGCCCCGACCTGAACGCCGAGGCGCTGGCCAATCTGCGCGCGGCCTGGCCCGCCTTCGCGACTGCCCGGATCGTCGAGGCCTGGGCGGGGATGATGGACATCACGCCCGATTCACAGCCGGTGATCGGGCCGGTCGAAAAGGTGCCGGGGCTGATGCTGGCCACCGGCTTTTCCGGCCACGGTTTCGGCACCGGGCCGGCGGCGGGGCAACTCGCGGCCGATCTGCTGTGCGGCACGCCGCCGATCGTCGACCCCGCACCCTACCGGCTCGAGCGGCTCTGAAACGGAAACGGCGCCCCCCACAGGGGGCGCCGTCGTTTCGGGAGAGGGGGCCGGGGCCGGCCGCCCTTCAGAACAGGAAGTCGTTCGCCGAATAGGCCTGACCAGCGCCGAAGTCGGAGACGTGGATGTTGTTCAGCAGGATGCTGTTGGCGCCATCGACGATCATCGCGAAGCCGGTGCCGGCATCGGTGCTGAGGTGGTTGTTCACCAGATCGGTGAAGCTGGTGATCGCGGTGACCCCGGTCAGCACGATCCGCTCGGCATCGTCGGCGCTGAAGTCCTGGATGACGTCATGGCCGAAGCCGTTGGTGAAGACGAAGTGGTCGGTGCCGAGCCCGCCGTTCAGCGTGTCGTCGCCGGCCCCGCCCAGGAGCGTGTCGTTGCCGGTGCCGCCGCGCAGGGTGTCACTGCCGAAACCGCCATCGAGACTGTCGTCACCATTGCCGCCATCGAGCAGATCACGGCCGAAGTTGCCAACCAGGCTGTCATTGCCATTGTCGCCGAAGATGCGGTCATTGCCGTCACCGCCCTCAAGCCGGTCCGCGCCGGTGCCGGCGCCGCCACGGAGCGTGTCATTGCCGGCGCGGCCATAGATCAGGTCGTCTCCATAGCCGCCATTGAGGTTGTCGTTGCCGTTACCACCGTCGAGCGTGTCGAGCCCGCCGCGGCCGGCGAGAGCGTCGTTGCCCGCCCCGCCAAACAGGCGGTCGTTGCCGTTGCCGCCGTCGAGGCTGTCCGCGCCGGCGCCGGCGCCGCCATTGAGGCGGTCATTGCCCTCGCCGCCGAGCAGGGTGTCATAGCCGTAGCCGCCATCGAGATTGTCGTTGCCGTCACCGCCGTCGAGACGGTCGTTGCCGCCGCTGCCGCGCAGCAGGTCATTGCCGCCGCCGCCGAGCAGGCTGTCGTTGCCATTGCCGCCGTCGAGACTGTCGGCGCCAGTGCCGTCGCCGCCATAGAGCTGATCGTCGCCGCCGCCGCCGAGCAGGGTGTCGTTGCTGAATCCACCGTCGAGGCTGTCATTGCCATCGCCACCGTCGAGACGGTCGTTGCCGCCTCTGCCGCTCAGAACATCATTGCCGCCGCCGCCGAGCAAGGTGTCATCGCCGCGCCCGCCGTCGAGGCTGTCCGCGCCGTTGCCGACGCCGCCAGAGAGCTGGTCGGCACCGTCGCCGCCGAACAGGGCGTCATTGCCGAACCCGCCATCGAGGTTGTCGGCGCCGGTCTCGCCGTCGAGGCGGTCGTTGCCGGCACTGCCGCGCAGCAGGTCGTTGTCGTCGCCGCCGAACAGCGTGTCGTTGCCGAGCCCGCCGTCGAGCGTGTCATTGCCGAGCTCGCCATACAGCCGGTCGTTGCCGGTCTCGCCGAAGATCGCGTCGTTATGGGTGCCGCCGTGCAGGGTATCATCGCCGGCGCCGCCATAGATCCGGTCGGCACCGCCGCCGCCATAGACCAGATCGCCACCATCGGTATCGGTGTCCCCGCCCGAGATCGTGTCGGCGCCGAGACCGCCGATGATGGTGTCCTGGCCGTCGCCACCGTCGAGGCTGTCATTGCCGGGGCCGCCATCGATGCTGTCGTTGCCAAGCCCGCCGAGCAGCGTGTCATAGCCGCCGTTGCCGATCAGCGTGTCATTGCCGAGATCGCCCAGATAGTTGTCATTCGCCGCGGTGCCGACGAAGGTGTCGTCCCCGTCGGTGCCCACACCCTGGACCTGGCCGCCGGCGACGATGAACTGCCACACGCCGGTGACGCCGGTGTTGCCGGCGCTGTCCTCGAGCGCGAGCATCGCCGCCTGGTTGCCGGAGGTGGGCAACTCGAAATAGGTGTCGCCGAGCGAGAAGCCCGCCCGCGCCACGGTGCCGCCGAGTCCGCCGGTGCCGCCCGAGGCGTCGCCCGTCGTCCATTCCACGTCGCCATAGCGGAAGATGATCTCGACATTGCCGGCGCCACGGTCGATCAGCTCGAGCTGGAAGGAGTTCTGCAACTCGGTGTGGGTCCGGAAATAGCCCACGTCGTGCCAGGTGATGACGATCGAGTCGCGCCCCTCATTGAAGTCCCAGAAGACATCGCCCGGGTTGGTCACGGTGGTCCCGTCGACGAGATAGTCGCGGGTGTCGACATCGGCCCAGTAGGGGGCGACGATCGCCAGACTGCTGTTGCCGATCTCGCCCGGGGTGTAGGTGCCCAGACCGCCGCCGAAGGTGACGTTGCCGTTCGTGTTCACCGCAAAGGTGGTGTAGGTCACGCCGCCGATCGTCAGCCCGTCCTCGAAGATCGAGGTCATGTCGATGTCGCTCTCGGAGCCGTCGTCATTGTGATAGAGCACATTGGCGCCGTAGCTCAGGAAGCCGTTGTTCGTGATCGGAGTAAAGTCCAGCACCGGCGTCGGCGTGATCTCGGTCAGCTGCACCAGCTGGTCGTCAAACTGCGCCTGCTCGACGTCCCACAGGGTGTCGGTGCCGTCGACGCCGCCGCCGTTGTGGCTGATGGTGAAGGAGTCGTTCGCGTTTGCGGTGATCGTGTATTGCGCGCGCAGGCCCGAGAAGGCCGCGGTATCGGTGCCAAGCCCGCCCTGCAGGATGTCGTTGCCGGCGCCGCCGATCAGCACGTCATTGCCGCCATTGCCGGTCAGGGTGTTGCCGCGCTCGTTGCCGATCAGCAGGTCGGCCTGCGCCCCGCCCGCGGCATTCTCGATCTGCGCGCCATTGGCGATCGAGAAACCGCCGTCGATGCCGCTGTAGGTGCCGCCCGAATTGGTCAGCACGCGCGAGAAGAAGCCGCCGGCATTGTAATCGGGGTCGATGATCTCGGTCTGCAGGTCGGCCGAGAGATGCGTGAACATCGAGGTGTTCTGCAGCGCCGCGATCGAGGGGGCGGCGTCTGCGGCGATCTGGCTGCGGTCGAGCGTCGCGTCGTTGAGGTTGATCATCACCGAATTGGCGCTGTTGCCGTAGCGGATCGTGTCGGTGCCGCCGCTGTCCCAGATCGCGGCATAGGCGCGGCCGATGCTCATCGCGCCCTCGGCAAGCGACAGCGCCCCGCCGCGCGCGTCGAACAGCGTGTAGGTCGAGTTGCCCGCGGCATAGGCCTCGGCGCCGTATTGCTGCTGCAGCGCGGCGATGTCGAGCGCCATCATCGTGACCGCATGGCCATAGGCATCGGCATTGGTGGCGCCGGTGTAGGACATCACCGTGTAGCGCTCGTTGTCGAGCGCCGGGCCGACGCTGGTCGCGGCGGCGCCCTGGAACGGGTGGTAGATCCCGAGCCCGTGACCGATCTCGTGGATCAGGGTCCAGTTCGCATATTCCCCGCCGCCAAGCTCGGCCGGCGTTCTCATGTAGTCGAGATTGCTGGCGAAGGTGCCGAAGCTCCAGTAATCGCCTGCCGCGCGGGTCGCGCTTTGCGGGAACATGCAGAACCCTTCGAGCCCGGCATAGGCCGGGTCCGGCGTGTCCGAGGTGACCAGCACGATGTCGGCGGTGGCCGCGGCGGTGGCGCGGTCGGTCACCCGGCTGAAATCGGTGGCGATCACGCTGTCGATCATCTGGAAGGCGCGGACGGTCAGCGCGGTATAGGCGTAGGTCGTGTCCGCCATCGTCCCGTTGACGAAGTATTCATTGTAATTGGCGCGAAATTCGCTGTCGAGGTCGATGTCCGAGCCGGTCCCGAGATAGTATTGGAGGGTCCCGTCCGCCCATACGCGGTTGTTGGTGATATCGGCCAGCATCGTCTGTCCCGATGCCGGGAGTGCGCTGGAGATGGCGACTTCTGCCTTGGTCTGGGCCATGGGTAATCTCCTTTGGGCCAAAATCCTTCAGGCGGCAGGTGCACACCACAGCGCCGCTGCCCTCGGCCGGGCCGCGGATAGCGGAACCTCCCCCCACGTCAACACGCTTGCCGAAAAAGGCTCAACCGTCAATTGGACAAAGGGCCGCGAGCACCGCAGAAACCTGCGCCGGCCGGAGCGCGGCAAGGTGGGCGAGCGTGATGCGCTTGCCCGGGCCAAGGCCGCACAGGGTCATGCGCACCGCGGCTTCGGGGCGGTCGGTGGTGATGCGCGCGAGGGCGAAGCCGGGCTGCGCGGTGCCGAGCCGGTAGCCGAGGATGACCGTCGGCCGGGTGAACTTGCCCGCGCCGAAGAGCGCCGTGGCGAGCGCCTCGATCGTCACCCCGCGCGCTGCGGCCGCCGCGGTCACATCGCTGCCGTCGGGCCCGGCGGGCAGTCCGGCAAGCCGCGCGAAAAGGTCCATCTCGGTGCGTACCGAGGCGGGGGGCGCGGGGCTGTCGTCGCTGCGGTAGCGGCGCAGCGTGCCCGGCGGCAGCGGCGCGTCGTCATCGCGCGCCACCGCGCCGGCAACGCCGGCCCAGCTTGCGGGGATCGGCAGGTCGCGGCCTGCCTGCGGCAGGGAGGTTTCGGCGCCCATGGCGTGGCCTTTCGTGAACGGGGGAAGAAGCGGCGCGAGCGCGGGGACAAGCACCGCGCCCGCAAGGCCGCGCAGCAGCGTCCGGCGACGGGAAAACGGCATGGCGGGCCTCCTGTTGCCGCGGATCGGGTCGGCGGTATTTGGCGCCGAGGGCAGGCGTGCCGTCAACCCCTTGCGCGCCCGTCCGGCATTGCGTCGCAGGCGGGCGGTGAAAAGGGGGTTGCGCAGCCCCCGCCCGGGGCACATCTGTCGGGCAACGTGGTGGGCAGGCTGACAGGAGGCGCGGATGCACGGCGAATACAAGGTCCATGGCGGCAAGCTGGTCGTCGCCGATCTCGAACTGCGCGAGGGGCGGCTGACGCAGGTGCAGATCTCGGGCGATTTCTTCCTGGAACCCGGCGAGGCGATCTTCGATCTGGGCGCCGCGCTCGAGGGGCTGCCGGCCACGGCGACGGTCGAGGAGATCACCGCCGCATTGCGCGCCGGGCTGCGCCCCGAGGCGGTGCTGGTGGGCTTCAGCCTCGAGGCGGTGGCGATCGCGGTGCGCCGCGCGCTTGGCGTCAGCCGCGGCTGGCGCGATTTCGAATGGCAGGTGCTCGACGGCGCGCCGCTGTCGCCGGCGATGCACCTGGCGCTTGACGACGTGCTGGCCCACGAGGTCGCGGCGGGGCGGCGCGCGCCGACGCTGCGCTTTTGGGAATGGGAACGCCCGGCGATCATCATCGGCAATTTCCAGTCGCTGAAGAACGAGGTCGATCTCGAGGCGGCCGAGGAGCTGGGTGTCGAGACGGTGCGCCGGGTGACGGGCGGCGGGGCGATGTTCGTCGAGCCGGGCTCGACCATCACCTATTCGCTTTATGCGCCCGCCGAGCTGGTCGACGGCATGAGCTTTGCCGACTCCTATGCCTTCCTCGATACCTGGGTGCTGAAGGCGCTGAACGATCTGGGCATCGACGCGGTCTACAAGCCGCTTAATGACATCGCGAGCTCGAAGGGCAAGATCGGCGGCGCGGCGCAGAAGCGCTACGCCGGCGGTGCGGTGCTGCACCATGTCACCATGGCCTATGACATGGACGCCTCGAAGATGATGCAGGTGCTGCGCATCGGCCGCGAGAAGCTGTCCGACAAGGGCATCGCCAGCGCCGGCAAGCGCGTCGACCCGGTACGCAGCCAGGCCGGGCTTGAACGCGGCGCAGTGATCGAGCGGATGAAGACCACCTTCCTCGACCTGCACGGCGGCACTCCGGGGGCGATCACCGCCGAGGAGCTGGCCGCGGCCGAGACGCTCGCACGCGAGAAATTCGAAACCCCCGCCTGGCTGCACCACATCCCCTAATGGGATGTGCCGGCTGCTTCCACCCACCGTTGGTTTATCCTGATCCGGGATC
>VSSQ01001008.1_pt2 | contig 11672 bp, 9 predicted proteins | sample 4763081 | NCBI WGS metagenome assembly VSSQ01 (sample SAMN12137344, study PRJNA551015) | bioreactor metagenome | isolation source: SDC9 anaerobic chlorinated ethene degrading culture | place: USA: Knoxville, Tennesee | collected 2015-01-01
CTTACGACCCGCAGGCGGTCTGCGACGCGCTGGCCGAGTGGATCGGCTCGCTCAGCGCGGGCAAGGTCGCGCTCATGGGTCACTCCGTCGGCGCGGAACTCGCGTTCAAAATCGTCTGCGAGCATGAAGCGCTCTTTTCCCGCGCGGTGTTTCTTAGCCCCTGGCTGATGGCGGGCGCCGCCAGCACAAAGCTCTATGTCTCCATGGCGCGTATGACCTACAAGTCCATCAAAAATGAAAAGCTGATCCGCATGCAGGCCAAGTACTGGAAGCTATCTCCGGAACAGGCGGACGCGATGGTTGCCTACAGCCAGAAGATCCCACTGGACACCTACGTTTCGTTCTTCGAAAAGCGGATTCATTTTTCCGACGAACCGGGATACGAGTCTGTCTCCATCCCTATGCTCGCCATGTGCGCCAAGGGTGACTCCGGCGAAACGAAGGCTTCCGTTGCCGCACTAGGCGAAAACAAAAACTGCCTCACGGTAATCTTTCCGCTCGGCAGTCATGATTTTGTACTCCGTCAGGCCGAAAAGCTCAGCCCGATGCTGCTGGATTTCCTGCTCGCCCCCGCTTAAGACGAGGCCTTTCGGGGATACACCAATATTCCCGCGATGGGCAGAACGTTGTGCTTTGTCAAAAACCCCTGCATCGTGTCAAAATGATTCCCGCGCCCCGGTATAGCGTTCAAAAAGCGGTAGCGGGGTTTTTCGTTTTCCTGCTGAGGAACCGTTTCGTCGCGGTAAAACGTAACGAAATGCGGGCCGTCCTTATGGACATAGTAAATCACGCCCGCTTCCGTTCCTTCCGGCAAGGCTACGTTCTTTTTGCCCACGATCTTCAGCGCGGTCGGGTAACCGTGCCGCTTGAGCATCCGCTTGAGCCGGAAGAGGCTCGTGCCCGCCAGCCCGCGCAGAATCGTCCATCGAATCAGTTCGTCGGCATATGCCTGCTCGCTCACTGTTTCGCCGCGTTGTTTCAATAAGTTGAACGCCGCAATCCAGCCGCAGCCATTGATGTCGCTCGTCAGCGCGCCGTAGCGAATAAACGTCAGCCGCGCTTGATCAACGATGTATCCGTCGCTCGAATAGGGCGTTTTTTCCTGCTGTTCCATATTGAAATTACCGCCTGACTTGAAATTTTCTTCCGCGTTTTACGCGTTTTCCGATCATCCCGCTCGCTGCTGCAACTCCAGCGCCTGCGAAATCGCGCGGGCGAGCTGATCCGCGCACGAGGTGCTGTTGACGCCGCAGGTGTTGCCGCCAAGGAGCGAAATTACCTTTTCCGCTTCCATGCCTTCGACGAGCTTGCCGATTGCCTTAAGGTTTCCGCTGCATCCGCCGAGAAACGATACGTTCTTGAGTTTGCCGTCTTCCAGTTCGAACTCGATCTTTTGGGAACACACGCCGCGCGGCGTAAACTGATGTTTCATGATACGTTTTGTTGTCCTTATCTTGTATTTATTATTGCTCGTGATTTTCTTTTTCTGCCTGTTCGCCTGCTTCCGCGTTTTCCTGCGGGAGCTCCTCGCAACAGACGGAAAGCAACGGTTCGCGCTCATCGTGACTGCGCGGTTTTAAAATCCACTTTGCCGCCGGACGTTCTATGAAGTACGTCGCCAGAATCGCCGCGAGAAACGCGCCCGCGAGAATCAGCGCGGTATACTTCCACTGCCAGACGCGGTCGCCCGTCATGTTCGGCGGGGTGTCGCCCGTCCAGTACGGAATCTTCCACTGCTTGAACTTGACGCTGATCCACTGATGCCAGATATAGAGGTTATACGAAATCGCGCTTAAGAACCGCATCACCGCGTTGGAGAAGAACCACCGCACGCCGGAAAACGTCAGCGCGCTGGAAACGACGATCAGCGCGAACACCAGCGAGAGCCGGTAGCGATTTTCCGCCTGCCAGAGATGCACGGGGTTCGTTCCGGGCGCGGCTTTCATCATGCCCACAAGAATCCATATTCCCGCGATGAGCGCGCAGAGCGCCACCGCCGAAAGCTGCGCGCTGCGTTTAACGCGTCTTGCAAACAGCACGTAAAGGTACGCAACCGCCATGCCGTTGGCAAACACACCGAAGAACCCGGGCAGTTGGTTGAGCGTTGTGCGGATGGAGTCCGGGTTGTTCAGCGCAAATCCGCGCAGGTACAGCGCGGCAACCGCCGCCATGCCGAGATAGGTCCAGCCCGGCTTTTTAACAAACGCCGTAGCCAGCAGCGGAAAGAACAGATAAAACTGCATCTCGATGGCCGCCGTCCAGAGCACGCCGTTGAGCTTGGTGCCTAAAAGGATGTTCGGAAACAACGTCTGCGTAAATGTCAGCGTGGGCAGCAAATCCCTCAGGCACTCCTCCGCGGAGCCGTACTCGCCGGAAGGAATCGCCACCGCAAACAGAATCACGAACACCGCAAAATAGTAGCTCGGCACGATGCGGGCGATGCGCTTTTTGTAGAACTGCCCCGCTTTCGGCAGCGCCGCGCCGTCGAGGGACGCGCGGACATACGGCAAAAACAGGCAGAATGCCGAGAGGAACAGCAAGAGATCGACAAACAAAAATCCCGCGCGCGGCAAAAAGTCGAGGCTGACCGATGCCGAAAGTCCGAGCGAAGTTAAAAACGGGAGCTTGAAGTAGGGCGAAATCCAGTTCTGCTGCCAGAAGTGAAACCAAAGCACGCCGAGCACCGCCAGCGCGCGGATGCCGTCGAGCACGTCGATATGTTTCTCGTCGAAGCGCGTATTCTTTTCTCTTCTGCCCGCCGCCGGAATCTCCGGAGCCGTCTGCGGGACCGCCTCTTTTTCCATGGCGATATGATACCACAAACCCCTTGTTTTGGGAAAGCCGGAACAAGAGGATTTTTACTTCTCCTGTTTTTCGTCACGCCGTAAAAAATGGCAAAGCCGCCTTGCAAACGCAAAGCGGCCTTGTCCGGAGAAAAAACCATGAAAAAGACCAATGTTTTTCACGAGAATTCCGTTTTCGCCTTGAGCGGAGCTTTTTCAAGCATCCGCACGCGACGATTCTCCCGAAAGAATCGTCGCCGCTTACGAAAACAGGCGGTTCACCGCTTCAATGGTCTTCTCCACCAGCGCGTCACCGCCTTCAGGCCCGCAAAAGCTGGAAGCGGATTTGCTGCTGTAGCTGCCGCCCGCAAGGGCGGACTCCGTCGGCAGATAGCCGCCAACGCCATTGGAAAGCTGGCCGATAAAGAGTTGCTCAGGGATTACGCGCGCTTTCATGCGCAGCGCGTACTCCGTAAACAGCTCGAACGGGTTGGTCGCAATACCCGCGTTTCCGATGCGCAGCACGTGACAAGCGCAGTCAAACTCACAGGAAACCTGCTGCTGCTCCCAGCGGAGCACATCGCCCTGCGGTTCAAACGCCTTGACAACGTCCTCTTCCGTCATGCGGTGTTCGCTGGAAAACGTGCTCTTGAATCGCGCAACCTCACGTGCGGCGATTTCGTACTCCTCGCGCGTGACCAACCGGAGCGGGAGCTTGAGCTCCAGCACCTCGTGCCCAAACACGGGGGTCTGTTCCATTTCGTTGCGCGCGCGCTGATAACCCCGCGCCACCGCATCCGCGATGCGCTCGGCAATCTCCTGGCAAACGCGCGTCATGTCGAAATTACGGAATACTTCCTTCGCCTGACCGCCCCACTCGACTAGCTCTTTCTTATTATACTTGCTGATTCGAACTAAATCCAGTGGTGAAAGGTCTCCGGCAGCGCCGCAAAGCGGTAAAATATATACATTTCCGAGCCGTTCGCGAATTTCGTCCCGCGCAAAGCCCCAATAGTCCGCCGTGATGAACCGGTGCAGCGCAAAAACCTGCGAGGGACACGGTATGTTTACCAGTATGCCCGTGAGCTCGCCCTGCTCGTCCCAGGTATAGAGCATGTCCGCCGAACTGTCCCCGCCCGGCTCAAAGCGTATAAAATCCTCGCGCGAACAGTCGCCGTACATCACGGTTTCATCCGTTTTGCCGCGAAAGACCGGCCTGCGGCAAAAGCCGACCGCCGCGTAGTCGTGCGCCATGCTTACGGCGCCGGGTTTCCGGCTTTCCCAGGCGCGGGTCACAACGTCCGCAAGGCGCGAAACCAGAAATTCCTGCGCTTCCTCGCCGGTGAGTACGTCTTCCGCCAGTTCGATCTTTGGAAGAATGTCCGCGCCGTACACGCGTTCGTTGTCCTCGCGCATGAAATCCGAGTAGAAATCCGAAGAGTTGTGCGTGTGCGTTACCCCAATGGAGATATATTCGAACTTGAGCCCTTTTACCTGTGCGAGCCGCTTTTTGAGCGGAGCCACAGCGTGCGCGGGGAATTCAGTCATGTCCATGGAGAGAAAAATAGCCTGTGTTTGTCCGTTATCCAGCGCGAGCGCGGTCGCGGTAATCGGGTCGCGGACGTATTCCGAAACGCGGTGATACATCTGCCCGATCATCAAGAGCGGACGCTCGGGAGTAATGCTGATCTGTGCCCATCCAATCTGAATTGCCTTCATGTCGCCTTAGTTCCTTACTGATATAGTATTCCAATATGGCGAGCGCACCATACAAACGCGAACGCCCGCGCGGTCGGTTCGCCATGAGCGGTCGATGTTGTTGTTGACTGATAATCTTTGCCGGGCGGCAAAGCGATCCTTATGCCGTACTGTTACAGCAGGTCGATATCCAGCAGCCTGCAGAAGTCCGTTACCGCTTCGCGATGGTCGCCGTAGCAGACGATCACGTGCTGGCTGGAGACCTTCTGGGCGAATTCTTCCACCGTGCAGTCGCGCGGGAAGACTTCAAGGCTCGGCAGCTGCGGCGCGGGCGGCGCCCAGCCGAACTCTTCCCAATCGGGCGGGTTCTTCGCGTCCGCAAGATACATGTGCATGCCGTAACGTCCGTCCTTATAAATCAGTCGCAGGCAGGTGACCAGCCCCGTTTTTACACGGGAAACGTTGAGCAGGCTGGCCGAGAGCAGCCCGAACGCGGTCGGCAGAACGTGCGTCTGCCCTTCCGTCGCGGCGGCGGGCACATAGTCCGGCACGCCGATGAGCATGCTCTGTTCAAAAAACTCGTAGTATTCCAGATACGGGACGATATCGCCCGTCAATCCGTTGGCAATCAGCTGCGTCACCGCGCCCATCACGTCGTTTTCCGGCACGGTCAAAACGCCGTAGTTGCGTTCCAGCAGCATAAACACCATCGCGGGCGGAAAACCGAGCAGCTTCTTCATGCCGTCCACGTCGATTAGGGTAACCGCCTTATAGCCGCGCTCCTTAATCTTTTTGCCGACCGCCAGCGCGTATTTTACGCCGGTTTCGATTACGCCGTCGTCGCAGGTTTTGTCAAACACCCAGTCTGCCTTAACGAATGCGATGTTCTCCGCAATCTCCTCCGGGTCGAGCTGCTCAATGTTCTGAACCACTTCCAGCATTTCGAACGGTTCGACTTCCACGCCGAGCTGGCCGCGCATGCTGTTGCCTTCGTACTGCGTGCCGTAGAGCAGCATGTCCCGGTAGCCCATGGAGCCGACGCGCGCGTTCCTGAGGAGCTTTGCCGCGTGCGCCGCGTTCACAAACGCGTCGATTTTCTCGATAGGTTCGGGCTTTCCGATCACACTGTAAACGTATTTGAACCGGTAATGCATGGCTTCCAGCGCCGGACGGATGGCCGTCGTTCCCGCCTGTGCCGCCGTGGTGACGATCTTGCCGTTTTCTTTCCAGCCGCAGAGCCCCCAGAGGAGCACCGGCAGGTGACGGAACGCATCCGTAACCCGGATCACCGCGTGTGTCGGCACCCAGCCCGCGACGCAGACGATCAGGCAGTCCAGCTCTCGCGTTTTGAGTTTACCGAGCGCGGCGTCGGCGGTTTCGTACTTAACGTCGTCTATCACAAGACCCGCGTCCAGCAGGTTTCCGCCGAGCGCTTTGAGCGTTTCCAATGCTTCGTCGTGCATGAGCACGAGACGCTCATACGGCGTATTCACTTCGCCAAAGCATACAAAACCGATTTCTTTCATTGTTCTCTCTCCTTTTGCTCACTGGGAATTCACAAGGCGCGTTTTTGCGCCCCGCATTACATATGGCTGCGCGGTGCGGCGGTCGAGCTCCGTATCACCAGCCTCGGCTGGAGGGAAACATTCTGCACCACGTGGTTTTCCCGTTCATGGAGGTTATCCATCAGCAGTTTGACCGCGAGCGAACTGAGCTGTTCGGTCGGGTTGGAGATGGAAGTCAGCTGAATCGGCAGATAGTCGTTGAGTATGATGTTGTCGAACCCGGTCACCGAAAGGTCTTCCGGCACTCGGATACCCGCTTCGGAAAACGCGTTGAGCGCGCCCAGCGCAACCTGATCGTAACAGGCGACCACCGCGGTTACGCGCGGCTCCTCCGTTTCGCGAATCAGCTCTTTTGCCCTGAGGTACCCGCCCAGCTCAAAGCGCTCTTTCCCGCGCTTGACGTGGCTTTCCCGGATGGGCAGATTCTTTTCCTTTAGGTACTTCAAATAGGATTGATACCGCACATCCGAGGCGTACTCGCCGATGTAGCCGATTTCCGTATGCCCCAGCTCCACCAGATGTTCGAGTATCTGCCGCATGGCCATTTCGTTTGCAATGGAAATCGTATCCACCGGCAGAAGCACCTTGTTTTCGGAGATCAGCACCAGCGGCACCACGGAGTGCGCAATGCGGTCGTGCTTTTGAATATCGTCCTCCGCGTCCAGCCGGAAGCAGTCGTTAACGATCAACCCGCAGATATCGTGATGCAGGATCTGATCGAACGCCGTTAGGATTCCGCTTACGTCGAAACCGCCGATACAGACGATCATAGAGTAGCCGCGCTTTTTAAGCTCGCGTTCTACGGTTTCCACCATTTCCGAATAGTAGTGGCTGCCCACTTCGGGCACGATCAGCCCAACCGTCGTGCTGGATTTTCCGCCTGTACGCAGGCGGTAACCCATCTGCATGGCCGTTTTCTTGACCAGACTGATCGTCTCGGGGCTGATATCCGAAGCGTCGCGCAGCGCCCGCGAAACGGTTGAAATGTTCAGCCCTGTTTTTTCGGCGATGTCATGCATCTTTGTCATGATCGTTATCCTCGTTTTGGGTCGGCAGCCGGAACCAACGGCGTTGGGTGAAGACAATGCGGTTGAAAATGCTTTCACAATATGGTTTATTGTAGCATCATTTCCGCCTGTTTTTACAGTGGGTTCTCCGAATAAAAATCCGGATAATACCCTTATCCGGAGCGGCGGATTACCGCCGCTCCGGGCCATGATACGTTTTTCGCAGAGGTTATTGCGCGGGCCAGGGGGTTCCCTTGTAGACGATGGCGCCCCAGAGGTCTTCGGCATAGGTGTCCACGTTGCTCTGGTCAATCAGAACCGTACCGGAGTCGTTGAGCTTGGCAAAGGTCGCGGCGTCGCCTTCCGTGAGATACTCGTAGGCCATGCGGACAGACTCATAACCGCGCTTGTAGAAGTTCTGCGCAAGCGTTGCCCAGACTTTGCCGGCGGCGATGTTGTCGATGGTGGCTTCCACAGCGTCGATATCCAGAATCAGAACGTCCGTACGGTTCATTTCTCCGCAAACCTGCACAACGCCCGGGCCGCCGGTGGATTCCAGCATGATGACCACGTTGGTCTCGGGGTAGGTATTGAGCGTGTCTTCAATGACGCTCATCGCGGTAGCGACGTCGTTCTTATCCGCAACGACGTTGGTGATCTTCATATCCGGGTATTTCTCGGCAATGCGGTCTTCCAGGCCTTGGCGCTGTTCAACCTGGTTCGTCGTGGCGAGGTCGCCCATCACAACGCAGATGTTCGCTTTTCCGTCGGTCTTGGCGGCAATCATGTCCGCGGCGTTGAGGCCGTAGTTATAGTTGTCCGTGCCGATCCAGGAAATGAAGGCGTCCTGGTCTTCCAGCAGGTTGGAGGTGAGGAACATCGGGATGCCGGCTTCCTTGGCGCGGTTAAACACTTCGAAGAGGGACGGGTCGAACGGTTCGCCGATGATCGCATCCGGCGCGAGGGTGATGGCGTTTTCCATGGCGGCGATGTAGTCGGTCACGATGGTGGTCGTGCCGAACGTCGGCCCGATGATCTCGAGCTTAACGCCATATTCTTCCGCCGCTTTGCGGGCGGCTTCGGCCTGCTGTTCGTAAACGGGGTGGCCGACCAGTGCGTTCACCAGGATCACGTAGGGTTGATCCTCGGCGGCGGGTTCGGTCGCTTCGGTTGCTTCCGCGGCGGGCTCTTCGGTGTCGGCGGCCTTCGGGCTGCAGGCAAAGAAGCTCAGCGCAAGCATGAGTACGAGAGCCATTGCGAGTAATTTTTTCATCTAGTGGATCCTCCTGTTTTATTCATGTTCGTGCCCCGGGGCACAAACAAATTGGAATCTTGTTTACTGATCCGAGCCGGAGCAGATTTTGATTTCTATCCGTTCCTTCGTTCGTTTACCGATCCGAGCCGGAACAGATTCTTAAAAACCGTTCTTCGTCCGCCTGATCTCGGCCGAGTTCGGCGCGGATCTTGCCGTCCGCAAGTAGCAGGTAGCGGTCGCACATGCCGACCAGCTCCGTGAGCTCCGAGGAGATCATAATAATCGCCATTCCCTGCCGCACAAGCTCGGTCATGATCTGGTAAATCTGCGCCTTTGCGCCAACGTCTATGCCGCGGGTCGGTTCGTCCAGCAGCAGCACCATGGGATCCGCCATGAGCCATTTTGCCAGAACGACCTTCTGCTGATTGCCGCCGGAAAGGCTCGTTACCATGTCCCGCTCGGAGTTTGCCTTGATGCTCAGGCTTTCCATGTACTTGAGGCCGTATTTACGCTCCGCTTCCCTGTGTAGGATGCCTCTGCGGGAAACCTTGTCCAGCCGCGGCAAAGTGATATTTCTTGCAATGTTCAGCGTCGGCACAAAGCCGTTGACTTTGCGGTCCTCGCTGAGCAGCGCGAGGCCTTTAGAGATCGCGTCCTTCGGGTCGCGGATACGTACCGGCTTTCCGTAAATGCGCATTTCGTCGTATGCCCCGTCGATTGAGCCGAAGATTGCGTTTACGGTTTCCGAACGTCCGGAACCTACCAGCCCGACGAGCCCGAGAATTTCGCCCTTGCGAACGGAAACGTCGATGCCGTCAACGATGTATTTCTTCTTATTGTATGGATGCTTGACGCGGAGGTTCTTGACCGAGAATGCTTCCTCGCCAATCTCCACGGCTTCCTTGGGATACATGTTGCCGATCTTGCGGTTGACCATGCCTTCCACGATCTCTTCCACCGACAGGTCGGCCGCGGGTTTCGTCCAGACATGGCAGCCGTCGCGCAGAATGCAGACGCGGTCGGCAAGTCTCTTGATTTCGCGGATTTTGTGGCTGATATAAATGCAGGAAATCCCCTTTTCACGCAACTGGAAGAGGATTTTGAACAGCTCTTCCACTTCCGCGTCCGTCAACGGAGAGGTCGGCTCGTCCAGCACGAGTATTTTCGGATTGCGGCTCAGCGCGCGGGCGATGGAAACCATTTGGCACTGGGAAGCGCTCAAATCGCGCAGGTGCGTGGAAATCGGCACTTTCAAGCCGACCATGTCCGCGTACCTCTGAGCGTTTTCAAACATCTTTGCCCACTGGACAACGCCGCGCTTGGTCGGAATCCGCCCGAGAAAGATGTTCTCTGCAACGGAGAGGTCGAGATGCACGCTGATCTCCTGATAGATCATCTCTATGCCCGCCGCGGAAGAATCCGCAGGCGTGCGAAACGCGCACTTTTTGCCTTCCACCCATACTTCGCCGTCGTAGGAGCCGGACTCATAGGAGCCGCTGAGCACCTTCATCAAAGTAGACTTGCCCGCGCCGTTTTCGCCGCAGATGGCGAGAATTTCCCGCTCCATGAGGTCGATCGAAACGTCCTTGAGCGCTCTTGTCGCGCCAAAGGATTTCGATACGCCCCGCATTTCCAGAATCGTTTTACCCATCGTTGCGCCCCCTTACCGGTTCAAGCTGGCGCGAATGCGGTTGCGGAGGAACTCCAGCGAGCAGGCGAACACGAGTACGAGGCCGATGACGAGTTGCTGCCAGTAAGCGTCTACTTTTATGAGCGTCATGCCGTTGCTGATCATTGCCATAAAGAACGAACCCATCACGACGCCGACAATCGAACCCGCGCCGCCGTCCATGTTGATGCCGCCGATGACGCAGGCCGCGACGACCGTCATTTCAAAGCCGGAGCCGATGTTCGGCTGCGCGCTGCCCACGCGGGAAGCCATCAGTACGCCGGTCAGCGCCGCAAGGATGCCGGTGAGCACGAACGCCGAGAAGCGAATTTTAACCGTCGGGATGCCCGCAAGACGCGCCGCCTCGCCGTTGCCGCCCGCCGCAAAAAGCTTGCGGCCGTAAGTGGTATAGCGAAGGATCAACCCCGCAATCACCGCCATTACAAGGGCGATTACGATGACGAACGGCAGTTCGTAAGTTCCAATCTTGATACCTCCCTGCCCGATTGCAAGAAACTTCTCCGGCAGAGGATAAACGGAAACGCCCTTGGTGTAGCCGGTGCAGAGGCCGCGCGCAACGTACATGGTGCCCATTGTCGCAATAAACGGCGGCAGCTTGATTTTCTGCACCAGAATTCCGTTGAAAACACCAAAGGCCGCGCCAATGGCCAGCGCCGCGAGTACGGCGAGCCAGATGGGCAGGTTGTAGTAGCTCATCAGCGCCGCCGCGGCAACGCCGCCAACGGAGAACACCGCGCCGACGGAAATATCCCAGCTGCCGGCGATGATCAGAAACGCCTGACCGATCGAGGTGATAATCGTAAACGCCGCCGTGCGCATCACGTTTGTCATGTTACTCACGGAAAGGAACTTGTCGCTCTTGAGTCCAAAGAGAAGAATGGCGAGCAGAAGCGGCATCAATACGCCCGCTTCCCGCACGTCGATAAATTTTTCCAGCAGTTTTCTTGCGGGGTTTTTACGTTCCATGTTGTCTGTTTCCTCCGGTTGTTTGGATATATCGGCACGAGATTGCGTTTTGAAACGAAAGACGCTAAAGGGGGTTCGTTCCGCGACTGCGGGATAAGCCTCGAATGCTGACTGCGTGTTTTTGCTTAATATGCTTTGTATTTGAGTTCGGCGCTCTGCCGCCCGTAAATGTTTGAGCCGGACTGACTGCCGTTTTTCGGAGAACTATGCTTGATCTGGCGAAAGTTCTGCGGTTCCGCGCCGCGTGCGTTTTTGATTTGCGAGTCGAAATTTTGAATCTTTTTTCGAAACTTTTTTCGGTTTGATTTTCGCTCGACACTGTCAATATAGCGGTGTTTTCTGCCTTCGTCAACAAAAATCACCGAAACTATTTTCGCTTTTAGTTTCGGCCGAATCCTAAAACAACAAGCAGGCGAGGAGAGTATTCCTCCCCCCGCCCTCTTTCAGTTTGCGAGATATTTCCTTTGTTCACTGGATGAATCGACTGTTGAACAACCGCCCGGAGCCGGGCGCGGACTGGCAGATTACCGTTCCTGCTGCAGGGTGAATTCCCGCATGACGGCCGTTTCTTCTTCCGTAAACTTTCGGAGCGTATTCACAACTTTTCCGTCGTTCCACTTGCGGCTGCCGACGTCTTCGGTCGTGCCCATCACGGTGATGTTGAGCTGGCGGCGGCGGGCACGGACATGATCCCAGTCGATAAAGTAG
>VSSQ01001084.1_pt1 | contig 11664 bp, 6 predicted proteins | sample 4763081 | NCBI WGS metagenome assembly VSSQ01 (sample SAMN12137344, study PRJNA551015) | bioreactor metagenome | isolation source: SDC9 anaerobic chlorinated ethene degrading culture | place: USA: Knoxville, Tennesee | collected 2015-01-01
GGTAGTGGCAAGCTGCTTTTTTCGGAAAAGGAAACAGCCGAAAGTCCACCCTTACGTTCCTGAAGATCCTTACCCTCCTGGCTCTTGTGCTGGAAGAAAAGGAGATTGCCCTGGCTGCCCTGGGTGTAATTGTAACCCTCAGTCAGCGCCCGCCTCCGGACAATCCGATCAAGGGTACCAGCCTATCGGCATCGGAAACGAAGGAGCCGACGGCACCAACCCAGCCTCCGGAGCCGCCAACCTGCTTGGTTGGTGTTTAATAGTAGTTGCCGGAACCAGTTATCTGTATAAGTTGCTGGTTTAGAATCCAACATAGCAGGCAGGGAATTTATATATATATAAAAATGTACGCGCGGCGCACGTAACCTAATAAATGAATCATCCTAATTATCCCGCCTGCTATGAAACATTGTACAATTAGTTGCAAAGGGAAAAATAGTGTTCACTGGTAATTTTTAGAAAAAACTATTTTAAAGACTGAAAAAAGTCCGATTCTCACGAGCCGGTTTTTTTTATTTAAAGATATTGATGATAATCACTTATCTGTATAATAAACTAACATTCAAACTTTTAATTAATTATGCACCTATTGCATAACCAAGAAAAATAAAATTTCTCCACTTATTAATTCCATCAACAATTTCAATTCTTATAGTTGCCTTGAATGTCCTTGTCTGAATTGTTTTTCTAACAAAGCTTTCAACTCGTTCACCTTCTTCTGTTGTGATAAAAACAGATTGCATTTTTCTAAAGAATCAGTTTGCATATTGTATAACTGTCCGTCGGGACCGTTTTTCACAATCTCCAAACGACTTGGAGCAGTGAAACCACCGGAGCCTAAGCAGTCAATATATTTCCAATTTCCTTTTTTGATAGCTAATTTGTTTGAACCGGATATATAGATAATATCCTCTCTGGTTACTCGGTTGATGTCTCCTTGCAAAACAGAATAAAAGCTAAAACTATCTTCTGCTTCCTTTTCTTTCAGGGACTGGTGTGTCAAATCGGCAAATGTAGCAAAAAAGTCGACCAAACTTACAGTGTGTCGATAGGTTTTACCCTCCAACTTTTGTCCCGGCCATTGAATGAAAAGTGGCACATGATGACCACCATCGTAAGCATCTCCTTTCTGTCCGCGTCTGCTATAGTTAGCTTGATGTGCATACTGCTGTATGTCTTCCTCTTGCCAAGCAGCACCATTGTCTGCTGTGAAGACTATAATGGTATTTTCAAACAAGCCTAAAGATTTCAATTGTTTCTTTACTCTTTCGACCACATTGTCTATTTGCAAGATAAAATCGCCATACGCTCCAAACTCTGTTTTCCCCTTAAACTCACTGCTGGCTATCCAAGGAGTATGAGGTCCGGTGAGAGGCATATACAAAAAGAAAGGTTGCTTATTCTTTGCTGCACGTTCGATAAAAGATAGTCCCTCTTCTACGATGTCAGGCAAACAGCGTTCCATCCTAAACGAACGAGACATCTCTCCGTTGCGCCACCAAACACCACGTTCCCAATAAATATCTTTCTCGTTGGTATGAATTCGGTCCCAAGCAAAAACAGTTTGTTCTAATTCATTAGGGTAAGCATCTGCAGTAAGAATAATATCTTTATCCACTACATCTCGGTTTCTCACAAAAGTGTATGGTGGCATATCCAAAGATGCCGGCAAGATAAACGAGTAATCAAAACCTAAATCCACAGGACCACCTTTCACCGGTACAGAGAAATCTGTATTTGTGTAGCTTAGCTTTTGATTTTCGGATATCTGCGATTTGTTCTTGTCCTTCAAACCCCAGTTAAGTCCTAAATGCCATTTTCCGATGCAAGCCGTTGTATAGCCGGCATCCTGCATAAGTGTGCCAATAGTTCTTCTTTCGGATTCAATCTTTGGAGGCAAATAGCCCCAAAACTCTTTTACAGGAGTCACTCTAAAATGATAACGTCCGGTTAATAAACCATATCGAGATGGTCCACTTAAAGCACCTCCGGAGTGAGCATCAGTAAAAGACATTCCTTGTGATGCCAAAGCGTCAATAGCTGGAGTCTTCACACGAGCATAGGGATTATTGAAAGATACATCGCCAAAACCCATATCATCAGCCAAGATGAAAACTATGTTTGGTTTATTTTCCGCATAAAGTATTGAAGAACTGCTAAGCATTCTACACATTGTGGCTGCCAAAAGAATTTTATAATTCATAAACTAAGTATTTTTATTTCTATTTTATTCTCTTAAATACCAATAGATAAAGATCCATTACACTATTATGTTTAACATCGAGAGCCTCTATGACAATCTGTGTTTTTCCTTTTGAGAGGGTGATTCTGCCCAAAGAGAAAGGTTGAAAGTTTTGCATATATGATTCTTGTCGGGGCACTCTATCCAGTTCTTTACCGATAAGGGAAGATTCATTTGCTTTGCTCAGTGTAGATACCAATTGAATATTTCCACTGCTTAGTCTGATAAGAGAACCTTCCTCTCCATTAGGACAAGTATAATAAACAATAGCTTCGAATGTCCCCGATTCGCAAACTTCGACATCCCAATATATAGCATCTCTGTTAGATATCCAGTTTGTGAAGTAAGAACTATTTGGATGTTGATTGGAACGTTTTATGTTTCCATTGCACAATCCATCCCGAGCCGGCAGTTTAGAATATTGCTCCATTGGGTGAGCTATTAAGAAAGGACGAGTATCCTTTGCTTGAGTAATAAGTTGACTCTCCTTGTCAAAAGCTTCTTTTTCAGTTAACATTTGCTGATATATAAGAGGTTCTTTTGATTGAATAGGTTTTATTTGTGATCTGTCTTCTCGTACATTATACAAATCAAGCTCATTACTCAAAAGGTAATCACCTTCACGAAAGCTGCTCTTCGCTCCCCATGTTCTGTAAAGCGTTCGTTTGACTTCTTTAATATCATTTGTCAGACATTCGGAAAGGTCTATGCCATCAATTTTTCCAAGCCTGGTTTTATTCCCTGACAAGCTTAACAATGTTGGCAACAAGTCTATGCAACCGGATAATTGCTCTATCTCAGTTCCTGCTTTAATTTTCTTTGGCCAACGAATAAATAAAGGCGAGCGTACACCTCCTTCGTCTGTTGTCCCTTTAGTGCCTTTCATCTCACCATTCCATCGACTACCATTAGGCCCGTTGTCTGAGAAATACAATACAATCGTATTATCATCAATATCCAGTTCTTTCAAGGTTTGCATCACTCTACCAACATTCCAATCAATATTTTCTGCCAAAGCCAGTGCAGCACGTGTATGATTTTGGTCTTCCTTTTCGGCGTTGGTTCCGCATTGGATTAACTCTCTGTTTTTCCAAGAGTTCCACCATTTGTCTGTTACTTGCATCGGACTGTGTGGAGTATTGAATGGAAGATATACAAAGAATGGCTCTTTCTGATGATCCTTTATGTAAGAAATAGCATGATTAGTCAAATCATCCGTCAAGAATCCTTCTCCATAAACAATTTCACCATTATTTTCTAAAAGAGGCGACATATAGTTGCCCCAATGACCGGAACAATATCCATAGAATTCGTCGAATCCTCGTGCATTAGGATGATATGGATATTGTGTTCCGTTGTGCCATTTCCCAAAAGCTCCAGTATGATAACCTGCTGCTTTAAAATAATCTCCAATAGTTTGTCTGTCAAGATTCAAACGCTCGCGCCCTTCAGAAACACCTGTAACCTGACCACGATACGCATACCTACCTGTTAAAAACTCGGCTCTCGTCGGTGCCGACACAGGACACACATAATAATTAACAAACGAAGCGCCTTCTGCAGCCAAGCGATCTATATGTGGTGTCTTCACCATTTTGTTACCACAGACAGATAAGTCTCCCCAGCCCTGATCATCTGCCAATAGCACAATGATATTAGGACACTGAGTGTTATTTTGTGCTACAACACTTAACGTGCAAGCACATAAACACAGCTCTAATAAAATTGTCTTCATAATTATTATTTTTTAAATCTAACAAGTATGTTATAACGTTATTTTTTAGTATTTCTTCATTTAAAACCATTGAGAGGTATTTGAAATTTCATCGTTAGAAAATAAAATTTCACTCGCTATGTTATTTTTAAAGTTTTTTACAAAGGAGAGTAATTAAAGAACTCTCCTTTGTATTCTCTGTTAATAACCATTATTTTGTTTTAAATTAGGATTTGCTTGCATTTCGCTTAATGGTATCGGGAATAATAATTGGGTTTCAGTATAAATTTTACCAAATATCGTTGTGTGACCAACAAAAGGATCATATAAACCACTCTTATCGTTTCTAATCATGCGAGTACGAAGCATATCAAACCAATTCTTATTTTCATAGCAAAGCTCAAAATAGCGTTGATCCCAGACTTCTTTTTCAAAAGAAGTTTTATCCACTTTAGTAAATGGTTGAAGATTTGCTCTATATCTAATTTGATTTAAAGCATCTATTGCTGTTTGATTTGCTTGATTATCGGCGTTAACTTGTGCTTCGGCATACATCAATAAAACATCTGCATATCGATAAATAGTCCAATTCAGATTGGATTTTGCGGTTTTGTCGACAGCTTCTTTATCATGAAATTTATAGATATAATATCCTTTCAAGTCCATAAATTCAAGCTCGGGTGCACCAGGAGAAAACTTAGTGGGGTGCCCCTTATATGTTCTAAAGAAAAATTGTTTTTCTTCAGCTCTTTTATCACCCGGTGCATAACTTTTCACAAACTCGTCGGTAGGTATCAGGCTACCATATTCTAAGTCGTAAGCTGAAACTCCCGATCTTGATGGAAGACACAAGCGAGATACATCGCTATGACGTTTATCTATTGCAAATTGCACTTGAAAAATATTTTCTCCTATATTATTATTTGCAGGAGTATGCAAATCTTCATAAGTTTCAAACAATTTAAATTTATTAGATTCTATTAATTCCAATGATCGTTTTGCTGATTCTGCATAATATTGTGTGCCACCTTTTATTGGAAATCCGGCATATGTTAAATATACATCTGCTAATAGAGATTTTACAGCAGCCATAGAAACTCTACCAGTATTATTCGTAAAAGGCAATCCGGATTTTTCTGCATCTAATAAATCAGGGATAATAATTTCGTCGTATATTTCTTTTATAGGTGAACGAAAAACCATTAATTCTCCAATTTGAGTCTGAAGAGTTTTAATTTTAGGTAAATCGCCGAAAATTCTAACCAAGTAAAAATAATATAATGCACGCATAAATCTTGTTTCGCCCATATATTGGTTCACCAAAGACTGACTGATTTTTGTATATTCAGGCAATTTTTGTAATGCTAAATTGCATTTTGCAATACCACTATAACACTCTCTCCACCAATCTTCTATATATAAAGACTTTTCGCTCACTAATAAATCTTGAAACTCTTTATGATTTGCTTGCGAATTTTCAGAAACTGTCTTGCCCGTCATATATTCTAATAACAAAATGGAGTTGCATCCCCATCCCGGAGTAGATTGAGTGAAAATATTTGAATTCACATAGACAGAGTTTACTATCGCTTCTGCGGTTTCTTTACTCGAGAGCTCAGAATCTGTTGTCATTGTCCCTGTCGGCTTATCATCTAAAAAATCATTACAGCTCGATAATATAAACGAACTAATGATGAAGCTAGCTAATATGTATTTTTTCATTTCTTTTCTTTTTAAAAATTCAAATTAAGTCCAAATGTAAATGTCCTAGCTTTTGGTTCTGCAAAATCGTCGATGCCTTGACCAAAAGCAGCAGATTCATACGTAGTAACCTCTGGGTCATATCCTGCATAACTAGTTATACAAAATAAGTTTTGTGCACTGGCATATACACGAAGATTTTGAATTTTCAGTTTGTTTAATAGTGATTTTCCAAAAGTATATCCTAGAACAAAATTTTGCCCTCTCACAAATGAACCGTTTTGCATCCAATGTGAGTCAGGATATGAATCATAATAAGACTTCATAGGACGTCGTTGCGCAATTAATGAATTTTGATTTGTCGGAGTCCACGCTGATAAATTACTAGTAAATCCATTTGCAACACCTGCTCTATCTTCAGAGTTATGAGTAGACGCTAGAACAACTTTATTCCCAAAGACGAAACGTAGGTCAAAAGAAAAGTCGAAATTCTTATAAGCAAAAGTGTTAGAAAAAGTCATTGTGAAATCCGGAGAAGTACAACCTATAATTTGTTGGTCATCACTATTGATTCTACCATCATTATTAACATCTTCATATTTTAAGTCACCGGGGAGTCTACCATATTTAGCAGCTTCGGACACTTCACTTTCCGACCAAGTACCAATTCTGTTATATCCCCATAAGGAACCGACAGGCTCACCTACACGCAATATTAACATACTCCCTTGCGTATGACGAGGTTCAGGAAATATATCTTCATCGTTCTCTCCTAGTTTAGTGACTTCATTTTTATTTATATTAAAAAGAATAGTTGATGTCCAATTGAAATCTTGTGTTTTTATATTATGAGTGTTCAGTGTTAGTTCAAATCCTTTATTCTCGACAGAACCAATATTTCTCATAATTGTACTTAAACCGGAAGAACTTGGTATCGGCGCATCCAATAATAAATCATTTGTTTCCTTATAGTAATAATCAAGAGACAAATCTACACGTTGATTTAATAACCCGAGATCAATACCGGCATCCCACTGCAGCGTTCGTTCCCACTTTAAATCAGGATTTCCAAAAGTACTTCGATAAAGTGAAGTATAATATTCATTACCTAATATTATATTTGAGGAACCTAAGTTCTGAGTAAAAGCATACGCTCCAATCTCTTGATTGCCGGTCTCTCCTATGCTTGTTCTTAATTTCAAATTATTAATCAGGTCAATATCTTTCAAGAAGTTCTCTTCTTTTAAACGCCATGCAAATGCAAATGACGGAAAAAAAGCATACCTATTATTAGAACCAAACTTTGAAGATCCATCATAGCGTCCGGTTGCTGTAAATAAATAGCGATTCATATGACTGTAATTTAAACGAGCAAAATACGAATTCAATGAAGAGGTATTATCGCTTGAGCTTGAAGGTTTTGTAACAGTTCCAGCACCTAAGTTATGCCATGAATAAAAATCGTCGCTAAATTTTTCTGCTGTAGCTCCTAAACTCTCTACTGCAATCTTAGACCAACTGAAACCAGCCATAAGATTTAAGCGGCTATTAGGATTAAATTCCTTATTCCAATTCAAGTAATTTTCATTTTGCCAATAGATGCTTTTTTGAGTTTCAATAGTAGCAATTCCTCCGTTGTTTTTACTGAATTGAATTAATTCTTTCCCTGAATAGAAATTACGTTTTCTGTTATACATATCTACTGCAAATGTAGACTTGAAACTTAAATCTTTTGTTATTTTTAAATCAAGATATAAGTCTCCTGTAGATTGTATATTTGTTGTTTGGTTTATAATTTCATCTAAATAGCGAACCGGCGTATCTTGCACTGCTCCTGGAAAATCACGATTGCTCCCCCAGTCTCCGCTTTGATATTTAACCGGAATCAGTGGTATAGCTTCTTGAACCAAACGTTTTATTCCATAATTTCTATAATTATCATTTCCTTTGTTATAGTTAAAAGACATATTTGCGCCAAATTTCAACCAGCTTCTTAGCTGAGAATCAATATTTATACGTCCAGTATATCTTTCTAAAAAGCAGTTTTTCATTAAAGCATCTTTATTCATGTAGCCTAAATGCACACTGTATTGTGTATTTTCTGCTCCACCGCGAATGCTTAATTGATGATTATGCGAAACGGCAGTGCCTCCATAAGCTTCCTCTTGCCAATCTGTATCATAGATAGGCTTTCCATTAGAATCAAACAAATTAGGCAAGTCTGATGGGTTTACTTTTTTATATTTTCCACTGGCATAACCTTTTGGATCATATTTAACGCCGTTATCCATAGTAATGTTATAGTTTGACCACCATTCTTCGGCATTCATAAGGCCTATCTTTTTTGCCATTGTACCCAAAGAAACGTATCCATCATAAGTTATTTGGGGTACTTGAGATTTCAAACCTCTTTTTGTCGTTATCATAATAACCCCATTAGCTCCTCTTGCTCCATATATCGCAGTTGCCGAGGCATCTTTTAGAACTTCTAATGATTCTATTTCGCTTGGATTTAACATATTAATATTAGATACACCAACAATCCCATCAACAACATAAAGCGGATCATTGGACGAATTTATAGAGTTATTACCTCTGATGCGAATACGTACTTTTCCGTCTGGTGTTCCGCCATTCTCGTAGATTTCGACTCCTGCCGCTTTACCCGAAAGAGCTTGTCCCACATTTACGACTGGTTTGCTAAGAAGTTTTTCTGATTTAATATTTATTACAGACCCAGTCAAATCGCTTTTTTTCATTGTGCCATACCCCACTACAACTACTTCGTCTAGCATTTCGGTGTTTTCGGAAAGCACAATCGACAGCATTTTGCCTGCTGTGGCCTTTATCTGCTGATTCTGATAACCTATATATGAAAATTCGAGGGTAGAGCCTTCTTCTACTTCGATCGCAAAATTACCATCCATGTCGGTAACGGTACCTGTTGTGGTGCCTTTCATCATTACTGTAGCTCCAATTACAGGCTGCCCAGATGAGTCTTTCACGTTTCCTCGGATTTTCTTAACAGCGTCCTTTTTCAGAGGAACTATTACTATATATCCATTACTTACTTTATATGTATAGCCTGATTCTTTCAGAAGAATGTCCAATACTTTAAGGACATCTTCATCTTTTTGATTGATTGATACTGGTTTTGAAACGTCAAGCTGAGTTGCATTGTAGGCAATTTTGTATTTTGATGCCGATTCAATTTTCTCGAAAGCCTGCTTCAATGAAATTTGTTCTCCGTTGAATGTGACCTTTTGAGCATTTACAGCTAAGCTGTTTGTAATCATCAAGCCAATACCGAAAATCAATGCTCGATAACATTTTATATTCATTTCGTATTAGATTTTTTGAATTGTGCACAGAACAATGTTAGAATTCATATTAAACTATGCAAACTCGTTATTAAATAAAAAATTAAAATAAGTTAGCGTACGTACATATAAAAGACAGCACCAAAACGATTTGCACCCAGCATTACACTGTTAATATTTACTAAAAAAGCATACAGGTCGAACATAATTCGAAACCATTGTATGCTTTTTATCATCTCGCGATGAAGAAGACATAAGTCTATTCTATATAGACATCTCTATCTCCTATTTTATATTCTAGCTGCGGAATCATTATCTTCATAATATGGAAAATATTCTCCAACGACTCGTCTTTGTTATAATGAACGTAAAGCTTTTGTTCGTTAAATATAGATGTACGAACATGAATTGATACTCTGTAGGTTCGTTCCAAAATCTGCATGGCTTCCGAAAATGGAATATTGTCGAAGAATATACCACCTTGGCGCCAATCTGAATAATCGGAAGCTTTCACTTTTTGACTTCTAAAGCTTTTTGTTGACGGCGTATATATCAGCTGGTCGTTTGGCTTGAGATGAAATGAATTAGGGCTATCATTGGCAATAACTTTCAGAGATCCGGTCTCGAGAGTCGTCGTTATCTGAGACTCTCCCGGAAAAGCAGATACATTAAACTTAGTTCCCAAAACTTGCAGCTTCAAATGGCTTGTGTTTACTACGAAATGGCACAAACTATCTTTAGCTATATCGAAATATCCCTCTCCCATAAGATAGACATCTCTGGATGATGATGCAAAAGATGAGGGGTATATAAGTACGCTTCCTGAATTGAGCCAAACTATGCTACCATCCGGAAGTGTAACCATCTCGCGCTTGCCATGCTCAACATAGCACTGTACATACGGAGAGGCGATAGTATCGCTGTTAGTTGTAGATTGTTGAGCTTTAAAATACATATAAAACGAACCACACATCATAAAAAATGGGATTAGCCACAGTGCTGCAATTCTAAATAATGACTTATGGGTCAATTTTCGCGAAGTCTTTTTATCAGGGTTGATGGTATGCATAACATCTTCAAATGAATTTCGCCATTTGTTATCTTTTTGACACTCTATGTTGTCCCATATACCTTTCAATGCCGCATCCCGTTCTTTATCTTGAGCTGGGAATAGCATTCTGTTGTACACTTGCTTTTTCCTTTCATCACTCACTGTTTGATGAAAGAAATACTCCAATATTTGTTTAATATATCTCATAAAATATTCTTTGTTGTGCTTGATAATGACAGTTCAAAATAAAGTATCACCCAGTCCATTAACATTAATATATATAATAAAAAACAGATATATAATTCTTCTAAGTTCATTGAGTGCCTGATTAAGGTGATTTTCCACTGTTTTCTTTTGCAATCCTAATTTTTCAGCTATTTCATCGTTGCTAAGACCTTCAATCCTACTCATTCTATACACTTTTTGTCGTTGCAGTGGCATAGAGTCTACAACCATATCAACAAGAAGCGTCAAGTCTTTAGCCACAAGGTCGTCGTGTGGAGAACTATTACCAATACATTCGACAGCATCTTCCAAGGGTATGCCAAGGGTATGTTTCTGTTCTATATAATTCAAAATAGTTCGTTTAGACAGTGTGAACAAATACGAATCAAAATTTTCTACAGCCGAAAAGTATTCTCTTTTCTCCCATATCTTGATAAAGATTATTTGAGTTACCTCTTCTGCGTCGTCATGGTCTTTCAAAAATCCGTATGCAAAGGCTTTAATCTTTGAATAAAACAAAGAAAATATCTTTTCGAAAGAGGTATGACTCCCTTTCGATAGTTTTTGTAATATTTCTTTTTCCTTTTTCATACTGAGCCGCCGGATCATTAATTTTTATATTGAGCTTAGAAGCTTATTACATAATTCGACTCAAAGATAGTGTACAACGATAGCAGAATAAAATTAACTTGTTTATTTTTTTGCCAAAGTGCAGCCTATCTTCGGTTTTTCTCCGCTCACTTCCTTGTCATTTCAGAAGTAACCACAAAAATTGGATGTATTAAAATTATCCAATTATAGATATGGTTCGGTATTGCGCCGAACGACGTCCTTTTAACCGAGACTTAATTTGTTTATTTTTATAATTTAACCCGTTGGCGGAATTTAATTAGCGCATAATTATTCTGCCACGGAGAAATTGTTACCTTGAATACATTGAAAAAACAGATAGAGACGTACTGCAGACAAGATGCTACAGCGTATGTTACAACCTTTTTTGATCATTATTGAGTAAAGGATTCTTACAATTATCCTTGCTGGCAGAAAGCAAAAAATATTGTCAACAAAATGGGACGAATCAGCTTTCTAGAAGAGGCTATGCGCAACAATCTGCCTGTGGAATTACATAACCTTACAAATAAACTATCCAAATTACCCAGCCTAACATGTAACATTATATAATTATTCGCGAATTACTCGGTTATTATTTTTTTATAAAAAATACACTCATACATATTTATCAGGGGATATAAATCCCTGTTATTTAAAATAATCTAAAAAGTAGAAAAAAAGTCCAGCCCGTGTGAGTCGGACTTTTGTATTTCATTGCATTAGAATGGCCAAACGACTGAATTTGGCAAAATAATTGATATTAGACTGTAATGATTTATTGAAGAACAACCAGATTAAT
>VSSQ01001085.1_pt1 | contig 11656 bp, 9 predicted proteins | sample 4763081 | NCBI WGS metagenome assembly VSSQ01 (sample SAMN12137344, study PRJNA551015) | bioreactor metagenome | isolation source: SDC9 anaerobic chlorinated ethene degrading culture | place: USA: Knoxville, Tennesee | collected 2015-01-01
AGGTTTATTAAATTTTTATTTGTTTCTATTATAGTAGTAACTTTAGCTTTTGGAATTTTTAAGGTTAAAAATAAATATAATTTAGATATTTTAAATAATAATGTAGATTGGTTAATAAGCCTTAAGGGATGCGAAGGAGCTAGAAGTTTTGACTTTGATGAAGAAGGAAATTTATATTTAGCTTTTGAAGATACAATTAGGGTAGTAAATAAAGAAGGAAATGATGAATTAATTATAAAGGAGAGCAAATTTAATATACTAGATATACTATATCATAACAATTTATTATACATAGCTACAGATAACAGAATATTAGAATATAGCATTGATACAAAAACTTATAAAGAAATTGTAACAAGCATACCTAATAATGGAATTAATAAAAAAATAAATTTATTACTAAATGAAGATAAACTTTATTTTTCAATAGGAAGCAATACAAACGCTGGAGTAGTAAACTCCAAAAGTGAGGCTTTTGACATAGCTACAAGTCCATGGATATTAACTGGAAACAATTATGGAGAAGGAAAGACAGGAGCCTTTTCCCAATATTCTGTAAGCACTGAAGTTGGGGAAGGTGTAGAATCACAGAAAATAGGTAATGCAGCTGTACTCTCATACAATATAAAAAATCAAGAAATAAACTTATTTGCACATGGAATCAGAAATATAAATGGATGGGATATTGATAGTGAAGGTGAGATTAAAGCTATAATTGGAGGCATGGAAGACATACCTCCTAGAAATATAAAAGATGATAAAGATTATATATATAATTTACAAAAAGACAATTGGTATGGTTGGCCTGATTATAGTGGAGGAGATCCAATAACATCCCCAAGATTCACAGATTCTATAAAACAAGAATTTTTGATAAAAAATCATGTTGATAAAAATCCGTCAGCACCTATATATCAAGATAGCGATGTATCATCGTTACAAGGTTTAGCTATAGATAAAGTTGGAAAGTGTTTTGATAAAAACACGGTTATATTTGGGAATAATAAAAAAGGATTTATATATGCACTAAGTAAAGAAGGAGTTGCAAGAGAATTAATATCCTTAGATGAAAGAAGCAAAGTGGAAAAAATAATATTTTATAAAGATGGATTTTTTATTTTAGATAGCAAAGCTGGGTGCTTATATAACCTTAAATTGAATGATACAAATACAATATTTAAATTGCCAAAAATATTTTGGGTTTTTTCAATAGTATTCATATTAGTAATAATTGTATCTATACTAATAAAAAATAGAGATACAAAACTTAATAAAAAAATGTAGACTAAAAAGGTTATTACGCAATGAAAAAAATTGTGTAATAGTCTTTTTAACTTTTTAGAAAAATTATTAATAAAATATGTAAATAGAAAATATAAATATAACATAGAAGGTCTAATTAAATTATTACACTTACTAAAACAATTTATATATATTATTTTAAATTGTTAATTGTAAATTGTTAATTGTTAATTGGAATATATAACTTATATAATTAGGAGGTAAAGTGGTATGGGAAAAACAATAGTACTTAATTTATCAGACGTAAAGCTAGAAGGAGACATATTAGATGTTGGAGAAAGTTTTGGGGTAATATATAACATATCTAAAGGTATTGAGGATGAAATATCAGTAGACTATGTAGGAGGAGAAAATTCAAATGAGATTAAGGAAGAAGAATATGATACATGCACAATGTTTTTTCATCTAAGTAAATTATGGAACAATTATGGAAGACTAAAGTTAATAGAAGAAGTAAGTAAATATGTTAAAGTAGGCGGGAAAATATATATATGGGACATAAATAAAGAAGTTAAGGATATTATAAATAATAAAATAATGGCAGTACTACCTTCAGGGAAAATAAAAGAATTTGAGTTCAGAAATTTAAATCCTATAATAAAATCTAATATAGAAGAAAATGAGAAATTACTTGAAAAATATTATAAAATAGAAGAAACTAAGTTATGGGAAGATATACACTTTATAAAAGGTATAAAACTTTAAACATTGAAAGGAAGAAAATACTTATGAAGATTTTACTTACAGCTGTAAACTCTAAATTTGTTCACAGTAATTTGGCTGTTAGATATTTAAAAGCATTTACTAAAGACATGGACTATGAATGTAAGATTAGAGAATTTTCAATTAATGATAGAGATGAGAAGGTGCTTGAAGAGATTATAAAAGAAAAACCTAATGTAGTTGCCTTCTCAACTTATATTTGGAATATAGAAATGATAAAGAGAATTTCTAATCTTATAAAACTTGTAGATGAAAATATAGAGATATTATATGGTGGACCAGAAGTATCTTATGATAGCCAAAACATATTAAAAGAATTAAATGGAGAATATATAATTGAAGGAGAAGGAGAAAAAACATATAGAGAGTTTGTAGAGTATAAAATAGGAGAAAGAGATATAAACTCAATAAGAGGTCTTTATTACAAAGTTAATGATGAAGTAGTTGTTAATGGAAAGAGACCATTAATGAATATGAATGAATTAATATTTCCTTATGAAGAAAATGAAAATTTAGATAATAAGATTGTATATTATGAAGCTTCAAGAGGATGTCCTTTTAATTGTAAATATTGTTTATCATCAACAACTCATGGAGTAAGATTTATAGATATAGATAGAGTGAAAAAAGAATTAAAATACTTTATAGATAAAGAAGTAAGATTAGTAAAATTCGTAGATAGAACCTTCAATTGTAATCATAAATTTACTATGGAAATTTGGGAATTCTTAATTAATCAAAATACAAAAACTCAATTCCACTTTGAAATATCAGCAGATATTTTAAAAAAATCAGAGCTTGAACTTCTAAAAAATGCTCCAAAGAACAGATTTCAATTTGAAGTTGGAGTTCAAACAACAAATGATGATGTTTTAAGTAGAATAAATAGGTTTGTAAATTTTAGCGATATAAAAGAAAAAGTTGAGGAACTTCTTGAAATCAGAAATATAAAACAACATCTAGATTTAATAGCAGGATTACCAGGCGAAGATTATAATTCTTTCAAAAAATCCTTTAATGATGTTTATAGTATAAGACCAGAGGAAATACAATTAGGATTTTTAAAACTTTTAAGAGGATCCTCTATGAGAGAAGAAGCAGAAGAATATGGAATGAGATATTCGCCATATCCACCATATGAAATATTAAAAACAAAGGACATTAGTTATAATGAAATAATAAAGCTTAAGAAAATAGAAGAAATGGTCGATAAATATTATAACTCGCAAAAATTTAATAACATAATAAAATATTTAGTAAATAAGTTTGATACTCCTTTTGATTTTTATAATGCTTTGGGAAATTATTTTGATTACAAGGGTTATTTTAATAAAAATATAGGAAACAGTGAATACTATAAATTATTTTTAGATTTTAATAAAGATATATTAAAAGAAGAAGATTTTATATTAAAAAATCTTTTGAAATTTGATTACTTAACCTTCAATAAAAGGAGAGGAATGCCTGAATTTATAAAATCTAGTTTAAATAAAGAGGAAGAGACAAAAATTAAAGAAATCTTCAAGGGAATATATTCTTTTAAAAATTATTATATAGAAGTATTTGATATAAATATTTATAAGTTTATAGAAAATTCAATTATAGTTAAAGAAAAAGATTATTATTTATTCGGACATGAAGGTGATATAATACGAATAACCGAAAATATTATATAGTATTAATAATAGGGTTAAATTATTAACAAAATATGAAAGGTTAGTTAAATAAAAAATAAAGTGTTGAAAAAAACCTGAAAACATGTATAATAGAAAGTAAAAGGAGTAATTAATACTATATTAAGCATTAATTACTATATTATCAGAATGATAAGGTGGTGAGATTTTGGCATTAGAAGCAATAAATGAAATTAAGAAAGCTGAAGAAAAAGCTGAAGAGCTAATTCAAGAAGCTACAATAACTTCTAAGGAAATAGTAAAGAATGCTAGCATTCAAGCTGAAGAAGAGTACAATAAAATTCTAAATGAAGCAAATTTTAAGAAAGCACAGATTATTACCAAGGCAGAAGAAGAAGGAAATTCAGAAGCAACGCCTATATTAGAAAAAGGCGCAAAAGAAATAGAAAATATAAAAAATATTTCTGACGAAAAAAAGAATAATGCTATTAATTTAATCGTTGAGAGGATAGTGAAGATTCATGGCAATAGTTAAGATGAACAAGTTCACTTTGCTTACCTTTGAATCTAAAAAGCAAAAGCTTTTAAGGGAAATACAAGGATTATCTAATGTAGAGTTTATTAATTTACAAGATGATGATTTCCTTGAAAAATATGAAGAATTAAAAAGCTTAGCTAAAGATGATATAGATTTAGAGTATTCAAAGTATGAAGAAAATTTATCAAAAGCTAAATTTGCTTTAGAATTTCTAAAAAAATATGTTCCTAAAAAGTCAGCATTAAAGGCATTAAAAGAAGAAAAGCTAATATTAACTTTAGATGAATTAGAAGAGAAAGTTAAAGCCTATAATTGGGAAGCAAGCTATAATAAAGCAAAAGAAAAAGAGGCTGAACTGTCTAATTTAGATTCAAAGATAACAAAGTTACAAGCTGAGATAGATACTTTAATTCCTTGGCAGGATTTGGATGTAGCTTTTGATAAAATAAAAAATTTGAAAAAGACATCATATTTCTTAGGAACTATAGCAAAATCTTATGAAGATGATTTATTAGGAGAATTATCAAATACATATGTTGAAATAATATCAAGAAGTAATAATGATATAAACCTTCTAATTTTATCTAATAAAGAGGAAAGCGAAAATGTATCAGAGGTTTTAAGGGGTGTTGGATTTAGTGCATTTAAAACTGAGCACAAAGATGTCCCAATGAAGCTTATTTTAGAATTTAAGCATCAAATAGAAGAACTTCAATCAAAGAAATTTTTCATTCAAGAGGAAATTGCAAACTTTGAAGAAGATCTAAAAAACTTAGAATTAGCTTATGATTATTTTGTAAGTAAAGTTGAACGTGTTAAAGTTTCAACCAATTTTTTAAAGACAAAAAATATATGTGCAATTCAGGGATGGGTAGCACAAGAAGATAGTGAGACATTAAAGTCTATATGCAATAATATTCTTAAAGATGACTATTATATAGAATTTGAAGATGTTAAAGAAGATGAAATAGATGAAGTTCCAATTAAGCTTAAAAATGGTGAACTTGTTTCAGCATTTGAAAGTGTAACTGGAATGTATAGTTATCCTAAATATAATCAAATAGATCCAACACCCCTACTTGCACCATTTTATTTAATATTTTTTGGAATGATGGTAGCAGACGTAGGATATGGATTGTTAGTTTTAATAGGAGCAGCATTAGCACTTAAGCTTTTAAAGCTAGATGAAGGTAAAAAGGATTTTGCAAAATTCTTTTTATATTTAAGTATACCAACAATATTCTTTGGAGCAATTTATGGATCTTTCTTTGGAGATGCTATAAAATTACCAACCCAAATAATTGATACAAATAAAGATGTTATGACTATAGTGGTTCTATCTTTGGGATTAGGAGTTATTCAAATATTCTTTGGATTATTCATAAAGGTTTATAGTCTGGTTAGGATTGGTAAAGCAAAAGATGCATTATTAGATGCTGGCTCATGGATAATAACATTATTATCTATAGGTGGATTAGTAGCTGCTAAGGCATTAAAATTCCCAAGTATAGTTGGAAATATTTTTATAATTACAATGGTTATTGGTATGATACTAGTAGTTATTGGTGGAGGAAGAGAAGAAAAATCCTTTGGAGCTAAAGCAGGTCAAGGGTTATATTCATTATATGGTATTACTGGTTATGTAGGAGACTTAGTTTCTTACACAAGGCTTATGGCTTTAGGATTAGCTGGCGGTTCAATCGCAGGAGCTTTAAATTTATTAATTAACACTTTACCAGGTGTAGCAGCAATAGTAGTAGGTCCTATTTTATTTGTTTTATTTCATATATTTAATTTAGGTTTATCATTACTTGGAGCTTATGTTCATACAGCAAGACTTCAATACGTTGAGTATTTTGGTAAATTCTACGAAGGTGGAGGAAGACCTTTTAGAGCATTTAAAGTTTCAGAAAAGTATATAAAGATCAAAAGAAATTAGGAGGAATTATAAAATGGAAATGTCATGGATTCAATTTTTTATGGAAAATAACGGTGGATTAATATTTGCAGCTATGGGAGTAGCCTTAGCAGTTGGTTTATCAGGTATAGGTTCAGCTAAAGGAGTTGGTATAGTTGGTGAAGCAGCAAGTGGATTAGTTACAGAAGAACCAGAAAAATTTGGTAAGGCGTTAGTTCTTCAATTATTACCAGGTACACAAGGATTATATGGATTTGTTATAGGATTCTTAGTATTTACAAAAATGGCTTCAGGAATGCCATTAGATCAAGGTTTATATTTATTAGGAGCTTGTTTACCAATAGCATTTGCAGGTCTTTGGTCAGGAATAGCTCAAGGTAAAGTTGCAGCATCTGGTATTCAAATATTAGCTAAAAACCCAGAACATAATACAAAAGGTATAATATTAGCAGCAATGGTTGAAACATACGCATTATTAGGATTCGTTATTTCATTCATGCTAGTAAATAAGGGATTCTAAGATTGGAGAGAATAGGCTATGGCAAACGTAAATAATCTAACTTCTAAAATCCTTAGGGATGCTGAAGAGAGAAAGGAAAGTATTTTAGCTTCTGCAGAAGAAGATAAAAATAAGATTCTTTCTAAGAAAATAGCTAAAGCCAAAGAACTTGAAAAAGAGATTATACAAAAGGCTGAGCTTGAAGCTAAAACTAAAAAAGAAAGAATTTTATCTTCTGCTTCTCTTAAGGTTAGAAATAATAAATTATCTGCAAAGCAGGAAGTTATAAAAGAAGTATTTGAAAATAGTATAGATATGTTAGCAACTATATCTGGAGATGATTTTTTAAGATTTATAAAAAACTCAATACTTTCTCTAGGTGAAATAGGAGAACAGACATTAATTTTAAATAAAGAAGGAATGGAATTAGTAGATCTTACTTTTATCTATGATTTAAATCAATCATTAGGAGATAAAGGAAATATTAAACTAAGTCCTAATACTGGGAACTTTAAGGGTGGATTTATTCTTGAAAGTAATGGTATAGAAATCAATAACACATATGAAGCTTTAGTAAGTTCATTAAAAGATGAATTGGAGTTTGAAGTAGCAAGAGTGTTGTTTAATTAAGGAGGGTAAGATATGGATGTAATGAAATTTACCCAAGCTGTATCAAGAATATGGGTTTTAGAAACTAAACTTCTTGATAAGCCTAAAATTGAAAGAATGATAGAAGCTCCATCAGCAAATGAAGTACTAAGAATATTAAATGAAACAGAGTATTCAAATGTTTCAACTAATATAAAAAGAGCAGAAGATTATGAAGAAATATTAAGTGCAGAACTTAAAAGAATATATAATTTAGTTTATGAAATAAGCCCTATAAAAGATGTTGTAAAGTTAATGAGTTTAAAATATGACTATCATAATATAAAGGTGCTTCTAAAAGGAAAAGTATTAAGTAAAGATTTATCTTCAATGCTTATACAATTAGGAAATCTAGATTTACAAGAAGTTAAACGTAAAATAGATGGGGAAAATTTCAAGAGTTTAAATGGAAACCTTGGAAAAGGAGTTCAAGAAGCAATGAAATCTTTTGAAGAAACTAAGGATCCTCAAAAGATAGATATAATAATAGATAAATATATGTATAAAGAATTAGTAGATATAAAAAATTCATTAAATTATAAGTTCATAGATAATTTAGTTAAAGCTATGATAGATTCTACTAATATAAGAACATTACTTAGAATAAAGAAGCAAAATAAAGGAAGAGACTTTGCTGGAGAAGTTATAGTTAATGGTGGAGCAATAGATAGTAGCAAACTTATATCTTTATTAAATGAATCACCAGAAAATATAATGACTAAATTACAAAGCACTATATATTCAGATTTAATAAAACAAGGTTTTGAGGGTTATATATCTACAGAATCGGCAAGTCTTTTAGAAAAACTAAGTGATAATTATATCATGGGATTAATGAAAGATTCTAAGTTAGTTACTTTTGGACCAGAAAAGATATTATCTTATATTTATGCAAAAGAAACAGAAATAAAAGTAATAAGAATTATAATGGTTGGCAAGCTTAATAATATTGCTGAGGAAGTAATAAGAGAAAGGTTGCGTGATATATATGAATAAGAAAATAGGTGTTGTTGGCGATAAGGATTCAGTTTTAGCTTTCAAAGCTTTAGGAATAGATGTATTTCCAGTAGTTGAAGCTGATGAAGCAAGAAGAGCAGTTGATAACTGTGCAAGAAGTAACTATGCAGTAATTTTTGTAACTGAGCAGATAGCACAACATATTGAAGAAACTATAGCACGTTACAATGAAGAAATACTTCCAGCTGTAATATTAATTCCAAGTAATCAAGGTTCATTAAATATTGGACTAAAGAGAATTAGTAATAGTGTGGAAAAAGCTGTTGGCGTTAATATTTTATAGGAAGGTAGGTTAGTAAGTTGAAGACCGGAAGAATTATTAAGGTTGCTGGTCCTTTGGTTGTTGCTGAAGGAATGGAAGAAGCAAACATTTATGATATGGTTAAAGTTGGAGAAAAGGGTCTTATTGGAGAAATCATTGAAATGAGAAATGATAAGGCATCAATCCAAGTTTATGAAGAAACTACAGGAATAGGCCCTGGCGACCCAGTTATTACAACAGGAGAGCCTCTTAGCATAGAATTAGGACCAGGTCTTATAGAAGCTATGTTTGATGGAATACAAAGACCTTTAAATGCTTTAGAAAGCGCATCAAACTCACCATTTTTAAAAAGAGGAGTATCAGTTAAATCATTAGATAGAGAAAAAGTTTGGACATTTAATCCTACAATTAAAAATGGTGAACATGTAGAAGCTGGAGATATAATAGGTACTGTACAAGAAACGTCAGTTATACTTCATAAGATAATGGTACCTTATGGCATTAAGGGAACTATTAAAGAAATTAAAGCTGGAGATTTTACTATAGTTGATACAGTAGCTATAGTAGAAACTGAAAATGGAGATAAAGAATTAACTTTAATGCAAAAATGGCCTTCAAGAAAAGGAAGACCATATAGCAAAAAATTAAAACCAGAATCACCAATGATTACAGGCCAAAGAGTTATAGATACATTTTTCCCAGTAGCAAAAGGTGGGGCTGCTTCAGTACCAGGACCATTTGGAGCAGGTAAAACAGTTGTACAACACCAAATAGCAAAATGGGGAGATACTGAAATAGTTGTTTATGTTGGTTGTGGAGAACGTGGGAATGAAATGACAGACGTTCTTAATGAATTCCCAGAACTTAAAGATCCAAAGACTGGTGAAAGCTTAATGAAGAGAACAGTTCTTATAGCGAATACTTCAAATATGCCAGTTGCAGCTAGAGAGGCCTCCATTTATACAGGAATAACTATAGCTGAATACTTTAGAGATATGGGATATTCAGTATCAATAATGGCAGATTCAACATCAAGATGGGCAGAAGCTTTAAGAGAAATGTCTGGAAGACTAGAAGAAATGCCAGGAGATGAAGGATATCCGGCATACCTTGGATCAAGACTTGCTGATTACTATGAAAGAGCAGGTAAAGTTGTATGTTTAGGTAGTGATGGAAGAGAAGGTGCAGTTACAGCAATTGGTGCAGTATCACCTCCTGGGGGAGATATTTCAGAACCGGTTTCTCAAGCTACATTAAGAATAGTTAAAGTTTTCTGGGGATTAGATGCAAACCTTGCATATAAAAGACATTTCCCATCAATAAATTGGTTAAACTCTTATTCATTATACGAAGATTCAGTTGATAAATGGATGAATAATGAAGTATCACAAGATTGGTCATCTTTAAGAATAGAAGCTATGACTTTACTTCAAGAAGAATCAGCTCTTCAAGAAATAGTTAGTTTAGTTGGTATAGATGCCTTGTCAGAAAATGATAGATTGAAATTGGAAATTTCAAAATCAATAAGAGAAGACTATTTACAACAAAATGCATTTCATGAGACAGATACATATACTTCATTAGATAAGCAATATAAAATGCTTAAATTAATCTTATTATTTAGAAAAGAAGCTGAAAGAGCTTTAAAAGCTGGAGTATATTTAAATAAGATATTAAATCTTGATGAAATTAGAGATAGAATAGCAAGAAGTAAGTATATATCTGAGAATGAAATAAATAAGATAGATAAAATAGAAGAAGATTTAAAAACTACAATAGATACTTTAATCAACGAAGAAGGAGGGGTTCTAAATGCTTAAGGAATATAAAACAGTTACAGAAGTTGTGGGACCTTTAATGGTTGTTGAAGGTGTTGAAGGTGTTAAATATGATGAATTAGTTGAAGTAGAACTTCAAACAGGAGAAAAGAGAAGAGGAAAAGTTCTTGAAATAAATGGAACCAAGGCTATGGTTCAATTATTTGAAGGATCTACAGGGATTAATTTAAAGGAAACAAAGGCACGATTTTTAGGTAAACCTCTAGAATTAGGAGTTTCTAAAGATATGCTTGGAAGAATATTTGATGGAATGGGAAATCCAATTGACAATGGGCCAAGAATAATAGCTGAAAAAAGAGTTGATATTAATGGTGAAGCTATAAATCCAGTATCAAGAGATTATCCATCAGAATTTATTCAAACTGGGATTTCAGCTATTGATGGACTTAATACTTTAGTTAGAGGACAAAAGTTACCTGTGTTTTCAGCTTCAGGACTTCCTCATGCACAATTGGCTGCACAAATAGCAAGACAAGCGAAAGTTTTAAATTCAGATTCTAACTTTGCAGTTGTATTTGCTGCTATTGGTATTACTTTTGAAGAATCTCAGTTCTTCGTAGATGAATTTAATAAAACAGGCGCTATAGATAATTCTGTATTATTTATGAATCTTGCATCAGATCCAGCTATAGAAAGAATAGCAACTCCAAGAATGGCACTTACTACAGCTGAATTCTTAGCTTATGAAAAAGGAATGCACGTATTAGTTATTATGACTGATATAACAAATTACGCAGAAGCATTAAGAGAAGTTTCAGCTGCTAGAAAAGAAGTTCCAGGTAGAAGAGGATATCCAGGATATTTATATACTGACCTTTCAACTTTATATGAAAGAGCAGGTAGACTTAGAGGAAAAGAGGGTTCCATAACTCAAATTCCTATTTTAACAATGCCGGAAGAAGATAAAACTCATCCAATTCCAGACTTAACTGGATATATTACAGAAGGACAAATAATTCTTTCAAGAGAGTTATACAAGAAAGGAATTATGCCTCCTATAGATGTATTACCATCACTTTCAAGACTTAAAGATAAAGGTATTGGTAAGAACAAAACTAGAGAAGATCATGCTGATACAATGAACCAATTATTCTCAGCTTATGCACAAGGTAAGCAGGCAAAAGAGTTATCAGCAATTTTAGGTGAATCAGCTTTATCAGATGTAGATAAGCAATATGCTAAGTTTGCAGAAGCATTTGAGGAGCAATATGTATCTCAAGGCTTTACAACGAATAGAAGTATAGAAGAAACTTTACAATTAGGATGGAAGCTTCTAA
>VSSQ01001086.1_pt1 | contig 11651 bp, 10 predicted proteins | sample 4763081 | NCBI WGS metagenome assembly VSSQ01 (sample SAMN12137344, study PRJNA551015) | bioreactor metagenome | isolation source: SDC9 anaerobic chlorinated ethene degrading culture | place: USA: Knoxville, Tennesee | collected 2015-01-01
TACATCGCATTATTTTTTTGTGGCTTTTTTAACAATTTTTTCTCTTTAAATAATCTGAAAATTCTTCTTCATCCCTTATAATATCATGTTTTTACTCTATTGTCTATTTTTTAACACGATAATTTTTACTTATACACCATAAGAAAATCGAATATCAAACCAAATTATTATTGTGTATAATAATTTAGTAGTTTAAAGTACTTATTTAATATTTAAATATGTTTAAGGGGGATTTTATTATGAAATCAAAAAGAATTTTAAGTTTAGTAGCTGTTGCTGCATTAGCTACTACAGTATTTGTTGGATGTGGAAGCAAAGATGCTGCTACTGATACAGCTAAGGAAACTGGATTAAAAGCTGGTACATACAAAGCTGAATCAGAAAAAGATGAAAGAGGTTATGTTGCATCTATAGAAATCGAAGTTAAAGATGGAAAAATAGCTACAGTTAAATATGATGAAAAAGGTGATAAAGGCAGTAAGTTAGACGATGCTGACTACAACACTAACATGAAAGCTAAGAGTGGTACTAATCCAATCGAAGTTTATCCTAAATTAGAAGCTGCTTTAGTTGAAAAGCAAGATGCTTCTAAAATTGATGTAATAACTGGTGCTACTCACTCAGTTGATTCATTCAAAGCTTTAGCTGAAAAAGCTTTAGAAGGTGCTAAATAACATCACCTATAAAAGGATTTTAGGTTTTTTAGCCTAAAGTCCTTTTTATTTATAACTTTTTTACCTATAATAGATATTGACATATTATTTAGGAGGATTATATTATATGAAAAAACATTTTAAGATTCTTACTTCTTCCCTTTTGTTAATTTTTTTTCTCAGTATTTTGACTGGTTGTTCAAAAGATAACAAAGTAACTGAACCTATTTCTAGGACTGAATTAATGATGGGAACAGTAGTAAGTGTCTCCCTTTATGATAGCAGTGATGAGAAAATATTAGATAAAGTATTTGATAAAGTAAAAGAATTAGAAAATAATTTAAGCATAAACGAAAATGGTACATTAGTAGATAAGATTAATGAATCTGCTGGAGTTCAACCAGTAAAAGTCGATGATGATACATATAAAGTTATAAAACAAGGAATAGAATATTCCAAGATATCTAATGGGTTCTTTGATATTACCATAGGGCCTTTAGTTAAGCTTTGGAGTATCGGACTACCAGAAGCTAAAGTTCCTACTCAAGATGAAATTAATTCAAAGTTACCTCTAATAGGATTTAATGATGTTGAGTTTAACGATGATGATAAGACAGTATTTTTAAAGAGAAATGGCATGATGCTAGATCTTGGAGGAGTTGCAAAAGGATTTACTGCTGATGTTATATCTGACATCCTTACAAATGAAGGAGTTAAAAGTGCTATAATTGATTTAGGTGGAAATATTTTTGCTCATGGTGAAAAAGTTAATGGTGGTAATTGGAATATAGGAATTCAAAATCCTTTCTCTGATCGTGGGGATATAGTTGGAACTATTACTGTAAAAAACAAATCCATAGTTACATCTGGAATATATGAAAGATATATTGAAAAGGACGGTATTAAATATCATCATATTCTAAATCCTAAAACAGGTTATCCTTATGATAATGAAGTTGCCGGATTAACTATAATAAGTGATACATCTACCGATGGTGACGGATTTTCTACATCAGTCTTCTCAATGGGTGTTGAAAAGGGCATCGAATTTGTTCATAATCTAGATGGTATAGATGCTATCTTTGTAACAAAAGATAATAAAGTTTATATAACCGATGGAATAAGAGATATTTTTAAATTAACAAATACAGATTTTACTTTAGCCAATTAATTTAAAAGGAGCTGTCGCACAATTATCAATTCCTAATTGGAATTCCTATGTGACAGCCCTTTATTATTTAGTTTAATAGCAATAATTACTCCTATGATTCCTGATATTAATTTTACTAATATATAAATTAGAATAACTTCTTTTGCTTCTATAGAAACATATCCTAGTTGTCCACCAAATACATATGCACCACCTACTGAAAAAGCTGAGCATATTAATTTCCCTCTATCATCTAGTTCATCAAAATTAGTAAATATTATTACTGCTGAAGCTAAACTCCCAATAAGAGATGTAACAGATATTGAATTAATATGTAATACATTTCCTAACATGCTTATTTCCTTTTTTAATACTCTTCCTATTACCTCTAACATAACATTAGCACCACCCAAGAAAATAGCTATCTTTCCAACTATGGTTAATATCTCTTCCAAAGGAAGTAGATTTTCTACTATTTCTATTCCTGTTATGGATGTAAAACCTTGCAATCCCAACCCTATAACCCCTATCATAACTATTATTTTAGCTATATATTTAAAAAATGATATCATAGCATTAGGTGCTTTATTCAGAACTATTGAAATAATTATAGATATTATTATAATTGGTAAAATACTAATTATAATATTGTATAAGTTAATTTGTAATAGTACTCCCCCAATAAACAATCCTATTGGTAATGCTATTATTCCACATAAAATTCCTTTGCAAAATATATCAATATTATTTCTATTAATTATACCCAGAGCTAGTGGTACTGTAAAACTCATAGTACATCCTAACATTGATGCTATTAGTATTCCAGAAAAGTACATCATATTATGATTTGTAGCTATAGTTTCAGTAATTTTATATCCTCCCATATCAACTGCAATAAAAGAAGAAATTATTACTGATGGGTTTATAAAACTATTTTTAAATATTGGTAAAATATATTTAATTATAATATCTGAAATAATTGGCGTTATTGAAAGTATCCCTATCATCGATAAAGCAAGAGATCCCATACTTTTAATTCCATTCTCTATCCCTTTATATAAATTAAATCTTCCTCCAATAATATAATCTACTATTCCTAATAAAAAAAAACCACCTACTATATAAAGCATTATCTTTTCCATATCATATCTCCATTTATATTCGTATAAAGTTAAATTAATTCTATCAAACTTTATTCAATCAAAAAAGCCCCTTAATAGTTAATTAAGAAGCTTTTTTGATAATTAATCATTTAGTCAAATTAGCAATCGCATCCACATGATGGCTTATCTGGAAATGGTTTTGGAACTGGGTTGCCATTATTTTCAGGCTTTCCTATACATTTTCCATTATAAGATGAAGTTTCTAGTTCAGAGTATTTTATTACTATATTGTCTTTATAAATCTTTAGCATATACTTTGTATTTGGACATAAAGGTCCTAATAAGAATTGTCCGTGACAATCTGTAAAAGTATGAGTCAATGGATAAGGATATCTGCATCCATCTACTACTTGTAATAATTTTACTACTGCATCTACTACAGGCATTCTATTACAATCCAAAACTGTCCCAAATATAACTGATCTCTTTTCCTCTGGTAATCTAACGACTGCTTCAATTTGTTCGTTACATCCTGTCTTTAGTTCGCATGATGTTATTCTTCCGCTCATAACTTTGCCTTCTAAGTTTAAAATTAATTTCGTATAGTATAATGTATTCCGTTATTTATAAAATGTTCTTTGTGTTGAGTGGTTTTGACAAAAAAAGACTAGTTATATTAGAGTATATCTTGTTAAAATATACTTATATAACTAGCCTATAAAATTTCAATCTAAATATTTAGATCGAAATAGTATATATTATTCCTTTACTTCCAATTGAATATCAAAACTTTTAGTTTGACCATTTCTAATTGCTTCTACTTTAACTACATCACCTTCTTTTTTGGTATCCCTAATAGCTCTTAATTCATCAAATGTCTTAATTCTTTGTCCGTCAAACTTAACGATTAAATCTCCACTTTTCAGACCTGCTTTTTCTGCTGGGGAAAATTCTGTTACCTCAATTATATATAATCCTTCTTCCATATCATATTGTTTGGCAAGTTGCTCATTAATCTCTCTTATTGATACTCCTAAATTTAATATCGGCTTTGATAATGAATCTATCCTATCTTTTACTTCATTTATAGGAATTGAAAATCCAATTCCTTCTGCTTCACCTGACATTTTTAATGTATTTATTCCTACTACTTCGCCTTTTGTATTAATAAGTGGTCCTCCGCTATTTCCTGGATTAATTGCCGCATCTGTTTGTATTAAATTTAGTTTAACACCAGTACTTGTTTCTACCGTTCTATTAACTGCACTTACTAATCCACCTGTCACAGTTTGATTAAAATCCTTTGAAAGTGGTGTTCCTATTGCTAGAACTTCTTCACCTGGTTTTAAAGCGTCAGAGTTCCCTAATTCAACTATAGCCGGTACTTTAATACTATCGTCAGTTAATTTTAACATAGCTATATCTTGATTTTGATCATAATTTACAACTTTTGCTTTTACATCTCTACCATCCGATAAAGTAACAATAACTTCTTTTGCTCCTTCTATTACATGATAGTTTGTTAATATATATCCTTCTTCATTTATAATAAATCCCGAACCCATTCCATCTACTTGTTGTGGAATTATTCCGCTATAATCTGTTACCCCATTTGCTGATACTATTACAACAGCTGGAGCAACTTTTTCAAAAGCTTCGCTCTTTGTTAATGCTTCTCCTGTTGTATTGAAAGTTTGTGGATTTGGTGTAATATTATTCACCTTTTGGTTTGCATTAATATCCTTCATAGCATAATACACACTTCCTCCCCCTATAGCTCCTCCAAGAAGCCCAGTTATAAGTGCTATTACTATAAATTTAAATCCACCACTTTTTTTCTTCCTTATGACCTTGGTATCTTTATTAGGATTGAAATTATTATTTACTTCTATAAATCTATGTTCGTCCGTATAATCTTCTTTTGTATTTTCTTCAACTGAAGTTCTTAAAACTTCAGTTTCTTCATTGCTAACATCCTCATAATTTTCTACATCATATATATTATCATCACTCATCATAAAATCCTCCTAAGCATTTATAATTCCTTCTTACAGTTATTAATATACCCCTTTTATGTGACAATTATATGACATATAGACATTAATTCTTAGTTGCTTTTTTCTGTACTCTTTCAATCTCATTAGCCTGTTTTATAACTTGTCTTATACCGCTTATTACTGAATCAGGTTCATACATCGCAATTATTTTACTATCAGAATTTATAGTATGAACTTTTGTCAGTTCCTCATCTCCAAGTGATGCTAATTGTTCCTGTCCGTCCTTTGCTATTAAATAATATGGTTTTCCACTAAATATACCATCCTCTTGAGTATTACTTTCCCCACTTGTTATATTTTGTAACTCATTATATACAGCGCTTGTATAATTACTTTTTGTTCTATGTACATTAAATTCATTTAAACTAATATCATCTAACTTATTTTTAAAATCCTCTGTGTCACAAGCTAAATTTAATTTATCCATTAATGTAGTTATACCTATGCTTGATCCAATTTTTTCTATATTTCTTCTAACTTTTTCTATCATAAGATTATTTTTAAATTCTTTTGTATTAATATTATCTTCTACAAATGGATTTACTAAAACAACACCTGCTACTAAATCTGGATATTCTTTTGCAAATTCCGCAAGTACTAAACTTCCATATTCTTCTCCAACTAATATATATGGAGCTGACACCGCAGATTTTCTTAGCAATAACCTTAAGTCTTCTGCCTGCTCTTTAGGAGTTCTTAATGATCCACTATCGCTATACCCATACCCTCTTCTGTTATATACAAAAGTTGTTATATCATCATACTCTAAAGTTAACTTATCTGATATAATGTTCCATTGGCTTAAATTAGTTCCAATATTTCCGTCAAATATTATAGTATATTTACCTTCCCCATTGGTCTTATAATCTAATCTCTTATCATCTACTCTAACATAGTCTACTCTTTGTTTTAATGTTTCCTTTGCTATAAAATTACTTATTCTTTGATATATAAAACCTATAGCTACTAATATTATTAACGATAAAAATATATTTCTAATAATATCCTTAGGTTTTAATTTATTTTTCATATTTACTTTATAAAATCCATTTGAATGTGGTAAAAGCTTCACTTTAAACCTTCCCCCTACTTGTTATAACTTTATTAATTTAAATTACTTATTATTTTATAGCTTTAGATTTGGTTTTGCATTTATATTTAATGGTGATTCTAGTCCTTTTATATAATTGAAATATGCTGCACTACCTATCATAGCTGCATTATCTGTACACAATATTGGTGAAGGGAATAATACATCTATACCTTTTTTTGCAGCAGCTTCAATAAGAGATTTCCTAAGTGCTGAGTTTGATGCTACCCCTCCAGCTATTGCAATTTTGTTAATATTCTTTTGCTTACAAGTCTTTAAAACATTTTGCTTTAATACATCAATAACAGCTTTTTGAAATGATGCTGCTACATCCGCTTTATTTATATCTATGTTTTGCATTTTACATTTATTTATATAATTTAATACGGCTGACTTCACTCCACTAAAAGAAAAGTCTAAAGTATCATCATGAAAATTAGCTTTTGGAAATTCTATTGCATTTTCATTTCCCTCTTTAGCTAATTTATCTATCTTAGGGCCTCCTGGATATCCTAGTCCTAAAGCCCTAGCAACTTTATCATAAGCTTCCCCCGCTGCATCATCCCTTGTCTGCCCTATAACTTCATACTCACCATAATCTTTAACATGAACTATAAAAGTATGCCCACCTGAAACTACTAAAGATACAAATGGTGGTTTTAAATCTTTATGTTCTATATAATTTGCACAAATATGCCCCTCTATATGATTTACTCCTACTAATGGTTTCTTTGATGAATAAGAAAGTCCTTTAGCATATTGTAATCCAACTAGTAATGCTCCTACTAAACCTGGGCCATATGTTACTCCAATTGCATCTATTTCTTCTAGCTTTACTCCTGCATCTTCCAGAGCTTCCATTACGACTCCATTTACTACTTCTATATGCATTCTTGAAGCAACCTCAGGAACTACCCCTCCATATTTTTTGTGTGTCTCTATTTGTGATGCTATTATGTTAGATAATACCTCTCTACCATCTTTAACTACAGCTGCAGATGTTTCATCACAACTTGATTCTATTGATAATATTAATTTACTTTCCATTACAACTACCTCTTAATCTAATTATATTTATAATAAACTGTTTTGAATTTATTTTCATTTTTTGTTTTCTTGTTAAAAGTATTTCATTGTTGTATATTAAAATAAGGTTTATATCTTATTCTTAACATTGTTTATTATATAATGAATAAAAAAATTATTCATTATTTTTTGCTAGAATTAATGGATTTTTAAGGATATATTAATATTATTTTAAAGGAGTTTTCATAATGAGTACTTATGCAAAGGTAATTGTTCCAGGATCACCCATTTCCAAATCTAATTTCAAACTACATAATAAAGATGGCCGAGCAATTCTTCCTTATAATACAGGAAAATCACATGATAGATATGCTCTTTATGAAGAAGAAATTGCATACTATGCTAGGTTGCAAAATCCGGATACTATATTAGATGAATCTCTCATAGCTATTCTTAAAGTTTATTATAAAAGTGAAAAAAGGCATCCTGATACAGCAAATATAACTAAAAGTATTTTTGATGGAATCGAGAAAAGCGGTCTTATTGTTAATGATGCTCAAATAACAAAAATAATAACAGAAGAGTTTTATGATAAAGAAAATCCTCGTTTTGAATTAGAATTTTTTGCTGAAAGTGAATATGAAGTTTCTTATTCAGTTTTACCCAAAAAAGAGCATGGTAGTAAAAAACTTTATTCACCTATAAGAAAATCTAATAAACAAAAAACTATTAAAGATAAAATAGTTAGCAATGAAAATATTAATTCTAGTAATATGCTAATATGTGAATTTTGTAATAAAAAAATTGAAGATTCTAATTTAATTAAAGCAAATGGTGGTAAAACATTTATATGCAGATCTTGTTTTAATAAGTTATTTTAAGAGAGGTGCTTTAAATTGAATAAAGATTACTTTGTTTTTATAGGAGATAGTTTAACTTACGGATATGGAGTTAATAAAACTGATAATTGGGTTGAAAATTTAAAATCATTACAGTCATTAAATATAATAAATAAAGGAATTAATGGCGACACAACTACAAATATGTTAAATAGATTTACAGAAGATGTTATATCCTATTATCCAAAGAAAATTTTTATAATGGGAGGAACAAACGACTTTCTTTCAAATAGACCCTTGAATTCTGTTTTAGAAAATATAGAGTTAATGTTAAAAGAAGCTTTAACTATTACTAGGGATGTATTTATAGGCATCCCCCCAATAATATTAAAAGAAGATGCTAAAAGGCTTTTTATGCCATCTCCTACATACGATTATTGTGAGAATCAACTGCCTTTATTAAGAAAATCTTTAATTAATCTCTGCACTAGATATAATGTTAATTTTATAGATTTTTATAAAATTACTTTAGAAAACTACGAGTCAAATATTTTTATGGATGGTATTCACTTAAACCTTAAAGGCCAAACTTTTTTATTAAATGAATTTATGGTTATATTAGAGAAACTTTCTTATAATAATTAAAAGTGTAAAGTTTATAGTTAATTTATTTTCAGTGATTTTAAATAAATTATACCTATAATTTTACACTCTTAATTTTCAGATAGTAGTACTTGACTAATTTTTAGTACACATATTTTTTCAAGTAATTTGATACCAGTTCTCCAACTGTATATCCATTTTCTCCGCTATTAAATATATTCTTATCCCTTGTTAATAGCGTTCCACAAGCAAATATTCCCTTTGCTGAAGTTTCAAAATTTCTTACTAATGGAATTTCATATTCCCCTAGCTCTATATTTGTTTTTCTCATAAAAGAAATTTCAGGATAATATCCAACCGTTAATATTAAAGAATCACAATGTATAGTATCAATACTTCCACTATCTATATTTTGAATATCTATATTTTCTATTCTCTCATTACCATCTAGTTCAACTATACGATGATTCTTTATTATGTTTATATTAAAACCCTCTATAATCTCAAGTTCATCTTTTTCTAAAGGAATATCACTAGAAGATTCTATTATTGCATTTACTTTAGCCCCTTCTATTAATAATCTTCTTGCAAGAATCAGCGAACGAATATTTTTTCCTAATATTACAGCTTCTTTTCCTGGAAGAAATCCCTGTAAATTAATAAGTCTATGTGCAGAAACCACAGTAAATATTCCTGTATATTTATGAACAGGTATATTTATATTTCCTGTAAATCTTTCTCTGCAACCAGAAGCTAGTATTATAGCAGTTGCTTGTATTTCCTGTATTCCTTCTACCGGATTCACATATGAAACCATCTTGTTCTTAGTCACTTCTAATACTTCAGTATTAAGCTTATATAGTCCACCTAAATTTTTAAAGTCCTTAATAAGCCTGCTTCTAAGTTCTGGTCCTGTAACATCCTTTTCTAAATAATACTGACCAAATCCATTATGTATAAATAAATTTAAATTCCCACCTAATTCATCTTCTCTTTCTAAAATCAAAACTTTTTTAATTCCATTTTTCAAAGCAGAAACTCCGGCTGAAAGTCCAGCTGCTCCCCCTCCAATTATAATTAAATCATATTGAAGCATATATAACCTCCATTAATGTTAAATAAACCTATATAGATATTATATCATAATGTATTTTTCTTAACCTATTATTTGTTAAATTATCTCTGTTATTGAAATTTATTTTTACATTGGATTAAAAATTAGTTAAAACTAATTTGCTTTATAAAAAGACCTATACTATAATTTAATTATTGTAAAAAGGCCTATCACATTACTATATATATTTGAGGTGGTATATTGGATAAATTTTTAAGAAAATTTAAGAATAATAATAACTTTAGCTTTGATAACATTATGAGAATAATATTATTTTTAATTCCTCTTATAGGGATTACTTTTAAAAGCATTATATTTCAAGGTTTTGTCATTAACCAAGATCCTTATTCATTAGATATTCTTGCTGGATACAATTCGGCAAAACCATTTATAAATTATTATTATGCTTTTACATTGATCTTTATTAGTTTTTCTTTATTATTTAAAGGAAAGGGACGAGTTTTATATCTATTTATAATAGATATAATAATAACTTTACTAATATTACTGGATTTAGGATACTTTAGAGGATTCCTAACAATGCCATCAGTATTATTATTGAGTCAAACAGCTAATTTAGATAATATGGGTGGTACTATATCTTCAATGTTTAGTAGTAAAGATTTTTTACTATTCATTGATTTTATAATATTAGGTATATTTGTATTCCTTACAAGGAAATCTTATACTAGGGTTAAAAAGAGAGCCCCTATTACTTTTATAGTTACATTACTATTAGGTATTTTATACATAGGATATGTTCCTTTTAATTTACATGTACTAAAAAATGAAGATGTTAAAAATGGATACATATTCTCAAATTATGATCCTACAAATACAGCTAGATATTTTTCTCCTGTAGGTTACCATTTATTTGATTTATACAATGTTTATAAAGATTCAATGCCTTATAATTTAACAGAAGAAGAAAAATCTCAAATTGAAGAATTTTTTAATAAAAAAGAAAGTCTACCTGATAATGAATATGCTGGTATGTTTAAAGGTAAAAACTTATTAGTTATACAAGTTGAATCATTAGAAAGTTTTGTAATTAATAAAGAAATAAATAATCAAGAAATAACACCTGTTTTAAATGAATTAGTAGATTCAGGTTTGTACTTCCCAAATATCCATGAGCAAGTAAATGAAGGTACAAGCTCTGACTCGGATTTAATGATTAATACTTCAATGTTTCCATTAAGAAGGGGTAGTACTTTCTTTAGATATCCAAATGCTAAATATAATTCTCTACCACTTTTATTAGAAGAAAATAACTATGATACTATAGCAATACATTCCGATAAAGGTTCTTTCTGGAATTACGCTGCTGGGTTAAAGGGGATAGGTTTTGAAAAATTTGTTGATTATTATTCATTTGATATTGATGAAGAAATAGGACTTGGATTATCAGATGAAAGTTATTTTAGACAAGTTACTCCAATGTTAAAGGAATTAAGCAACCCATTTTATGCCTTTACAGTTACCCTAACAAGCCATGGACCTTTTGATTTACCAAAAGAAAAAAGAGCATTAACTTTAGATAGTGCATTAGACAGTAATGAACTTGGAGGGTACTTCCAAAGTGTAAATTATACAGATGCTCAAATTGGGAAATTTATGGAAACATTAGATAAAGAAGGTTTGCTGGATAATACTGTTGTGATTATTGAAGGTGATCATACAGGTGTTCATAAATATTATAATAGTTCAATTGAAAAACTTTCCCAAAAAGAAGATTGGTATTTGGATAATGGAGATCATACTGTACCATTTATAATCTGGTCAAAAGACATTAAAGAAGCAAAGACATTTGATACTATAGGCGGACAAGTGGACATTATGCCAACACTTTTATATCTTATGGGAGTACCAAATGATAAATATATAAATACATCTTTAGGTAGGAATTTATTAAATACAAACAAATCTTTTGCTATTCTTACAAACTTAGATGTAGTTGGTAACTTAACACAAGAAGAAAAAGAAATGTATAAAAATATTGTTGATTTATCAGAT
>VSSQ01001087.1_pt1 | contig 11646 bp, 12 predicted proteins | sample 4763081 | NCBI WGS metagenome assembly VSSQ01 (sample SAMN12137344, study PRJNA551015) | bioreactor metagenome | isolation source: SDC9 anaerobic chlorinated ethene degrading culture | place: USA: Knoxville, Tennesee | collected 2015-01-01
TCCTGGGCATATTTATATCCTGTTCATATTTTGGAATATTGTATCCCCACGAACGCACCTCCTCGTTGATGGTGGAATCTGGCCGTACCCAACCTCCGTCGAGCCAGAGAATATCAAGTTTTCCGTATTCAGTGGTAAGCTCATTGATCTGATTGAATGTATAGTCCTGAAATTCTTTCCAGCGTCCGGGATATTTTCGTGTGTCGTAATTGCAGTTTCTGTCAGGCGTGGCCAGCAGCGGTGTCCAGTAGGCTGGGCAATGCCAGTCGGGTTTTGAAAAATAGGCGCCTATCATGAATCCTTTGTTCCGAAAAGCTTCGAAAACATATTTCGCTACATTTGCTTTTGGATTTGAGCTGAAAGGACTTTCGCCCGAAGTAATTTTAAAATCGGTTTGTTTGGTGTCGAACATACAAAAGCCATCGTGGTGCTTTGTTGTAAACACGACATACTTCATTCCGGCTTTCTGTGCGGCCTCGGCCCATACATCGGGATTGAACTGCGTTGGATTGAATTTCTTTATCTGACCAAAATACCAGTTTTTGTAATCGCAATAATCCATTCCGTTTCTGTTCTGAAAATCCTGATCTTCGGAACAAAGTCCCCAGGATTCAACCACTCCAAGCTGAGAGTACAAACCCCAGTGCATCAGTAATCCGAATTTCAGATCCTGCCAGTTGCCGAGTTTTTCTTTTACAAGTGAATCCGTAGGCGGAGAATATGAAGTATTCTGTCCAGAACTTGGCAAGAAAACATTGATGAGGCAAACAAATACAATAATTTTCAAGAGGTTGTGCATAACAAATGTTTGAACAAATGTATAAAAAAATGCAGCCTGAACGGGCTGCATTTTTCGAATAACTATCTGAAGACAGGATTAATGCTCAACATAGGAAATTTTAAAGACGCCATTTGTAACCTCAAGAGCTGCGCTTGAGGAAAACTCCTCGAGGCTGGCAGTAAAAGTACCCTCAATAACATTGTTTACGACATCATGCTTGGATACAACAACTGAACCGGTTCCCGGCCAATAAGACTCCTGTCCTGAATCCCAATATATGGCCTCTTCTGTGTTATCTGTAATCGAAACAGTTCCAGGCGTGACATCAAAAGAAAGAATAATCTGCATCGAACCTGCCCCACTCGACCCGCCAATCTGAATAATGCCCATTGTCATCTGTGCAATTGGCAATGTTGCTGTAAAGGACATGCCGTCAATTTTTGCAGACAGTACATTTGTGTAGGTTGGAGTATCATCCTCATCATCATCTTTTTTACAGCCTGTGAATAAAACAAGAGCTGTTAATGATGCCATAAATAGTAAGGTAAACTTCTTTTTCATTTTTTTAATAATTTTAGCAAATATAACAAATATTCATCCAATTCCAAATTATCAAAACAAATTTCACTGAAAAGAGCTGGAAAATTTGTCTTTTTCAATACAGATGTTCCATGAACCTCGCTCAGCACTAATAAATAATAAATATTAGCAGTGTTTTACCGCTCATAAAAGATAGTACGCATCACTGTCTGACCAACAGCTTTCAGGGTTCCACGGTCAATCTGGTCAATATCATCCTTGAGCGTATGCCAGTAAGGGTAGAATCCCGTTTTCGAATTGGGAACCTGCTGAATGATGTCGATGGTTGGAATCTCAGCAATTGTGTTTATGTAATAATGATCATCGGTGATCGGGTTTGAATCGGCATTCAGAAAATAGTTACCGTATCCCAGCGCCTGAGCGTGATTCCAGACTCTGTTTACTACGCCGGAAGCATATTTCATCGAAAAACCCTCATGATAAAATGAAGCATATGGAGCCCCGACCATATCAAGCAATATTCCATAGCGAGCTGTATACCCGGGACTATGCGGATTCCTGCTCCAATACTGAGCTCCAAGTCCCCAAAAATCACCAGCTCCTTTTTCCTGTGCATCCTGGGGCTCGCCATAATCTTCGACATCCCAGAAGAATATATCAACACCGACAGGCGGTTTATTTGTCTGAAGTACACGTGCAATTTCGAGCAAAACTCCGACACCGGATGCTCCGTCATTGGCGCCCGGAATTGGTTTGCGGTGATTGGCCGGATCCGGATCCCAGTCTGCAAAAGGACGCGAATCCCAATGCGATGACAACATGATCCGGACCGGTGCATCAGGGTTGATGCTGCCAATAATGTTGTAGCCGGATATTACCGTATTGTCGAAGGTCCGCACGGTAATATTCTGTACCGTCGTTTCCGCTCCATGACGCTTAAGTTCAGATACGAGCCAGTCGCGACAGGCCAGATGAGCCTTGCTGCCGGGAACACGCGGGCCAAATGCCACCTGTTTCGCAACATATGCATACGCACTGTCTTCGTTGAATACGGGAACATTCACCGTTTCGGTCCGCGTGGTGTCTTTCACTCCGCCGTTTTTCTTTTTTCCGTCGCCGCATGAACTAAGCATTGCAACGGCAACAGCCAACATCAGGATTCTTGTTTTCATTTGAAATCAGTTTCACTCCGTACAATAACGGAATCAATGCATATTTAGTTTCTGGTCCAGTCAGTCCCTTCTTTTGTGTCCTTAAGCTCCACTCCTGCCTTTTTCAGCTCATCGCGGATGAAATCGGACATGGCGAAATTTTTATCCTGGCGGTATTTCAGGCGCAGCTCAATAATCAGCTTCATCAGATCATCCTCGATGCCTTTGCCTGCAGCTTCAGCACCTTCCTGTTTGAGCCCAAGAATATCTTCAATAAATTCCTTTCTGATTTTCAGCAACGCGTCCTTCTGTTCCTGCGACATTGTCGCCTGCTTATCTGCAACGGCATTGATGAATTTCACTGCATCGAACAAAGCCGCTATCACCATTGGGGTGTTGAGATCATCGTTCATGGCTTCGTAGCAATCTTTCGAAAGCTTGTTCACCTCAAATTCTCCGGCAGCACCGGGCTGAATGGAATCCAGTCTCTCAAAAGCCTTCATCAGACGTTCGTACGCCTTGCCCGAAGCCTGCAGAGCGGCATTTGAGAAATCGACCGTACCACGGTAATGTGCCTGAAGAATAAAAAAGCGAATAGTCATGGGCGAATAAGCCTGTTCCAGCATGTCATGACTACCGGTGAAAAATTCTTCCAGCGTAATGAAATTACCGAGCGACTTGCCCATTTTCTGACCGTTGATGGTGATCATATTGTTGTGAAGCCAGTATTTGACCGGCTGAACACCGCTGGCAGCCACCGACTGCGCAATTTCCGATTCATGATGCGGGAAAAGCAGATCCATGCCTCCGCCGTGAATATCGAAAGGTGTTCCGAGGTATTTGGCGCCCATAGCCGAGCACTCCATGTGCCAGCCGGGTACGCCGTCGCTCCATGGCGATTTCCAGCGCATGATGTGTGTGGGCGAAGCTTTTTTCCAGATGGCAAAATCAGCCGGATTTCTTTTCTCCGACTGACCGTCGAGTTCACGAGTATTGGACAACAACTCATCCACATTGCGGCCTGAGAGTATTCCGTATTGATATTTTTTGCTGTATTTTTCAACGTCGAAATAGACCGAGCCTTCAGCTTCATAGGCCAGATCGTTGCTCAGAATTTTCTCCACCATTTCGATCTGTTCGGGAATATGTCCCGAAGCATGCGGTTCGATGGACGGACTCAGCACGTTCAGTCTGCCCATGAATTCATGGTAGCGGTTGGTATAATACTGCACCACTTCCATGGGTTCGAGCTGTTCGAGGCGTGCTTTCTTTTCGATCTTGTCTTCGCCTGCATCAGCATCGTTTTCGAGATGGCCCACATCGGTTATGTTGCGCACGTAGCGCACTTTGTATCCAATGTGCTGCAGGTAGCGGAAAACCACATCAAAAGTTATGGCCGGACGGGCGTGACCGAGATGCGGATCACCGTAAACCGTCGGGCCGCAAACATACATGCCTGCAAACGGCGGGTTGATGGGAACGAAATCTTCTTTCTTTCTTGTGAGCGAGTTGTAAACTTTTAGCGGATGTTCCATGACAATTTGATCTGATGCAAAATTAGTGAATTTTTGGCAGTCCGAAATAGAATTGCCACAAAGGCGCTGAGGCACAAAATTCTGAGTGCCATGGTCCTCCTGCACTCCGACACGGGGTTTCAAATTCCGATGTCTGCCTTGCCAGTCAGATAAAACTCCACGTCTGCAATGAATGACGAAAGCCCTCCGGGCAGACGGTGAAATGTCGGGGATTTAGATTTTTTGGGGAAAGAACATGGATGGGGTTTGTCACTATGGCGTCAATACAGCAGACATGATCATTTTGATTAAACAGAAGAATAAAATCACACAAACAATTTTCCTGACAAGCCAAAGTCGTTGGTAAACAGCAGATAAAATTATCGATATTTGATATTTCCAATCTCACAAACCAATATCCTGAAAAGTTCATACAAATCCTGCAATCCATCGGCAGAATATACTGATCGCCCGAGTTGACAGACAATTTCAGTCACCTCAGACTTTGCGTTGTATTGGCAAAACAATGAATATGGGTTCGTTTTTACAAACATCTGAAGGAGCTTTTCTGCGCCAAGGATTTGTTTTACGGTTTCTGTATCCGATCCTTTTACAACATATTTCTCATCAAATTCCGGATGACCCAGAACAATATCCTGACCTCCGAAAAACTTCTTTGCTTTTTCCAGAAAATCTTCCCGGAAAATTGAAAATGAAAGGCCCCGGGATCCGGCAATTTTGCATGTGATACGTAAAGGCTGCGTGTCTGATTCGCGAAATTCAATACTCCCATGTTTTTCGTTGAATTTAATTGCATATGATACCAGGTCGTTGGCTACAGTGCGCTTAATATTAAGCTTCCCGTTGTTTTTTACAGCAAATTCCGTCCAACAGTCTCTTTTCTGAGAAACATCAACATGTCCTTTTGTCTGAGTTATAAATGCCTGTTCGAGGAACTCAACAGTTTTGTTCTTTTTCACACAAATGTTTTTTTAGAGATTCTTAAGTAATTGCTCAATCAGATCATTCAATCATTCATCTGTTTGCTCAATCCGGCGGCGAGTGAAAACAACTCTTCAATTCGCTCCCGGTTTGTAATCCAGGTTTGTCGTGTATAAATTCCAAAACATGAATGCTGCTGCATATCGGGAACAAAACTCAGATTCACTGCATTCAACCCGGCAAACCAGTATCCTTCCAATGAAAGCGCATCAATAATCAATTGCTGTGTCTGACCATTGACAAGAATTCTGTTCATCAATCGTTCATCATTGCCTTTGATAACAGCTGCTGAATTGAAATTACCGCTTTCAATTTTGTGGGTTTTGCTCGCCAGAAAAGGGTTCATTCTGTCAAGTGTATCTTTCTTTCTGATCTCAAATGTGCTGCTTTCAGAATAGGGTACGGTAAAAAACACTCCGAAAAACATATTGTTTTTATCAAAACTTTTCGGATCACTGAAGCCGGCCAGAAAACAGCGGTCGTTTTTTGTATCCGGCATGTAAACGGTTCTTTTGTGCAACACCACCGGATTTATGGTTGTACCGGGATAAGGCGCCTCAGATACAAATACCTTCCTGTTTGTGAGACGGGCAATTTCTGCCAGAGCATCAAGTGTTGATTTGTTTTCTGTTTCTTCCATAATCTGAATTTACTTCATAATAAGTGGACAAATATTTCTCTGTACAAGTGCGAACAGAAATTCTTTGCATGTCAGAGTCCTATTGTTTTCTGCTACTACGCAAAATAACCCATAGCCCGTAGATAATTACCAATGTTGAAAAAGCAAGTTTGACGATTCTTATGGTGTTCGATTCAGAGCCACGTAAAACAAACATTGCAATTCCGATTGCACCAACAATCATCAGTAAATAACCGCTTGTTGGATTTGTCTGTTTCTTTTCTTTTTGATCTGTCATTTTGTTGATTCAAATTTATTGCGGAAAATTAAAATGATTTGTTCAGTTAATAGCTATCAAAATCGGCACGAACAAAGTCTTTGAGTTTTACTATGTCATTGTTGTGATTATTATTATCACAACAATTAATAATACAGAATATATCACTATTGCAGAGACATTTGATTTTCCGGTGTTTCCGTTGAATGTGTGCCCGCAGGATTCACACTTAGTGGTATTTATGAGTGCCGGGCCAATTATTCCACCCCACCAGGTCCATCTGACTTTTTTAATTTGTGTGCTTTCGCATTTTGGACAATTTGTTAGCATCTGTTTAATTAATGATTTGACTTGTTGGTTAATTTGACCTTTTCAGTTTGTTTATAAGGAAAAACACCCTCATGGTCTTTCGATTTTTTCCAAATATATTGATATTTCCGCGATTTCATACATGCCAAATATTTCATCTCAATTTATTTTTAATTATCAAAAACATAGTCCAGAATTGTTGAGTCACTCCACCAAATATTATCCCTGGCAATTTCTCTTTTCAGACTGTCTGATCTGTCCTGCGTTAAGTACTCTATATGACCATCATACCAATTTCGCCATTTTCTCAAGTCTGATCTACAATCAGATCTTGTTTTATAATGGGGAGGTTCTGCATCCACAAAGCTTCCAGCAACACCTGATATTCTCTCTAAATAATTTGTTGCAAAATAGAACCTTGCAAGAATAGTGTCTGAAACAGGGCCAATATATGAATCATAATCCTCAACAATTTTCATACACTTATTAAAGTCACTATCTATGTTTTTGCTTGGTGAACAAGCAGCAAAACTGAAAAACACGGCCAGTATTAAGAATGAAAATCTTTTCATCGCTGACAACATTTATATATTGCATATTCTTTAAAAGTACTTACAAAACAAACATCACCACCACCGGCACCAATCCCAGTCCAAAGCCAAGATAGATTTCGCCGGGTTTGTGCGCATTCAGTTTCAGGCGCGACCATGCAACAATACCTGTCAATGCCACTGCCAGAGCAAAAATCGGAGTACCGACACTCTGCCATGAAAAAATATACCAGACACAAACCGACAAAATAATACTCCAGCCAAATACATGAAGGCTGAATTTTTTGAAGAATGAAATGATCAGCCCGAATGCGGATCCGGCAAAAATTATCAGCAGGTAATTTGTGTAATAGGCAGGCAACTCGTAGTTTGCAAGAAGCCTCCAGCAAAACCAGGTGCTGATACCGATGACGGTAATAAGAAAAATGCGCTCCTGCCGGTTTTCCATCTCCAGCGAACTGATGACACCCAGATAGCGCGATGCCACAAAAATAAGCGATGGAATGGCCAGCGTAAAAATCAGCACCACGAGCATGATAATGCGCATGGCTTCAGGCTTCAGCAAGCTGTTCATGTAAAAGTCGCTGTTGAGAATCAATATTGTAAAAATCGACGGAAGGAAGATTGGATGGAGGAGCCAGGATATTAGTCTTGATAGTTTATTCATGATGTGGGAGGGGGATTATGTGGTAATGTGGAACTTCGTTCATGTGGAGATGTGGAGATGTGGAGATGTGGAACTTCGTTCATGTGAAAATGTGGAAATGTGTGCGGGTTCTGATGTGGAAATGTGATGTTATGGAGATGTGGAGATGTGGAGATGTGATGATGTGGGAGTGTGATGATGTGGGAATGTGTGTTTGTTCATGTGGAAATGCGAGATGACCTTGCTTCAACACTATTTAGGGCGATTTCGACGGGCGGAAATAATGATTTTCGAAATCATGCTTCGAAGAATTTCCAGCTTGGCCAATAATTCATCGCTGTATGGATAATGTTGGCATCGTTCACACAAAATCAACCAATATTTGGTTTCGGATGCTTCTTTGTCAGCAACTTTCATTTTGTGAATAAAATCGTCCCGGCTTTCGGCACTTTGAGCTTCAAATATATTTGCACCGATGGATGTGCCCGCTCTCAGGATCTGATCTGCAAATACATATTTTTTATTTTCCTTCAAAACTTCGGAAAAATCCATAACATACAAGGAAAAGTCAAGGCATAATTCCAAAATTGCATTGTCTTTCATTTCGCTGTTCTGTTCCATGGACTTAATCATTTTCAAAGGCAAACAATCAATTCTGTTTCTCTAAACACATTTGAAATACAGCAATCATCGGCATTCTCTCTCACAAATTCTTAACTCCTCATCGATTGCCATTCATATTATCACATATTCACATCGGCGTAGCCGCACATATTCACATTCATCACAAATCACATATCTACATCGGCGTAGCCGCACATTTCCACATTCTATATCTGTTTTCTCAACCGTGCCACCGGAATATCAAGCTGTTCGCGGTATTTGGCAACAGTGCGCCGTGCAATGTTGTATCCCTTGTCCTTAAGAATTTTTGCAAGACGATCGTCGGTCAATGGTTTGCGTTTGTCTTCGGCTCCGATAACATCTGTGAGAATACTCTTTATCTCGCGGGATGAAACTTCTTCGCCCGATTCGGTCTGCATCGATTCACTGAAAAAGCTCTTCAGAAGAAATGTTCCGAATGGTGTCACCACATATTTGCTGCTGGCTACACGCGAAATGGTGGAAATATCCAATCCGACCTTATCTGCAATATCTTTCAGAATCATCGGCTTCAGGCGGGTATCATCGCCGCTGAGGAAATAATCTTTCTGAAATTCCATGATTGCACTCATGGTAACATACAAAGTGTTCTGGCGTTGTCTGAGCGCATCGATGAACCATTTGGCTGAATCAATTTTCTGTCGTACAAACTGAATAGCTTCGCGGGTTTTGACATCCTGATTCTTTGATTTCACATATGCCTCGAGCATCTGCTGGTAATAACGGCTCACGCGGAGATCAGGCATATTCTTCGAATTGATAACGAGTTCCAGCTCGCCATCATTATTGTTTATCGTAAAGTCAGGAAACACATGAAGACTTCCTTTGCTGGAATCTCCGCCGGAATTGCCCGGCTTCGGATTAAGTTTTATAATTTCATCAATGGCATCCTTCAGCTGATTTTCGCTGACACCAATGCGTTTCATGATTTTATCGTAGTGCTTTTTCGAAAACTCATCAAAGCATTCCGATAATATTTTAATACCATTCCGGACCGACTCAAGCTTCCGGTCTTTTCGCAGCAACTGTAAGACAAGACACTCGCGCAGGTCTCTGGCAGCCACTCCCGGAGGATCGAATTCCTGAATCACATGAATGATTTCTTCAATCCCTGCAGGCTCCATGTTTATATTCAAACCAAAAGCAAGATCGTTGGAAAGCGATTCTGCATCCCTTTTGAGATAGCCGTTTTCGTCAATATTGCCAATGATGTATTCACCCACGCTGTATTGCAATTCCGACAGATTGCGCATCTGCAGCTGTTCATACAGCTGATCGTAAAAACTGGATTGAGAAACAAACGGGGCTTCGCGTACTTCGTCGTCAGCGCTGGTGTTTTTGGCCGCCAGTTTATATTCCGGAATATCATCTTCGTCCATGTAGTCATCGAGGCTGAAATCATTCTCAACATTTTCTTCAATGTCCGAATCCTCGTTGTCTTCCCCTTCCTGATCATCATCGCGAAGATCCTGATCATTTTCCTCATCATTGTCTTCGGAGGAATCTTCCAGTGCAGGATTTTCCTCAATCTCCTGTTTGATGCGTTGTTCGAGTGCAATGGCAGGAACCTGCAACAGTTTCATCAGCTGAATCTGTTGCGGAGAGAGCTTTTGCTGTAGTTTCTGTTCGAGCCGTTGATGAAGCATAGTCGTAATTTATTTCTGAAAGTACAAAATGATAACGGCCGTTGTCAAGTGTTTAGCGTTTATTTCCCTGTTTTTTTTCAACAAATACTCATGCAGACTTTTCACCGGCCTAATGATTAAAACTCCGCGTTTTTGGGTGTGCGCGGGAAAGGAATGACATCGCGGATATTGGCCATGCCTGTAACAAACAGGATGAGCCGTTCGAAACCGAGACCAAATCCGCTGTGCGGGACAGAACCGAATTTGCGTGTTTCGAGATACCACCACACATCCTTTTCAGGAATATGCAGCGCATGAATGCGGCTCAGGAGCTTTTCAAAATCCTCTTCGCGCTGGCTTCCGCCAATGATTTCGCCGATACGCGGGAACAACACATCCATGGCGCGGACAGTCTTTCCGTCGTCGTTCTGTTTCATGTAGAAAGCCTTGATCTCAGCGGGATAATCGGTCAGAATCACCGGGCAGTTGAAATGCTGTTCCACCAGATATCGCTCGTGTTCGGCCTGCAGATCAGCGCCCCAGAAAACAGGAAATTCGAATTTCTGTCCGCATTTTTCAAGAATACCGACCGCTTCGGTGTATGCAAGTCGCTTGAACGGAGTTGAAACCACACCTTCGAGACGTGCAATCAGTTCCTTGTCATACATTTTCTGCAGGAATTCCAGATCGTCGTGGCAATGCTCAAGTGCGTAGCTGACAAGTGATTTCAGAAAATCCTCCGCCAGATCCATGTTGTCGGTGATATCGTAGAAAGCCATTTCCGGCTCGATCATCCAGAATTCAGCCAGGTGACGTGGCGTATTGCTGTTTTCCGCGCGGAAAGTCGGACCGAAAGTGTAAATCTCGCCCAATGCCAGCGCTCCAAGTTCACCTTCAAGCTGTCCCGATACTGTCAGATTGGTTTCTTTACCAAAAAAGTCCTGTGTGTAATCAACTTTTCCTTCGGGAGTCAACGGCGGATTGATCGCATCGAGCGTACTTACGCGGAACATGGCACCTGCGCCTTCAGCATCGCTTCCCGTGATGATCGGCGTATGAAGATAATTAAATCCTTTATCGTTGAAATATTTGTGGATGGCAAAAGCCATGGCATGACGGATGCGCAGAACGGCGCCAAAAGTATTGGTACGCGGCCTCAGGTGGGCGATTTCGCGCAGGAATTCCAGCGTGTGACCTTTTTTCTGCAGCGGATATGAATCGGCGGGACACTTTCCGTAGATTTCAATTTCCTGTGCATGAATTTCAACCGGCTGACCCTGAGCGGGCGACTCAACCAATTTTCCGGCAACACGGACGCTGCATCCGGTAGTAATATCCTTCAGCAAAGCTTCATCAAATCCGGCAGTGTCGGCCACCACCTGAATGGAATGTATGATGCTGCCGTCGTTAACGGCAATAAAAACCACATTTTTGCTGTCGCGGCGTGTGCGCACCCAGCCCATTACTGTAACGGTTGTTCCCAGCAGATCGCCTGCGGGTTTTTTCAATAAGTCAACAATCTTGATTCGTTTCATCGGAAATATATTTCGGGACAAATTTCGGAAAATTTTAGTTGTCACACAAGTAAAGTGGTTCAACAGCAAAATTTCAGACAAAAAAAGCCCGGAAAAAACCGGGCTTTAAAACATCAATGTTTCGGATAATTATTTTTTCTTTGGCACAAAAGTCAGGAATACAGTTTCGTCAGATACGGTCGGAGTGGGATCGGCATTATATGGGAACGGAAGAATTTCGAATGTTTTACCGGCATCTTTTGAAAAGAAAACAGCACCAGGGTATTTGTTCTTTTCATTTCTGTTTTTCTCAGCAGCAGGTGCCTCAACGCCAACAATAAACTTTCCTCCGTCCGTCACAAAATGGCGATATCCGTAATACGAAGACTCTGATCCGGTCGAAACAAGTTTTTCCGGTGTTGCTTTACTCCAGGTCTTACCCATATCATCAGTA
>VSSQ01001089.1_pt1 | contig 11628 bp, 10 predicted proteins | sample 4763081 | NCBI WGS metagenome assembly VSSQ01 (sample SAMN12137344, study PRJNA551015) | bioreactor metagenome | isolation source: SDC9 anaerobic chlorinated ethene degrading culture | place: USA: Knoxville, Tennesee | collected 2015-01-01
AAACCGGATGCCACGGACGAAGAGATCATGCGGGCGGCCTCGGCGGCCTCGGCCTGGGCCCGGCCGCGTTCCGCCGCGCGGCGCTTGCCGCCCAGAAGGTCGGCCTCCCAGCTCGCATCGAAGCCGGAGAAATAGACGTCGTTCTGCACATCCGAGGGCACGGTCAGGCCAAGGCCGGGCAGCAGCACGCTGCCCCCCGCCTCGCCGGTGCCGATCCGGGTGTCGAGCGCACCGCCCAGCACCGCGCCCGCCGGGTTCAGGTTCGCCACCGCCCCGGCATAGGCCGCGCGCGACTGCGCAAGCCGGGCGCGGGCGACCGCGAGCGCCGGGCTGTCGGCGCGGGCGCGGGCGATCATCCGGGTCAGTTCGGCATCGTTGAACCCCGTCCACCATTCGGCCGGCGGATTGGCCGGCACCGTTGCCGCCTGCCCGTGCTGGAACCGCGTGGCAAGGGCCGCCACGCCCGGCGGGCCCTGATAGTCGGGGCCCAAGGGGGCGCAGGCGGCGAGGCAGAGGAGCAGCGGCAGGGAACGCATCGGGGCACCTAATGGATCGCGAGGCCGGCGCCCTTCGGCAACGGCCGCAGCAGCACGGCAAGCGGAATGCAGACGAAAAGCAGCAGGGCGAAGACGTAGAAGAGGTCGTTGAAGGTCATCACCAGCGCCTGTTCGGTGATGACGCGGGCGGCCAACTGAAGCTTCAGTGCGAGCGCCTGCGGCGTGCCGCCATCACCGTGCAGCAGGCCCTGCAATTGCGGCGAGCCGGCGGGGAGCGCCTCGGCCAGACGCTCGGCATGGAACGAGCCGCGGCGGTCCTGCAAGGTGGCGATCATCGACAGCCCGACCGAACCGCCGAGGTTGCGCGCCGCGTTGAACAGGCCCGAGGCATCCTCGGCCTTCTCGGGCGGCACGGAACTGGCCGCGGCCTGATTGAGGAACAAAAGCGCAAAGCCCTGACCGAAGCCACGCAGCACCTGCGACAGGGTGAAGTCATCGCCCGAGGATTGCGCGGTCAGCGTGATGTCGACCCAGCAGCCCCAGGCGAAGAGCGCCATCCCCCCGGCGACGGCGAGGCGCAGGTCGAGATGGCGCACCAGCCAGGGGAAGAACGGCATGATCATCATCGTCGGCACGCCCGAGATCAGCACGATCACCCCCGATTGCTGGGCGTTGTAGCCGGGCACCGCGGCCAGGAACTGCGGGATCAGGTAGAGCACGCCATAGAGCCCCGCGCCAAGGCTGAGGCTGAGCACGAAGACGCCGAAGAAGGCGCGCCCCTTCAGGATGCTGAGATCGATCACCGGCTCGGCCGCGCGTTTCTGCCCGATCAAGAGGGCAATCAGGCCGAGCACCGTCGCCGCGCTCAGCCCGCGGATCAGGGGCGAGTCGAACCACATGTCGCGCTGCCCTTCCTCGAGCACCACGGTCAGCGCGCCAAGCGCCAGCGACAGGCCGAAGATGCCCAGCCAGTCGGCGCGCCAGAAGGCGGCGGGATTGAGCCGCTCCTTGTGCAGGCCGAAGAACAGCAGCCCGACAAGGCCGATGCCGACCGGGATGTTCAGGAAGAAGGCGTAATGCCAACTCACGTGCTCGGTCAGCCAGCCGCCCAGCAGCGGCCCGACCACCGGGCCCAGCACCGCCGTCATGCCAAAGAGCGCGATGCCGATCGGCTGTTGCGCGGGCGGCAGCCGGGTCGAGACGATGGTGAGCGCGGTCGGGATCATCGCGCCGCCGAAAAAGCCCTGCCCGATGCGGCCGACGATCATCATCGTCAGCGACGACGACATCCCGCACATCACCGAGAAGGCGGTGAAGAGCACGGTCGAGAGCAGCAGGAAATCGCGGATGCCGAAGATCCGGCTGAACCAGCCGGTGAGCGGGATCATCACGATCTCGGCTACCAGATAGGCGGTGGAGACCCAGGTCGCCTCGGTCGGGCTGGCGCCGATCTCGCCCTGAATCACCGGCAGCGCGGCATTGGTGATCGAGATGTCGAGGGTGGCCATCAGCGCGCCGATGGTGCCCGCGGCGACCGAGAGCCAGGCCTGCGCATCGGCCCGGGCCGGGGCGGCGGCCTGACCCGCGGTCTGGCTCATTCGGCGGCCCTGCTGCGGGTGTCGACCTTGGCGGTGACCGACAGGCCGGCAAGCAGCCGGTCCTGCACCGCCGGATCGGGGGTGATCGCGATCCGCACCGGCACGCGCTGCACGATCTTGGTGAAATTGCCGGTGGCGTTCTGCGCCGGCAGCAGTGCGAATTGGGCACCGGTGCCGGGCGAGAGGCTTTCGATCTTGCCCGTGAGCGGATGGCCCGGCAGCGCGTCGACGTCGATCTCGACGCTCTGGCCCGGGCGCATCGCGCCGACCTGCGTCTCCTTGAAATTCGCGACGAGGTAGAGGTCTTCGGGGATCAGCGTCATCAGCTGCGTGCCGGCGCCCACAAGCGCGCCGGGCGTCACCGTGCGGTCGCCGACGATGCCGGCGAAGGGCGCGCGCACGACGGTATTCTTCAGATCGAGCCGGGCCTTCTCGCGCGCGGCCTCGGCCTGGGCGATGGCGGCCTTCGCCTGACCGATGGCGGCGGCGGCGGTGCGGGCGGCGGCCTCGGCGGCGGTGACCTGCGCCACCGCCAGTTGCAATTGCGCCGCGGCTTTCGCGCGCGCATTTGCCAGCTGCGACATCTGTTCGGCGGTGGCGGCGCCGGTCGCCGCAAGCGGGGTGTAACGGGCGATCTGGCTTTCGGCAAAGCCCGCATCGACCTCGGCCGCGGCGCGGCCGGCCTTCGCCTGAGCGATGGCGGCCTCGGCGCGCGCCGCCTCGGCTTCGGCGCGGTTCAGATCAGCCCCGGCCGCCGCGACCAGCGCCTCGGCCTGGGCAAGCTGCACCCGGTAATCGGCGTCGTCGATGCGCACGAGGGCGGCGTCCTTCGCGACGCGGGCATTGTGCGCGACCAGAACCTCGGCCACATAGCCGCCAAGCTTCGGCGCGATCGCCACCTTGTCGGCCTGCAGATAGGCGTCGTTCGTCTCTTCGATGAAACGCCCTTCGGTCCAGTAGGCATATCCCCACCAGAGTGTGGCGGCGAGAGCCACGAGCGCCAGAAACGTCAGCTTGCCGCGATATTTGCGCCAGTCTTCGGTGGCGGGGGCAGTGCTGCTGTCGGTGCTGTCTTGCAAGGTCATTCCCGGGTCAATCCATCCCTTCGCCCCCGGCGCGCAGCCGGGAATACACCCCTGAGTAGCACGCACACCGTTTGCTCGCCACGGTTTGATCGGCCCCGCAGATGCAGCGGCGCCGGTGACGTGGAGTCGCGGGGCGCCGGAACCACCGCCGGCGCGGGGGGGGTAAGACGGCGCGCTTGCCCGGGCCGCCCGCATGGGTGACAACAGGGGCAGTCGCCCTACACTTGCGGGGTCTGTTTTCGTGAAAGGTGCCGGATGCCCCCCCGCAATACCCTGACGACCGGCCCGATCAACGCCGCGCTTCTGCTCTTCGCCCTGCCCACCCTCGGCTCCTCGGTGCTGCAATCCGCGAATGGCTCGATCGACGCGGTGTGGATCGGCCGGCTGCTGGGCGAGAATGCGCTGGCCGCCACGACGAACGGCAATCTGGTGATGTTCCTGCTCACCTCCTTCGTCTTCGGCTTCGGCATGGCGGCGACAATCCTGATCGGCCAGTCGATCGGGCGCGGCGACATCGAGGCCGCGCGCGAGGTGGTGGGCACGGCGCTTGGCACCTTCGTGCCGGTGGCGATCGCGGTGGCGGTGCTGGGCTGGATCTTTGCGCCCGACCTGCTGGCGCTTCTGGGCACCCCGGCCGAGACGGCGCCGCTGGCGCTCGATTTCCTGCGGGTGATCTTCGTCGCGATGCCGGCCATTCTGATGCAGACGATGCTGATGATGGCGCTGCGCGGTTCGGGCGACTCGCTGACGCCGCTGATCTTCATGGCGCTCGCCGTGCTGCTCGACATCGGGCTGAACCCGGTCTTCATCCTGGGCCTCGGTCCCATCCCGGCGATGGGGATCGGCGGCTCGGCTCTCGCCACGGCGGTGGCGAATGTCATCAGCCTTGCCGGCATGCTGACCTACATCTACGCGCGCGACCTGCCGTTGCGGTTGCGCGGCGCCGAGCTGCGGCTGTTGCGCCCGGACCTCGAGGTGCTGAAGCTGCTGCTCGAAAAGGGCCTGCCGATCGGCGTGCAGATGATCGTCGTCTCCTCCTCGATGCTGACCATGCTGAGCCTGGTGAACGCGCATGGCGTCGACACCACCGCGGCTTTCGGCGCGACGCAGCAGCTGTGGACCTATGTGCAGATGCCGGCGATGGCGCTTGGCGCGGCGGTGAGCGCGATGGCGGCGCAGAACATCGGTGCCGGCCGCTGGGACCGGGTGGCGCGGATCACCCGCTCGGGCCTTCTGTTCAACTTCCTGCTCACCGGCACGCTGGTTGCGGTGCTGATGGCCGCCGACCGGCAGGCGATGGAGATCTTCCTCGGCGCCGGCAGCCCGGCCATCCCGATTGGCCAGCACATCGGCCGCATCGCCACCTGGGGTTTCATCGCCTTCGGCTTCACCATGGTGCTGTTTGGCACGGTGCGGGCGAACGGGCAGGTGGTCTGGCCGCTGATCATCCTGTTCATCTCGATGTATCCGGTGCGGCTCGGCTTTGCCTTCGGGCTCGCGGGCTGGCTTGGCGCCGATGCGCTGTGGCTGTCCTTCCCGGCCTCGATGCTGTCGACGCTGCTGATGGCGAGCCTGCTTTACCTGCACGGCGGCTGGCGCGGCGCCCCGGTGATGACCTTTGACAGCGCCGCCGAAGAGCTGGCCCGGGCCGGGGTGGACCCTGTCCCGCCCGGCCGCGAATGATTTTTCCCTCCCCAACCTGTCAGGAGATGTCGATGAAACTGAACGTGGTGATCTGCTCGACCCGCCCGGGCCGCAACGGCAAGCCGGTGGCGGACTGGTTCTTCGCCCATGCGGCGGCGAACAAGGGCGGCTTCGACGAGGTGGTGCTGACCGACCTCGCCGAGGTCAACCTGCCGCTTCTCGACGAGCCGAACCATCCGCGGATGAAGAAATACACCCAGGAGCACACGAAGCGCTGGAGCGCGATCGTCGAGGGCTCGGACGCCTTCGTCTTCGTGATCCCGGAATACAATTTCACCGCGCCGCCGGCCTTCGTGAACGCGGTCGACTATCTCTATTCCGAATGGGGCTACAAACCCGCGGGGTTCGTCAGCTATGGCGGGATCTCGGGCGGGCTGCGCTCGGTGCAGACGGCGAAGACGATGCTGACCACGCTGAAGGTGATGCCGGTGCCCGAGCAGGTGGTAATCCCGATGGTCTTCGGCCATCTCAAGGACGGCGTGTTCGAGGCCGAGAAACCGCATCTCGACAGCGCCGACGCGATGATCGCCGAGCTGGCGAAATGGGCCGTGGCGCTGAAGCCGCTGCGCTGAGCCGGCGCGGGCGGCGGGGTTATGCCCCCGCCGCCTGGCCAAAGACCACGATCGCCGCGCCGAGCAGGGCAAGTGCGGCAAAGCCAAGCGTGCGCGGGCCGAAACGGTGCCGGGCATGGGCCTTCGCCGCCGCGATCAGCGCCTGCAGCGCATAATAGCCGGCAAAGGCGCGCGAGGCGTAATTGATGATCTCGAAGACATTCGCGCTCCAGGTCAGGGCGATGCCGCAGGCGGCGAGCAGCGCATAGGCCCTGCGCGGGCTCAGTCGCCGGCGCGTGACCTCGGCAAACAGCCCGCCCGCGCCCGAGGTGTCGGCAATCGCCGCCGAGAATTGCGCGGCCAGCGCCGCCGCCACCAGCATCCCCGGCAGGATCGGCGAGACCACCAGCATCATGTCGATGATCGCGGTCTCGGTCAGTTTCAGCTCGGAGCGGGCGAAGACATAGGCCAGCAGCACGACATAGACCATGTAGATTGCGCTCGACAGCGCCTGCGCGAGCTTCATCGAGGCGATCCGGGTGCGGGTGTCGTAGCTTGCGCCGAGATAGCGCGAGGTCTCGAAACCCTGCACGGTGATGATCAGCCCGAAGGCCAGTGTCAGCGCATTCCAGCCGGTGCGCTCGGGCGCGATGAAGACCAGCGCGCCGGCTGTGGCCCGTGACCAGAAATAGGCGCCAAGCCCGGTCAGCAGCCCGGCGATGATGGCGAGCTTGATCGCCACCGAGAGATATTCGACCCGCTCGAGCACGCGAAACCCGCCCGACCAGCCGATGCCGAGAATGACGAGAAACATTGCCGTCGTCACCGTGTCGGCCCAGAACCGGCTGTCGAAGGGCGTCAGGCTGACGGCGAAGGCGCCGAACAGGTTCAGGTAATAGGCGACCGAGATGATGTAGGAGAAGGCAAGCGCCCAGGAGGCCGCGGTTTCAAGATGCGGCAGCGGCAGCGGGTCGGTGCCGAGGTCCGGGTCATCCTCGGCCATGTTGAAGCGGATCGCCGCGCCGAAGGCCCAGGCCATCGCGCACAGCCCCGCCATCACCAGCGGCGCATAGCCGCCGAAAGAGGCGTCGAGCACCGGCCCGAGCACGAGAAAGCCCGAGCCGATGATCGAGGCGAGCGGGGTGATCATCGCGCGCCAGCGCGGCCGGTGCGCCAGCTTCGGCCAGAGCACGATGGCGCCTGCAAGCAGTGTCACAAGAAGGATGGCGATGTCGGTCACGGGGCCTCCGGGGTCTGCCTCCTCCTCCGTGCCGTCTTGGCCCGGGCGCATCAAGGCCGAAATGTCGCGCGGGAATTCCTGCGCTGATCTTCGCGTGCACGTTGCAGGGCCGGGGGAGCGATGCCTATATTGGGCACAACCGCCTGTTGCGGCGCAGGAATTGGACGAACCCCCATGGCAGAGACAAGCGTCAGAGACCCCTATGAAGTGCTCGGCGTGGCGAAGACGGCCACGGAAGCCGAGATCAAGAAAGCCTATCGCAAGCTCGCGAAGGAGCTGCACCCCGACCTGACCGGCGGCGACCCGAAGAAGGCCGAGCGCTTCAAGGAGGTGTCGGCAGCCCATGACCTGCTGCGCGACCCCGAGAAGAAGCGCCGCTATGACGCGGGCGAGATCGACGCCAGCGGGCAGGAAAAGCCGCAGCGGCAATATTACCGTTCCTATGCGGAAAACGACCCGTCGCAGCGCTATGAATACGAGGGCGGCTTCGACGATCTCGGCGACATCTTCTCGCGCGCCTTCCGCGCGCAGGGCGGCGCGGCGCGGGGCTTCGGCGGTGCCGGCGGAGGGTTCGAGCAGATGAAGATGCGGGGCCAGGATCTGCATTTCCACCTCGAGGTCGGCTTCCTTGACGCGATCACCGGCGCGAAGAAGACGGTGACCCTGCCCGAGGTTGGCCGGGTCGAGCTGACGATCCCGGCGGGGATCGAGGACGGCCAGAGTCTGCGCCTTGCCGGCCGCGGCGGGCCGGGCGTGAATGGCGGGCCGGCGGGCGATGCGCTGGTGCGGATCTCGGTTGCGTCCGATCCGGTGTTCAGCCGCGACGGCGACGACGTGCTGATGGAGTTGCCGATCTCGATCGACGAGGCGGTGCTTGGCGGGCCGGTCGAAGTGCCGGTGCCGGGCGGGCGGGTCAAGCTGAAGGTGCCGGCGAACTCGAGCTCGGGTCGGGTGATGCGGCTGCGCGGCAAGGGCGTGCAGCGCGCCCATGGCACGCCGGGCGATCTGCGCATCACGCTGAAGATCGTGCTGCCCGAGCAGGAGGATGCGGCGCTGGCCGAGGCGGTGAAGGCCTGGCGGGCGAAGCACCATTATGACCCGCGGGCCGGATGGAAAGGGGACCGCTGATGATGACCGAAGCCGAAATCCTGGACCGGATCGGGCGGCTCAGCGCCGAACGCCTGACCCTGTGCGTCACCCGGGCCTGGGTGCGGCCGCGCCTGTCCGAGGCCGGCCCCGCCTATGACGAGACCGACCTTGCGCGGCTGCGGCTGATCGTCGAGCTGACCGAGGACATGGAGGTCAACGACGAGGCGGTGCCGCTGATCCTTGGTCTCATCGACGAGGTCAGCACGTTGCGCCGGCGCATCCGGGCGCTGGACGCCGCGCTCGGTGCCGAGGGGCCTGCCGTCTGCGACGCGGTGATTGCCCGGCTTCAGGCGCTGCACGACGACGCGACGGCATGAGCCGCGCGCCGCGCAGGGCGGGCGGATGAACGGCGAGGCCCTCGCCTTTCTCGTCACCGCGGGGCTGTTGGCTCTGCACGGCTCGGCGGTCCTGCTGGCGTTCCGCGCGATGCGCTTTGCCCGCACGCCGCAGGGCGCGGTCGGCTGGACGGTGTTCCTGCTGGCCTTGCCCTATGTGGGGGTGCCGGCCTATCTGATCTTCGGCGATTTCCGCTATCCGGCGATGATCCGCGCCCGCCAGCTGTCCGAGCTTGCCGCCCGGGTGGCCGAGGCGCCGCAGGCCGCGCCGCCGCCGCCCATGCTGTCGCCTGAGACGCAGGCCATCCGTGCCGGTTTCGAGGCGATTGCCGGCCGCATGGCCGCTTCGGGCAACCGGGTGGCGCTGCTCACCGATGGCGCCGAGGTGTTCGAGACCCTCTTTGCCGCAATCCGTGCGGCGCGGCGCTATGTGCTGATCGAGACCTACATCCTGCGCGACGACGGGCTCGGCCGGGCGCTGCAGGAGGCGCTGATCGCCAAGGCGCGCGAGGGGGTGCGGGTCTGCGTGCTCTATGATCCCTTCGGCAGCTACGGGCTGCACCGCAGCTATATCGCGCGGATGCGCGAGGCCGGGGTCGAGATCACCAACTTCCACGCCCGCCACCCGCCGCGCGCGCTGGCGCCGCTGCGGGTGAACTTCCGCAACCACCGCAAGATCGCGGTGATTGACGGCGAGGTCGCCTTCACCGGCGGCTACAACATCGGCGACGAATATGTCGGCCGCAATCCGCGGCTCGGGCCCTGGCGCGACACGATGGTGCGGATCGAGGGCGGCGCGGTGGCGCAGCTGCAGCTCCACTTCGCCGAGGACTGGCACTGGGCGACGGGCGAGCTGCCGGCGCTCGACTGGGTGCCGCGGAACGTTCCCGAGGGCGTTCAGGCGCTGGTTCTGGCCTCGGGGCCCTCCGACCCGCAGGAGACCGGTACGCTCTATTTCGCCCAGGCGATCACCTCGGCGCGGAAGCGGCTGTGGATCGCCACCCCCTATTTCACCCCCGACACCGGGCTGCGCCAGGCGCTGCGGCTTGCGGCGCTGCGCGGCGTCGACGTGCGGGTGCTGATGGCCGGGCGGCGCGACCATTGGCTGGTCTGGTTGGCGGGCTTTGCCTTCCTCGAGGAGATGCGCGGCTCGGGCGTGCGGGTGCACCGCTATGACGCGGGCTTCATGCACCAGAAGGTGGTGCTGATCGACGACGACATTGCCGCGATCGGCAGCCACAACCTCGACAGCCGGTCGTGCCGGCTGAACTTCGAGGCAAGCGCGGTGATCTTCGACCCCGAGACGGCGGGGCGGGTGGCGCGGATGCTGGAGCGCGACTTCGAGGCGGCGCCGCTGTGGCAGGGACCGCTGGCACAGGCCCGGCCCGCGCTGCGCCTTGCCGCCCCGATCGCGCGGCTTTTCGCCCCGATCCTGTGACCTCAGGCGGTGACGCGGGTCCAGATCTCGCGGATCTGGTCGGGCAGCGACATCGGGTCGAAGGGTTTCAGGATCACCTCGGCCGCGCCGATCTCGCGCAGCCGGTCGAAATCGGCGCGCGAGGCCTTGGCGGTGACGAAGATGATCGGCACCGCCTCGTAGCCCGGAATCTCGCGCAGCTTATGGAAGGTTTCCTCGCCGTCCATGTCGGGCATCATCACGTCGAGCAGGATCATGTCGGGCCGCAGCGCGGGGGCGGCGTCGAGTGCGGGCTGGCCGCCCTCGAACTGGTTCACCGAGAAGCCGCCGACGAGTTCGAGCGACATCCGTGCAATCTGCCGGATGTCGGCGTCGTCCTCGATATGCATGATCTCGCGCAGATCTGCCATGCCCCAGCGTCTCCCCATCCCGTTCGATCGCACCCCGTGCGGCGCGCGTCTGAAAACCGACAGCCATGTTAAGCCGGTTCCGCAGCGGAAGGCAATCACCGCCGCCGCGGAACCGGCGCGGTTCAGCCGGCGCGGCGATGGTCCCAGGCGGGGAAGGGGTCTGCCAGATCGACCCAGGCCTCGGGCAGGAAGAACTCGGTCGGCAGCAGCGCCGCATCGAGCGCCGCGGTGATCGCCGCCCGGTCGAGACCGGCGCCGATGAACACCAGTTCCTGACGCCGGTCGCCCCAGGGCTCGACCCAGTTCCGCGCGATCTCGGCGCGGGCCTCGGGATGGGCGGGGCGGCGCTCGCGCGGCAGCGAGGCCCACCACAGGCCGAGCGGGCGCACCGTCGCGGCGGCACCGGCAAGCGAGAACTCCGCCGCCCAGTCCGGCCGCGTCGCGACCCAGAAATGCCCCTTCGCCCGGATCACCCCGGGCAGATCGCCGGTCAGCACCGCATGGATGCGGCTCGGGTCGAAGGGCAGGCGGGCGCGGTAGACGAAGGAGGAAATGCCGTATTCCTCGGTCTCCGGCACATGCTCGGCAAAGCCGTAAAGCTCCTTCGCCCAAAGCGGATGCTCGGACGCGGTGTCGAAGTCGAAGCGCCCGGTGTTCAGGATCTCGTCGGGCGCGACGATGCTGAAATCGGTCTCGATCAGCTTCGCGTCGGGGTTCAGCGCGCGGATGATTTTGCGCGCCGCATCGAGCCGTGCGGGGCCGGCATCGCTGACCTTGTTCAGCACCACCACATCGGCGAATTCGATCTGCTCGGTGAGCAGGTCGACAAGCGTGCGCGTGTCGCCCGCGCCCAGGCTTTCGCCGCGGTCGGCGATGAAATCGGCGCTGGAAAAGTCGCGCGTCAGGTTGATCGCATCGACCACCGTCACCATGGTGTCGAGCCGGGCGATGTCGGACAGGCTTTCGCCCGCCTCGTCGCGGAAGTCGAAGGTGGCGGCGACGGGCAGGGGCTCGGCGATGCCGGTGCCCTCGATCAGCAGATAGTCGAAACGCCCTTCCTCGGCGAGATGGCGCACACCTTGCAGCAGGTCGTCGCGCAGGGTGCAGCAGATGCAGCCGTTCGTCATTTCGACCAGCTTCTCCTCGGCGCGGTCGAGCGTGGTGCCGTCGCGCACCAGATCGGCGTCGATGTTCACCTCGGACATGTCATTGACGATGACCGCGACGCGCCGGCCGTCGCGGTTGTTCAGAACGTGGTTCAGCAGCGTGGTCTTGCCGGCACCGAGAAAGCCCGAAAGCACGGTGACGGGAAGGCGGGTGTCGTCGGAGGGGCGGGTCATGCGGAGCCTCATGAGTGTTATGATATAACGTATCTATCGCGTGCCGGCCGAAGACGCAATCCTGCCCTTGAGGGGCGCGGCGCATTCCCGCGTCGCGTATCCGCTGCGCGCCCCTTTGCAAGGTGATGAAACGCACGGCATTTTCGGGGGCATGGGGTGGCGTTGCCCGCGCGGCCTTCGCCATCCGCGGGCGTGCCCCCTAGAGAGGACGGAAACGGGCGCGCCGCGGCGCGTCCCCGAACGGCACGAGGCTTTGATGGGATATCGGGCGACGGCACGTGGGGAGCGGTTTGGCTTTGCGA
>VSSQ01001091.1_pt1 | contig 11622 bp, 10 predicted proteins | sample 4763081 | NCBI WGS metagenome assembly VSSQ01 (sample SAMN12137344, study PRJNA551015) | bioreactor metagenome | isolation source: SDC9 anaerobic chlorinated ethene degrading culture | place: USA: Knoxville, Tennesee | collected 2015-01-01
CCTTCCTAGAGGAGATGGTTCCAACCGAGGCAGCAAAAGAGTTCTTCGAAAAGAAATAACTCATTTTTATAAAAGAATCAAGGGCAGTTCAAAACAATTGAACTGCCCTTTTTATCTTATCTTTTTTATAAGCAATATGTCACATATCTCTTTTTTATCCTTGTAAGTTATATCAGTACTTAATTTATCAACTATTGAAACAGCATATTTGTTCAAAAAATCACCATCATAAGAGGAGATGTATTGCTGAGTCTTAAATCCTTGAGATATCTCTGCCAACTTTAGCATACTATTGATAATATCAATATTTGCAAATATTTCTATTGTCTCATAAGGAGCCGGAATATACCACATTTTTGAATTTTCTACAGTCTTCATTTCAATAAATGAGTCAGATAATCCGGATAATTTATTGATTGAAAGGCACCATTTAAGTGCAGGAAAGTTAGCAAGCAGGGTGTTTTGAGTTTTTACATAGTTTTCTAGAGCAGCACAATTATATAACCCATCGGAGAGGTTATCAGAAGGAGTGTCTGAGTATTCCAAACTCCATAAAGTTTTATTTGAAATTCCATAAACAACTGAACAATACTCGGAACTTCCACTTTGATCTGTCAATGGAATACCAATTTTATTATCAAGCCTATATACTACTCCAACAGGATTAGTATTATTATCATTATAATACAAATCTCCAATTACAAAACCTTCATGAGACAGAAAGAGACCATCTTTTTGCTGGTAAATATTATTTTCATTTGAAATATTCTTCCAGTTAGGCAGATTCTTTAGAGACAGTGGTAGCGGACCATGGAAGTAGTTAAAAAAGAGTTGGAGATACTCTAATTTTTTTAATGTTGCAATTTGTACCGGAATTTTCCCTGAAAGATTATTAGCTCCTAATCCAAGGATTTTAAGGTTTTTTAAATCAGCTATCATAGGAGAGATCTCCCCTGAGAGTTCGTTATTATCTAAAGCTAAATGTTTAATAGAGTATAGACTCCATAATTGAGACGGAATATTCCCATACAGCCCGCAAAATCTCATGGATAATAGCTGAAGATCAGATAACAAGGCGATTTCTGTAGGAATAGTTGAGTTAATTTGGATGTTGTCTAAGGCCAGCTCCTTTAGTTTTGTCATGCCAATACATGCTTTTTTTAAATCAAAAACAAACTTGTTATTGCTGAGTGACAATGTTTCTAGTTCTCTGAGCTGATAAAGTTCATCAGGAAATTTCTCCTCGAAATGGTTATTGCTGATGATGAGCTCTTTTAATTTATACAGTTTTGAAATGGAAGAAGGTAGTTCTCCTCCCAATTCATTGGACCAAAGTTTTAAAGAAGTTAATTCTGTTAGACCAGATATTTCAACTGGTATTGTGCCTTTAAGATTGTTATTTGACAGATCAATTTTAACTACATCAACTCCGTTTGTCTCAAGTCCATACCACTCCCGAAATGGTTTCTCACTATTCCAATTGGTGTTATTCCTCCAGTTGTCACCATTGGTTGATTTATATATTGCACTTAATATTCTCTTGAGTTTGAGCCTTTTGGTTGACTGTCTAAGGATAACTGTATCAATCGGGATGTTGTAATTATCTGAAAATATAACTTTGGCCTCTCTCTCAATATCCATACTTAAAGGAGCTATTAATAACGAATATTTTATTTCAGAGAGAGCTTTTGTTGGCTGAAGTTCTATCCATCCGCCACCACCGTCAATTGTCATACTGCAACTTTTATTAGTTTTAACGGGAATTTCCACTAAAGCACCATATTCCGAGCACTCAATTATAGTGTCCGTTATTAAAAAAATAGTTGCTGCCTCCTGGTGAACACTAATTTTTTTTTCTATATCACCAGCTCTTATGCTTATGATGTGAGATCTCTCTTTATCAAGTTCGTTAATTTTAATATCGATTTTAACCACAGAGCTACCTCCATCTCCAGAAGAGGGATAGACACTTAGCCATTCCGGAAGATCACTCTCGATACTCCATTTGTAATTACTCGTTAAAATAACTTCACCGGTATAATTACCGGGGCCGGTTTCAATTAATTCATTACTAATGTTTAGAATAAAGGAAATTGGTTTGGTCGTACAACTGTTTAGCAGCACACAAACGAGATATAGTATAAATGAGTTTTTTATGATTTTATTCATAGTCTCAATAAATAGCTGGCGTGAAATGATAGTATTGATTGGTCGTAAGAGCCATAATATGAATATCTGCAACTAATACCAATTTTTTCAATAAAGAGATATCCTAAACCAAACATAAGACCAAATCCATTGAACCCTCCTAATGTTTGACTTAACCCCATTTCAGTCATGATTCCGGAAAAGGGGGTGTATGTTGCAGAAAGACGAAGATTATAGAATACTTTATTTACAATATTGTTATTAGATGTTTGTTGATATCTCACATTAAACCGGCTTATTCCAGCGGCTGATGATATATATATCTTACGACTTATATGATAATTTGCTAAAAACTCAAGGGAGATGCCTGAATTTTTCACATGAGAATCGTTATTATATGCTACAACCCCATATCCTGCTCCAATCCCTATTTCCCACAATGCTTTCTTTTTCACCGCTGGATTTTTTATGTTTTTAGTAACGTTATTATGTACTAATTTAGAATTACTATCCGTTAAAGGTTTAGTGTTTAGTTCATGTAAATTCCTAGTGATTGTTTTAATATTGTATAGGAAATTTAAATCATCAATAATACCATTTTTTTTGAATTTTAATAAAATTAAGCCTTCAGATTCCGCAGCAGAGAACTTTAACCTTGATGAATTATAGAGGCTGTCAAATGCTAAGACCTTAAATGGCATTTTCTTCCATATATTCATAAGTTTTTGCTTTGTATAATCGTCAAATATTTGATCAGGAAATATAGGATTATCGCCTGTGTTGAACGCCTTGTTTAACTCATTGGTAACAATGGTCAAATTTGCTTTTTTAATAAATAAATTTAAATCTGAAGATATTGTACTATGTTGAGAGTAGACAGTAGAATGATATCCAATCAACAATAAAAACACAATTGAATATTTGAGTTGATGCATGAATAGAATAACATAAATTCACAACTGCAATATAATAATTGTAATAATTAAAAATGCTATTTTTGTTTAAAAATTTGTAATAACTATGTGTATTAACGCTAAGTACCCTGAAATTAATGAACTAATCAGGATTGTTGAACAGCGTTACGGGGCAAAAATCAAGACATCGGTTGATTTTAACTGTCTCTCTGCAGAAATCTCCTTTGCTACAAAAAGAGTTATTAGTTCTTCAACTCTAAAAAGGATATGGGGATATGTTGATTACAACTTTACGCCAAGGGAGACAACACTTGATGTGCTTACAAAATATGTTGGGTTTTCTGACTATGTTAATTTTACAGAGACCATTAAAAAGAGAGGGTGTAATACATCAATGTTTATAACTGAATGTAAACTTGATTCTTTGTCTATAAATTTTGATGCCAAGATTAAAATTACATGGTTTCCCAATAGATTGGTAATTTTTAGAAATATTGGGAATAACTCTTTTATCGTTGATAAATCTGTAAATTCCAAACTTCAGGAAGGAGATATCTGTGAAATAGATGCTTTTACAAAGGGGCACCCGCTGTTTATCTCTAACATTAAAAGAGGTGAAAGTGATTTAATGGGATTTATTGCTGGAAGAGAGAAGGGGCTGGAAGAGGTTAGTATCATAAGATAATTTATGGATGAAAATTCTGTTTCCGGATTTATTGATTATCATCAAGGGGTTAGCAAATCCTTCTCTCAAAAGGATTGTTACAAACTAGTAAAGCTCTTAAACAAAGGGGCAGGCTACTCATGTATTTCACTTTGCCGTAGAAACGGAAAGCTTTTTGCAGCCAAATCCATTAAGCCTGAATTTAAAAATAATCCAATTTACGCTTCGCTATTGGAAAAAGAGTATGATATAACCTTCTCTCTTGATCACCCCAATATCTGTAAAACTTATGATTACACTTTTATTGAAGAGCTAGGTGTTTCAATCATAATGGAGTATGTAGACGGCCTTACGCTCAGAGATTGGTATGAGAGTGACAGTATTGATGAAAAATTTTTATTCAAATTCCTCTTAGAGATATGCAGTGCAATGGAATACTGTCATAAAAGACAGATAATTCATAGAGATATTAAACCTGAAAATATAATTATTACCAATAATGGTAATAATGTTAAACTTATTGACTTTGGCTTCTCTGATTCGGATTCATTTGAATTATTAAAAAATCCTGCAGGGACAAAATACTACGCCTCTCCAGAACAGCTGAGAGGAGAGATATTGGATCAAAGATCTGACATATATTCACTTGGGATAACATTATCATCCATTACTTCACAAAAGAGATATCATGCTGTTTTTAGAAAGGTTATCAAGGGATGTGTCTCTCCTGATAAAGAGAGAAGATTTTCAAGTGTGACGCAGATCTCTTCCATCATTGAAAGCTATAATAAGACCCGTAGACACGGCAATAATATTATCGCATCTACTTTACAAACCATTCTCGTTATTATTTCCATTGTTGTTTTTTATATTTTCTACAGTAACCTCACGCACAATAACAAAGAGAGCTCCTTTCCAGAAAATGCGATTATTACCAGAAAAGATTCAATTGCAGGTATTTCGAATACTATATCAGAAAATAATCTTAAAGAGTTTAATCTGAAAGGAAGCCATTCGGTTTCAGAATTAAGTGTGGCGGAAACCTATTTTGAGTGCTACAAAAAAATTGATGAGTATCTTAATAAATTTTCAGAAACTTTAAGAGAAAGGTATGATGTAAATATAGAGGAGAAGATTCCAAATTTCTCAAGGGATAGTATAAAAGCTTCAGAAGAGATGAATATTATCATAAAGAGGTTATACAGCATATTCCCCTCAGGAGCTGGTAATAGTTTTTCCGAATATATTGAGAGAAGCAGCTCATGGGCCGCACTGGCTTTGAATAAGACAATTAATAGTTTCAGAGCCGATTATTATACCGCTTTTGCAAATAAAATATCCGATAGCTATAATAAGTCGGAAGAAATAAATCAATTTTCATCACCCCATGATTGGTACAATTATAAATATCCTTCAGTGGCCAAGTATAATCTGGAACAGATTATGTTTCACTTCTGAACCTGATTGAACCTTTGTTTTCGCACAATTGCAAAAGTAGTTATTAATTTTTGCTTAAATTTCGTAATTCCTGGATTATACCATTACAATATTTACTGAAGATAAATAAGTAAACTAAATACCAGATGAAAAAGTCATTACTAATTTTATTAGCCTTGATAGGCTTTGGACTAAGTGCGGGTGCACAGGATGCTATAACTATCCCTGAAGGTGCGCAGATACAATCATTGCGCAATGATGGGAAATCGGAATTGTATATACGGGGCTGTGATGACGGATTGAGACTGGACGATATGAATAACTTGTATGGTGATTATTGGCGTTTCTATTTAGTCGGTACGGTTAACAGCCTCTTGGATGTCACAGTAAAACCTTATGCTACGACGCAAAAAATAGCACTGAGAAAAGGCTGTGGGTATGTAGCACGCTACAATAATGGTGGCGGTGATATTTTTGTCCGCATTTACATTACAGAAATGGTGGTCAATAAGTCAGATGAAATTATCGGGGCAACTATTCTTTATCAAACAGGTTATCTAAGCCGAGATGAGATAGAGCGGGCAAGAGTGGAAAGAGAGGAGAGGGAAGCCTCCAAGATATTTTGGAACGGTGATGCAGTACCCTACCCCTTATTGCGTAAAACATTACTTGCTAAGTTTGACTCCGATAATGACGGTAAGATAAGCCGATTGGAGGCATCTAAAGAGACCTCTCTTGTAATTAACACAAAGGAGAATATGAGGATTGATCAAACCGGAATTCGCAATTTAACGGGATTAACCTCACTTATATTTAATAAAGCGAATATATACGGAGAGATTATCCTAGCTTTACCCAATCTGCGGCGGTTTACTATAGTTGATAATGAACACGGAGTAAAGAGCATTGATTTATCAGGCTGCGTAAATCTGGATACCGTAACAATCTCTAAACTATCTATAGATAATATAAACCTGAGAAATTGCAAGAAACTGAGACATTTGGAATTTACCTCACAATATTATAGTTATATTAACGAGCAATTGAATATATCCGGCTGCACAGCTTTAGAGGAAATTATCAGCTACTTTTGTGTGCGAGGTAAGGTGTTGAATGCTTCGGGATGTACATCTCTAAAAAATTTCTACACTATGGAGTTTAATGAAATAAATCTATCCGGTTGCAGCAATTTAGAAAGATTCTTTTGGGATAAAGATGGTACAGATGGATATACGCTGTCAAAAATCAATCTTGACAGGTGCTTTAAATTGGAAAGTATACACTTGCGCAATAGTAAAGTCAATGAACTAAAATTATCTGATTGTAAGGAATTAAGCTCTTTTGAACTGGACTCTTCCGCTGTAAAAAATTTAGACTTGTCTGATATGAAGCATCTATATCAGTTATCATGCTACAATGGGGATTTAAAAACACTAAATGTTTCCGGCTGTGACAGCCTTAGGTTTATATTCTGTAACGATAATAAAATCGAATCCATTAATCTTACAAATTGCCGTAATCTTACAGAGTTATTTTGTCACAGAAATAACTTAAGGGCATTAGATGTATCCGATTGCGATTCGCTGAAAATTTTATGTTGTTACAGAAATCCACAATTAACAGCTCTTGATGTTACTCATAACCTAAAATTGGAATGGATTCAGTGCTCCAATACAGCTATACAAGAATTGGATATAAGTAGATCGGTAACAACCGAGTGGGCAGATAGCGAATGGGGAGAACCAATTAAGGTTCCTGGAGCCCTGCAAGGCTTTAAAACATTGTGGATAAATGAGAATCAGAAAGTGGAATTTTATGAGTATGACGACAGTGTGTACAAATCAGTATTCAAACCTATGAAAGATAAAAATTTTGATAGAACCAAATTACTTGTAAAAAGATGGGATGAATCAAGACAAGAGTATGTAAACGAATTTTCTCAGAAAGATTTAAAAGCCAACTTGGATTTTAAAATCAAGGTACGCAATTAAAACCATTTAAAATCTTTGATTATGAATAGTAGTGAATTTATTTGCAAAATGTGCTCACAATCAAAAATAACTAAAGATGGTTTACGGGCATACTGCAAAAAAACAGGCAAGGGAGTCTCTTCCATGTCGGTTTGTGAGTGGTTTGCCCCTTATGAGACTTTAGAAAATATAGTTTTGCCTGTAAATAAATATCCAAACCTTACACTCTTCACCTTTAACGGATGCGGGGTGGGTTTTTCCGGAAAGTTTAACAGATCCGGTTATGAATATGATACCGTAAGGTATGTAAAGGTGTTATTTTTGCCTGTTATCCCTATTGATGCATACAGGGTATATAACCTTGGGCTCAGCAATAACTCTCCGGTTATAAGGGAGTTTATTGTAATAGATAAGATACCTCTAAAATTCTTATATATCCGCAAAACACTGACAATAACAATCAGTATTGTCGTTATTATTCTTTTATTGTGGGCTCTCTTAACATTTATGATCACAAGAGGAACCCTAAATTGAATTGACCGTAATTTAACTTTTTTGAATGGGAAGGTTCTATAGTTGTATTTAAACTCTACTTAATTGAGGGTTGTATACTGGGTGCCATGCTTACGCGTGATATATCAATTTTGTATTAACATTAGAAAAATTAATTACGAATTAAGAAATGTATTCATTACTATCTTACTTCGTATAAGAGCACTCCTTATGTCTGATATTCAGATTATGTTTCACAACTGAACCTGAATGAACCTTTGTTTTCTTACAATTGATAAAGTTGATATATAACTTTACTTCACTCTCATATTACTAGAGTCTATTGTATGAAAAGCCTCAAATTCCGTGTTAATTCAAATTATCGATTAGTAATCGTCTTTTTTTTCACACTCTTTATGCCACTTTTTTATGGTTGTGCTGTTGGCAAAAGAACGACTGAAGTAATGAATGCCTGGAAGGGGAGAAACATCTCTGAAGTAATCCAATCCTGGGGACCGGAAACAAGAACCTCCTCCGATGGTAAAGGAGGTATCATATACACATGGATAACAACATGGAGTACGATTGCTTATGTTGATACAGGTGGAACTTATCAACCTCCAAGAAATTTAAGTTGCCGTCAAAGTTTCTATGTAAATAGAAATGGGATAATTTATTCTTGGCAATGGGAAGGTAACTGTCGGTAGAGATTATAATTTGAACAGAATCAATTTTTACGAGTTATGAATTTTTTTAAGATCTTAAGAGTATCTCTCTTTTTGTTAGTTTGTATTGTACTTCAAATAGAATATATTCAGGTGATTGCACAAAATAATGTTTTAATAAATCAATTAGAAGAGAGAAATAAAAATGAACCCTCAAATCTTGATATAATTATTCAGCTTGCCAAATTGTATTATGATATTGACGGAATGATGCATAATGTTATTTTTTATGCTGATAAGGGTCTAAAAATTGATCCGGGTAACAATATTCTTTATGATCTGAAAATAAAAGGATTAATGAATATTGAGGAGAATAACAAAGCAATTTCGTTTATAAATTCAAACATAAGAAGAAAGGGTACTCCTTCTAGTTTAGATATTTTGAGGAGAGGTCAGTGCAAATTTAATTTAGGAAATAAAACAATGGCTCTTGAGGATTTTCAGTATGCTTATTCTCTTGATCCGAAAAATACTGAAATCCAATTTGCACTTGGGTATACTAAAGCAATTATAGCGGACGATAAAAACTTCTCTAATAAATACATTGATATGGCTCTAGAGAAGATTAAGAGTGGTGATAGCACTCTCTTTTTTAACAAGAATAATCTGGCAGATATCTATTACCGAAAAGCATTAAATTTAGAGAGAGAGGGTAACAAAGATGTTGCTGTAAAGTATATTGAAAAATCACTTGAACTTAATCCTTATAATCCCGATTCAAATATTTGGAATGGACGGCGAGATTTATTAGCCCACAGGTATCAATCGGCTATATATTATTTTGAAAATGCCATATCTGAACAAAACAGAGCATATAAGAGGTCGGATATTATGGGTTATATTGCTCTGTGTAAGTACTATATTGCGATATACAGACAAGATAGGTCATACAAATTATCAAAGGATGAGGCTTACTCTGCATTGATGAGTGCAGTGAATTCCGGTAATAGGTTTGGCGCCGTCTATCTTTTTTTAGGAAGGTTGATTTATGAAAAGGGAGGTGTTAAAGAAGCAGCAGATTTTTTTGCCAAAGCTATTGACAATGAATATAATGAACACGAGCAAAGCAAAGAGGCGGTTGATGGATGGTCTTTTCATACATTTATATCATATTATTATAGTGATGCACTGAATTATTTGGAATATAATGAAGAGAAATAGATTAAACATTTAATAAAATTATAAACATGCATAAGAATATTATCAATTGCTTACTATCTGTAATTGTCGTTACATTTTGCACATTGGAGTTGATTTCGCAAAACAGAAGCTGGGATTACAAAGGAGACTGGTCATGTATAAAGATAACTGAACCCTATGTTTATGTCAGAGTTGTTAGAGTGGGACCAGAAGAGGCGGGTCTCTATGGTGTTGAAAGGGCAAACGGAGAGGTTCTTATTGAACCGAAATATGACTACATCGCTTATTTTGAGCCTAATGGATTGTCTGTAGTGCAAAAACAAGATAAGTTTGGTTATGTAAACTGGTTAGGAGATGAGATAACCAGAATTGATTATGACAGACCAAGATGGTGGGCTGATGATTGGAGATTTGTTAAAAACAGATCAGTCGTACGAAGAGGAAATAAATTTGGCTACATAGACAATAACGGTAAAGAGGTTATTCCATTAAAATATTCATTTGCAATTCCATTCAATAACTATGGAACTTCAGTTGTCTATACCGGAGATGCTGAAGTAGACCATAGCTTTGACGGGAGACCCAAGAGTTGGGAGAATTTGAAAGCAGGCGTAATCGATACTTCTGGGAACTATATTATAAGACCTGACCAATATGTAAGTATCTGGAAAGGGATTAATGATCATTGGGTTTGTTATAATCCGGATAAAAAGATAAGCTTTCTGAACCAGCAAGGGAAATTACTCCTCGCCTCAGATTTCAGCAATGCAGAAATTGTCTCTCACAGATACTATCTTGTGTCAAAAATAATCGGGCATAAGTATAGTAATTATGGGGTTATTGATAAGGATTTTTCAGTGATTATTCCGCCAAGTTATGATATGATACATCCATACGAATTCTCTGATGGAAAAATCATTTATATGTCAAGAATTAAATTCTCAGATAAGTATGTAATCTATTTTATTAACGAGAATGGCAGTTTACTTACATCCAAAAAGTATTATTTTAAAAATATGGCAGGAGGATTTATAAACAGTATTTATGATGGTATGTGGGGTAACAGGATGCAGGTAGTAGTGGATGAAGATGATAAATGCGGATATATAGACATAAATGGATTTGAAACTATACCTTGTCAATATGATGCAGCAGAAAATTTTAGCAGATACAGCGGCTTAGCAGTTGTTTCAGATAAGTCAAAAAAATTTGGAGCAATTAATAAAGAGGGAAAACTAATAATTCCATTTAAATATGATAGGATATACAATGTGTGGAGAGATGGGGATAATTTACAGGTAGTGAGCTATATAGATGGGAACCCTGTGTCGGTTTATCTTGATTGTAACGGAAACGAACTATAGATTTTAAGACAATTTACTTACATTATTTATGAAAAAAATACTTTTGTTATTAACCTTGAGTGCATGGATTGGTGTAACAGGGACTGTTCAGCAAATAAACACTGGTATTACAATTAATGGAATCACATGGTCAATTAAAAATTCCGGAGCCTCTAAACCAGAAGATTATGGTAGCTATTATACTTGGTCAGAAGCTCTGCGCGCCTGTCCTCAAGGGTGGCGTTTGCCATCAAAATATGAGTTAGAATTGCTTTTAAATGAATGGAATGGTTATGACCAGATTAATGGCATAAGTGGAGTGTTTTTTGGAGGGGATTCTAATAAAATATTCTTGCCATTTGCCGGATATAAGTATAACAATATGCTTTGCGATGATGATGATTCAGGATATTATTGGAGTAGTGATGAGTTTGAAAGATACAATGAAGCAGCATATTGTATTGAGTTTTACGGAGAAGATGGTGGAACAAGTTATAGGACTAAAGAGAACCGCTTCAGCGTTAGATGTGTAAAAATATAAAAAATCTGACACTCTATATTCCCATTTACGACTATAGTAGTATGCCTTATCTGAGCTTTAGATGCTTTAAGAGCGTAGGATTAATATTTTTGTATCTTTGTGAGTTAAAAGAACAAAAATGGCACTATTCGGATTATTCGGGTCAAAGAGCAAAGAGGAGAAGCAGGCGCTGAGTGAGGGGCTTGATAAGACTAAAAAGGGAATTTTTGAAAAGCTGTCAAGGGCAATCGTAGGGAAATCCAGGGTTG
>VSSQ01000045.1_pt1 | contig 11607 bp, 10 predicted proteins | sample 4763081 | NCBI WGS metagenome assembly VSSQ01 (sample SAMN12137344, study PRJNA551015) | bioreactor metagenome | isolation source: SDC9 anaerobic chlorinated ethene degrading culture | place: USA: Knoxville, Tennesee | collected 2015-01-01
TTGACAGGATTAACAGGATTTACAGGATTAATTTTTTGACAGGATTAACAGGATTTACAGGATTAATTTTTTGACAGGATTTACAGGATTTACAGGATTTACAGGTTTATTTTTTTGACAGGATTAACAGGATTTACAGGATTAATTTTTTGACAGGATTAACAGGATTCACAGGATTAATTTTTTGACAGGATTAACAGGATTAACAGGATTTACAGGATTTAATAGGTTGACAGGATTGACAGGATTGACAGGATTTTCGTGATTGACGGGATTCACAGGATTTGTTGAAATGTGAAGTAGTAAAGTTAGATGAATCCCTGCCTTAAGTAATTGGGAGCAGCCTTTGTCTCACGCTGTGAAGGCATTAAGAAATCTTAAAGTCTTTTTTCGATGATTTATTTTGAAGATTAAAATATTCTGCTTTAATTCGCGTTTTCATTATAAAATTGATCTATTTTAATGATGATGCGGTATTTTAATATATATATATATATTATAAAGGACGAAGAAAGGAGATAGATGAACCACCGTAATAGCATCCTTTTCAAATGGAAAATTCATCTAATTTCTTAAAATTTAATTCTTTATAACAATGAAACTTTACAAATACCGAATACTGACAATAATTATGGCTGCGGCAGTTATATTTGCTTCATGCAGCAAAGAAAGGGTTGACAATGATTCTCAATCTGCAGCCGAAACGAACAAAACAACTCAGAAATTAATCAGTTTCAGGCAGGATATGTTCTCGAAAAGCGGGGGCAGTATGACATCAGACAGCGCTGAATGGCATCTTGAAGGCCTGCTGAATTTTGAACAGGCAAATAATACCCACGAATTTATTCAGGTTGAGTTTTTGTACGATACATTGACATGGCCCGCAAGCAATGGAGTTATAAGCTATGAGGGACTTCAGCAGGTTTATGCATCGGTAAATGATCTTGCCCGGAGTATGGCGCTGCAAAGCGGAAATCCTGACTATACCTTTGATGTAATAGACTTACAGGTAATCGAAACCGGTTTGAAAAATGGTGAGCAAGCTGTTATGGTATCACTCTCCGGTGGATTGCCCGGCACTATTCCAACCTATATGCCGTTTGATGCTACAGATTATTGGGAAAGTGGTGGCTTGCAAGGTAAATGTGACATTTATGCAGGACAATTTATGGGCCGCGATGCTACTACCGAACTTGAGGATCATTTTAGGGGTCCTTATACTATTCCCGGCTACTATATTTCAGTTGATACTTTTTATGCACATGCTTTTGATAATGAGGATCCAGACAACCCTTACGGGGATTATATGATGTGGATGGAAAATAAAAATCATTCCAACAATTGCCTTAGCCCCGGCGAGTTAAACTACTACCTGAGCAAGTGGGATTTTATTAAGAATAAGTATAAACCAGCAAATAAAACTTATTGTTCTGTTGATGTATTTTATGATGTTGCCGTTGGTAATTGGCCAGATTTTTACACATACATTTTAAAGTACGGTATAAATATTGGCAGTAGCCCCAGCTAATAGTAATTCTTTGGGTAGCAAAGGGCTATCAGTATGGCTCTTTGCTGCTTTATACATCACCCGCCTCAAATTCTAGCTTCATTGTCATTTATCATCTCAAAAAAATCTCAACATGAAAAACAATTGCCTCATAATAACAATTTTATTTTATTTTTCGTTTTTACAAAACGGGAATACACAGGAAACTTTTCTAAAAAAATACATTTCTCCTGATGACAAGGCTATATACAGCATCATTGAAACCGATGATAATCATCTGATTTTTTGTGGTTCTATTTGGACAAATCCAGAGCTAACAGGAAGCATTGGGACTATGTCGAAAATTTCCTTCAATGGTGAACTTATTAACAGTGAGAACTATGATTTCACGGCAGGAAATTCCAGGTATGTTAAATTAATAAACCCTTCAAACACATCAGGTTCTTACCTTCTGCTTGGCTCAGAAGATTCTATTGGTGATAGCAAATCTTACAATTCTGTTTTTATACATTCCATTGATAATGAATTAAATATTTTAGAAAGGAGAAATTATGGCCTGTGGCCGGATAGTGTAAATAATCCCTGGGATTTTGAAATTTTAAATGACACAACTGCTTATATATTGTCATTCTTCAAAACGTCAAACTCTTCTTATTTTTTAAATTATTCCCTGATAAAGGCTCATCTTACGAATGGTGAATATGACTACTTTATTGCTGATGGTACAAAATTAAGTGCAGTCTCAAGCTTTATAATTGATGAAGTTAAAAAATTAATAAGAGTCAATTACCTGAGATTTGATTTAGCAATGTACCCTTGGAATGCTATCGCGAATATAAGCTACGATTTAGCCAACCTTGAAGAAGTAATACTGGAAAATGAATTCTTTTCCCAAACGAAGTTGGCTAAAAAGAACGATTCAACTTATTTCTTATCTGCTGCTTTTATTGATGATAATACTACGCAAAGGGACTTAGGCCTCGCTGAATACAACCTTCAGGATTCTTTGCTGAAACAAATAAAGTTTCCGGGCGGCAATGATTCCGTTACCTATCCCGGATCAGGGAGGAAAAATATTCTTGTTACTTCTGATTATATATGGGTAATGGGATGGTACAATTGCCTCGCTTCTCAGCCTCCTTGCCAGTATGAATCAACTTATATTATGCTCAACAAACTTACACACGATCTGGAGCTAATAGAGCAAATATTTTATGGCGGCGATGGCGTTTATAACCCAAACGACATTATTGAAACCAGCGATAATCACATAGTTGTGGTCGGTGATTTCTTCGATCCTCAGGCTGTGCCTTACAATTGCCATTTCGATCCTTTTGTACTTAAAGTTAACAGCGAAGGCCTGATTGTAAACGCCCAAAACAATGAGTTGCCGCTGGCGCAGGAAGCCATTGTTTTTCCAATCCCGGGTAGTTATTATCTGCAGGTTAAACTGGCTGTGCAGCATAAAGCCGCTACTTTGCAGCTCTTTGATTTAAATGGCCGACTAATTCATACCGAAGAGGTCAGTGCAGATATGCAACGGATAAACACCTCAACTTTGCCGGCAGGAATATATCCTTACCGCATTTACGCGAAAGACCGGGTAATTGGAAGTGGTAAGTGGGTGAAGGAGTGAGAAAATATTAAACAGGATCGACGGGATTAAACAGGTTGACAGGATTTACAGGATTTACAGGTTTATTTTTTTGACAGGATTAACAGGATTCACAGGATTTAATTTTTTGACAGGATTAACAGGATTTACAGGTTTAAATAGGTCGAGAGGATTTACAGGGTTTACAGGATTCACAGGATTAATTTTTTGACAGGATTTACAGGATTTACAGGATTATTTTTTTGACAGGATTTGCAGGATTCACAGGATTTAATTTTTTGACAGGATTAACAGGATTTACAGGTTTAAATAGGTCGAGAGGATTTACAGGGTTTACAGGATTCACAGGATTAATTTTTTGACAGGATTTACAGGATTTACAGGATTATTTTTTTGACAGGATTTACAGGATTCACAGGATTAATTTTTTGACAGGATTTACAGGATTTACAGTATTATTTTTTTGACAGGATTTACAGGATTTACAGGATTAATTTTTTGACAGGATTTACAGGATTCACAGGATAGACAGGTTTTAATAGGTTGACAGGATTTACAGGATTCACAGGATAGACAGGAATAAATAGGTTGACAGGATTTACAGGATTAACAGAATTGCCGGATCAGGAGGTTGCTGATGCCGGACGCAATTCCAGGGAAAACTGTTATTTCATAATTCTAACCTCAACCCTGGTTGCTGAGCGACGGTTGGTGAGCGACGGTGGTCGAGCGAAGCCGAGACCAGCCGAACCAAACCGAAACACAACCTCAACCCTGCTTGCTGAGCGACGGTGGTCGAGCGGCGGTGGTCGAGCGGCGGTGGTCGAGCGGAGCCGAGGCCAGCCGAGACCAGCCGAGACCAGCCGAACCAAGCCGAACCTCAACCTCAACCTTAACCTTAACCTTAAGCTTAGCCTCAGCATCATCCGTTTCCGGATCTCACTCTCAGCGCGAATTTCAATCCGGCTTCCGGCTCCGTTTTTTTTACTACTTTTGCACCTTCTTAGAAATCAGCTTTCATTACACATGGAAATTCCTGCCAAATACGACCCTTCGGGTATTGAAAACAAATGGTACCAATACTGGCTCGACAATAAATTCTTTCAATCGGTTCCCGATGAGCGTGAACCATATACCATTGTGATTCCTCCGCCCAACGTTACCGGTGTGCTTCACATGGGCCACATGCTCAACAATACCATTCAGGATGTGCTGGTGCGCCGTGCCCGGATGCAGGGGAAAAACGCACTGTGGCTGCCGGGAACGGATCATGCTTCCATCGCGACGGAAGCCAAGGTGGTGGCCAAACTTAAAGAAGAAGGCATAGAAAAATCGTCGCTTACCCGTGAAGAGTTTCTGGCCCATGCCTGGGAATGGAAGGAAAAGCACGGCGGCATCATCCTGGAACAGCTGAAGAAACTCGGCGCTTCCTGCGACTGGGAACGCACAAAGTTTACCATGGACGAATCCATGTACGGGTCGGTGATTGATGTGTTTATTGACCTGTACAACAAAGGCCTCATCTACCGCGGGGTGCGTATGGTGAACTGGGACCCCAAAGCCCTGACCGCCCTCAGCGATGAGGAGGTGATATACAAGGAGGTTAAATCGAAGCTTTATTACGTCCGCTATAAGGTTGAAGGCAGCGCCGACGAATGGGTTACCATCGCCACCACCCGTCCCGAGACCATTCTGGGCGATACAGCAGTGTGTTACCATCCTGAAGACGAGCGTTTTAAACACCTTGCCGGGAAACGTGTACTGGTGCCCCTCATTAAACGCTCTGTCCCGATGATCGCTGATGAATACGTTGACCGCGAATTTGGTACCGGATGCCTTAAAATCACGCCTGCCCATGATATCAACGACTACAACATCGGACTGAAGCACAACCTTGAGTCCATCGATATCTTTAACGACAACGGAACGCTGAACGAGAAAGCCCTGCTATACACCGGGCAGGACCGTTTTGCCGTACGCGGACGCATCGTGGAAGACCTGCTGAATCACGGCCATATCCTTAAAATTGAGGATTACGTGAATAACGTGGGCTTTTCGGAACGTACCGACGAGGTGATTGAACCCAAGCTTTCGGTGCAGTGGTTCATGAAAATGGATGAAATGGCCAAACCGGCCCTGGATGTGGTGATGAACGATACGGTGAGGTTTCATCCTGAAAAATTCAAAAATACCTACCGCCACTGGATGGAGAATGTGCGCGACTGGTGCATCAGCCGTCAGCTCTGGTGGGGTCAGCGAATCCCTGCCTACTACCTTAAAACCGGAGAGGTGATCGTTGCAAAATCAGCAGAAGAGGCGCTTGAAAAAGCCCGTATTCTCACCGGAAACACTGCTTTACTCCCTCAGGACCTGCGGCAGGACGAGGATGTGCTGGATACCTGGTTTTCTTCCTGGCTGTGGCCCATCTCTGTATTCGATGGCATCCGTAATCCGGGTAATCCCGATATAAAATACTATTACCCGACCAACGATCTGGTTACAGCGCCTGAAATCCTCTTTTTCTGGGTTGCCCGCATGATCATGGCAGGGCTTGAATATCAAAACGATATCCCGTTTAAAAATGTATATCTTACGGGAATCGTAAGGGACAAGCTTGGCCGCAAGATGTCGAAGTCGCTCGGCAACTCGCCCGATCCGCTGGAACTGATTTCAAGGTTCGGCGCCGACGGAGTAAGGGTGGGAATGCTGCTCACATCCCCGGCAGGGAACGACCTCCCGTTTGATGAAAGCCTCTGCGAGCAGGGACGCAACTTCAGCAATAAAATCTGGAACGCGCTACGGCTGGTCAAAGGATGGACCATCAACCCGGCGTTAAGCCAACCCGCCTATGCCGCGGTGACTGTACAGTGGTTTGAGTCACGGTTTAACGATGCCCTGGCGCAGATTGAGGAGAACTTCAATAAGTACCGTTTGTCGGAAGCCCTGATGGCAGTGTATAAGCTTGTTTGGGACGACTTTTGCGCATGGTACCTCGAAATGGTGAAACCTGCCTATCAGCAACCAATCGACCCGGCTACCATGGCGGCAACCACGGCATTTTTCAGCCGCCTGATGCAGGTGTTGCACCCCTTTATGCCTTTTATCACCGAGGAAATCTGGCAACTGCTCGAAGAGCGTAAACCCGGCGAAAGCATTATGGTCAGCGCTATACCGGTTTCAGGAGCTTATGATGCAGCGATGCTGTCGGCATTCGAGCACGCCGAACAGGTGGTAATCGGAATCAGAAACATACGCAAGGAGAAAAACATTGCCTTTAAGGACAGCATTGAACTGTTTATAAAAGGGGAGAACCCCGCATCCGGTTTTGATGAAGTGGTAGCCAAACTCGGAAATGTAAGTGCGCTGAACTACGTGGATGATAAACCATCGGCAGCCGCTGGCTTTCTTGTAAAATCCACTGAATATTACATCCCCCTGGGCGAAGGCGTGGATCCGGATGCAGAGCGTGAAAAGTTGCAGAAAGAGCTGGATTATATGCAGGGATTTCTTGATTCGGTAATGAAAAAGTTGGGCAATGAACGCTTTGTCAGCAATGCAAAACCTGAAATAGTTGATAATGAAAAGCGTAAGCAGGCCGATGCGGAAACAAAAATCCAGCTGCTCAAAGCCCGGCTCGGAGAATTGTAACAGATTTCCGGCATTTATTACCAGTGTAGCAGAATCCTGAAATCAACCGCAACGGGTTGAGAATCTGAGAATTAGGGAGAATGGCGGAGCGTGAACAATGGGTAATTGCCATCTGCCGGTAAAAAATGTGAAAATTTTTTACTGTAATTGTTTGGTAATTGAGAATTAGATTATATTTGCGCTTATTTTTTAATTTTTACCAATATCATGAAAACAGGAAAAGTAAAATTCTTCAACGAATCAAAAGGTTACGGATTTATTCTTGACGACGAGTCCGGAAAAGAGTACTTCGTTCATGCTACCGGCCTTATCGACCGTATCAATGAAGGTGATTCAGTAACTTTTGAACTTCAGGAAGGAAAGAAAGGCTTAAACGCCGTAAAGGTTAAATTAGCCTAACTCAATAGTTTGCGCTTTAATCTTATGAGGCTGTCGGGAGACAGCCTCTTTTTTTTCATTGCCCTCCACAGGCTGTGGAGAATTTCAGACAAACTGCCATAAGGTGTCAGCCTCTTGTCATTAATCCACGACTTATTACATACCTGTTAATCCCGATGTTCTGTTTTCCGGAATTTTACCATGTTGATTTAATTAAATATCTGTAATACAGCGATATAAGATTAGCAGTAATAGATTTTTTGTTGGCATTATCATTTTAAAGCTGTATTCGGGGGCGGCTGCCAAATTCAATTCGACATTCAGGATGCATTCCGGCCTTTTTCTTGATAAGGGTATAACGGACAATAATTCTGTTTTCCCTAACTTTGAAGGAGTTCAGGGAATCAGACATTATAATTCAAACCTAAAATTTATTATTATGAAGCGATTGTTGATGATTTTGGTTGCATTATCGCTGGTGACAGCGGGTTGTAAAACTACCCGCACGCAGCGTGGCGCTGCAGTCGGAGCAGCCACCGGTGGCGCCCTGGGCGCCATCATCGGAAAAACGGCAGGCAATACCAGCGCCGGCGCGGTAATCGGCGCCACAGTCGGTGGTGTGGCCGGTGCCGTTATCGGTAAACAGATGGACAAGCAAGCCGAGGAGATCAGGCGCAAGGTGCCTGATGCCGAAGTAATCCACAACCCCGGAGAAGAAGGGATTGTTGTTAATTTTAACTCAAAGGTGCTTTTTGCATTCGATAAAAGCGAACTGACCGATGCCTCGCGCAGCAGCATACGCGAACTCGCCTATGTGCTGAAGGATTATCCGGATACGGATGTCATGATACAAGGCCATACCGATAGCAAAGGTTCGGTGAGTTATAACCAGACACTTTCAGAAAAAAGGGCCAGCGCCGTTGCCGCTTACCTCCGTCAGCTTGATATTCCTGCTTCGCGGTTAACCGTGACCGGATTTGGCGAAACCCAGCCGATTGCCAGCAACGATACAGAAGCCGGCAGGGCCGAAAACCGCAGGGTCACCTTCGTGATTGTCGCCAACGCGAAGATGCGGGAAAATGCCATGAAACAAACCGATCATTAATTTAAAATTCCTGATTATGAAAAAGATATTGACCTCAATGATTGTACTGCTGATGATGGCATCAGCCGGACCGCTCACTGCACAGACCGCCTTCGGCATCAAAGGTTCATTCAACCTCTTTAACTTGGCCGTTAAGGATGCGGATGATGATAAAATTGAAATGCAGATGATCCCTGTTTTTGATGCCGGCGTATTCGCGGAGATCCCGGTAGCCGATGAATTTTTCCTGCGTCCTGAATTATTGTTTGCGCAAAAGGGAGGCAAGTATGATAATATCATCGAAACAACTACCCGCATTTCTTACCTGGAACTGCCCGTGAATTTTCTTTACAAAGGCGCCCTTTCAGGAGGTAATGTGCTGGTCGGATTCGGTCCCTATTTTGCCCTGGGGGTTGGAGGAAACGCGAAATCCGGTAATGTAAGCCTGGATGTTAAGTTTAAGAACGATTATACCGATGCCGATGAACTGGCCATTTATTACAAGCCCTTCGATATGGGCGCCAACGTGATGGCCGGCTATGAACTGCCTGCAGGGTTTCAGGTGATTCTGAATGCTTCCCTCGGTATCGCCAACATTGAACCGGACTTCAACGGAAAAAAACCAGCGTCCAGCACTAAAAATATGGGCTTTGGCCTGGCACTGGGATATGTTTTTTAAAATTACAGCCCTGATCCGTTAAGACAGTAAGAATCTGTCTCAGAAGCTGAGTTGAATGAACCTGGCAATATTCCGGTAGCCGTATATCTTAAATCTTTGTGAAACAACCGGTTGGCAAACTTATGCAATGAGCGGAAATGTCAGAAAAATGAGAAAAATGCTTTTGAGACAGATTTTTTTTTAATCCGTTACTTTTGTTCTGATTTTTTTCATAATTTTAACATATGAATCTTTAGGGTCCGGGAGAGGTTATAATAAAACCCGGAGCGGATTGATAGTATCGGATGATTTGAGTGATAAGCATCGGTAAATTCAGCCTCTAATTGCTGATACATGTTGTTCGGATTTATAAAATAAAGTGTACTAATTATAATGTTTTTAAACAGGCAGACGTGGAGATAAGCCTGCCAGCCTGATCTGATGGTAAAATAACCCAGCGCTTTTTCACCTACGATCCGGCCATATAACTTACAGCCATGCCAATACGAAGAATCCGCAAAATTATCAGGCCTTTGATGCCTTATCGTCCTCCCCGATACGGAGTTGTACTTGAATTTGCCGGGTGGGCCGTGCTTGCCGCCACCTGGCTGTATGTTCTGATCAGCTACGAGCACCTGCCCTATATCATCCCCACACATTTCAACGCGGCCGGGCAGGCCGACGCTTACGGGGCCAAATCAGCCATAATTATGCTGCCGGTGATTTCCACGGTAATATTTACCGTGATCACGCTGGTTAACTTTCTGCCCCGCATGCTGAGCCTTAAGGACACGCTGAGCCCTTTGGAAGCAGGGCGGAAATATGGCGGCATCATACAACTGCTGAGGGCATTAAAACTTATCATGGCTTTAGCCTTCGGTTATCTGGCCTTCCGGACCATTCAGCAGGCAAAAGGGGATCCTTCCGGATTGGGCCGATGGTTTCTGCCGGTTTTTATTGCGCTCACAATAATTCCCATAGTGATTTTCATAGCCGGGTGGCTCAGGAAACGTTGAAAGATAAAATCTGATATACACCCTGTGTGGAAACGCGGCAGGCGGGGTTACAACCGGTAATGAAGGCGCGGATGGTGCGGAAATATACTGGTTGGGGGCGGTATGGTATAAATACGGAATTAAAGCGAATAAAGTAATAAACGTATTCCAGAATATATGAGCATTTGAGGTAGTGCACGTGAAGCGCTCCAGCATTGGTTGCTGGCAAAACTCAGTTCAGTTTTTGTTGGTTATAATTTTAATCTATAGCTATGCCGGTAAATTATGTATTGGTTGAGCGGCCGAATCCGCTGGATTCAGCGGTGCCGCGTAAGTGCTATGCCCAGGCCAAAGCCTCAGGCAGCATTCATCTGAAACAACTCAGCAAAAATATGGCAGCCAGGTGTACGGTTACCTCTTCCGATATCCTGGCCGTGCTTGATGCGCTGAAACAGGAGATTGTTAAACACAGTTCAGCTTTGGGTATTGCGCCGGCCCATCAGCTTTTCGATGCAATAAAAATCGAAAAGAATGACAAGGGTAGGCCTGCCCGGTCATTTGGTGACTATACTGTTACCATAGACAAATCATTTATTCCTCAAGGAGTTGAACTCATTGAGATGTTATAGGAAATGGAGGTCACGTTTACCATAAACCCCGGCCTTCAGGCCGGGGTAAGTAAAACCTATATTGAACCGGGCTTTAGCCCTAAAAGTCTGTTTTATGTCTTATGTAAGAATCTGGCTACACTGCGTTTGGGCAACAAAAAATCGGGTTCCTTTGCTAACAAAAGAGAAAAAGGAGCTTGTAATTGAACACATTAAGCAAAATGCAAAGCTTAAATCAATTTATCTTGATTCTCTGAACGGTAATACTGAGCATTTGCATTGCATTATCAGCTTGGGCCCCGATCAGTCTGTTTCTAAGGTAATGCAACTTATTAAAGGTGAGTCATCTTTTTGGATCAATAAAAACAACATATCGGGAGCTCCGTTCGAATGGGCAGATGAATATTTTGCTGTATCAGTAAGTGAATCACAGATTCAAAAAGTGAGAAGCTACATTTCCGGTCAGGAAGAACACCATAAGATAAAGTCATGGGAAGAAGAATATAGTGAATTTATAACTTCTTATGGCTTTGAGCGTTTGCAGGGCTAAAGCCCCATAATGAGATGCATTGCACAGCCCCAGCCTGAAGGCTGGGGTTATTATCAGAATTGAATCTTTTTTACCGGTTTTCAATATGTACACTGACGAAGACCTGCTTATGTTATCCGGAATTCAGCACTTTGCTTTTTGCGAAAGGCATTGGGCTCTTATACATATAGAGCAGTAATTGGCTGAAAATGTTAAAGCAACAGAAGGGCATCATTTGTACGAAAGGGCTGATAATCCTTTCAACAGTAACAAAAGAAGGCATATTTCAACTTTCAGTGCGGGATGTTGATACAAGCTACGCACAGAATAGACTCGCTTCTCGCGGGCGCGTGGATTGAACCGACCATACTTTGAGGTTCCGATCCTGCAGCTCCGGTCGCGCTCTGCGTAAGTGTCTGGCTTGAAACATGTTGGTGATGAAAGCCGGGAATCAGTTTGCAGTAATGTTCCTCTAAAAGATACAATTCAAAAGCAATTCACAACATTGCACGGGTTCGACCCGGATGGAGGAAGAATATAGTGAATTTATAACTTCTTATGGCTTTGAGCGTTTGCAGGGCTAAA
>VSSQ01001094.1_pt1 | contig 11595 bp, 13 predicted proteins | sample 4763081 | NCBI WGS metagenome assembly VSSQ01 (sample SAMN12137344, study PRJNA551015) | bioreactor metagenome | isolation source: SDC9 anaerobic chlorinated ethene degrading culture | place: USA: Knoxville, Tennesee | collected 2015-01-01
AGAGTATATGATTCATTAAGTATAGACATATAGTTAAATTTTAATTTTTATTAACAATAACAATTCAGAGGCCGTCTGGTTTAGCTGGAATATACTTAATTAAATTGTGTGATAATTGTGTTTCAAAAAGACAAAGAGGTTGACCAAATTGATCAACCTCTTTGTCTTCTCTCTGTGGGAGCAGAGGGAGTCGAACCCCCGACCCTCTGCTTGTAAGGCATAACTAATTGTATTTCATACTTTTTCCCATCATTACTCTATGATATATATATATCTGATATTCAGATATTAATTTCCAAACATTACTATATTTTATTTCCGTTGTATTCTTATTATTTGTATTTTCGTGTGTGAATTGTGTGTTCTCGTAAAACATATACCATGAAATTTAAGTATTCAAATAATGGGATCTTCATTACCCTGGTCCGAGATGTGCGAAAAAAAGACAAAAACGACGAGTGCCCTTTGCGTTGGTGTGTTTGTTTCAAAAGAAAAAGAACATACTACTCAACAGGATTTTCATTGGGTTTGAAAGAGTGGAACGACTTTATCAACAAGAATCTGGGAAAGCACAAGGAGATGAGAAATAGCCTAAGCACTCATTTTGATAATGTGTTAAAGCCAAGAGTCAGGGAGCTTGCAGATAATGGGGCATTTACCCATGAGAGACTCAATCAGCTCCTCGGCAAATCTGATATATCCACCATAAATGAAGCATTTCGAGCGAAAATAGCTTCTTTAGAGCAAAGTGATAAGATTTCAAACGCTACTATCTACAAATGCGCCCTAAATGCCTTTGAGAGCTTTGCCGGAGTGAAACCATTCTCAGCCATAACTCCAAAATTTCTGAGAGAGTTCCAGGAGGATATGGAAAAGCGCGAGATGAGAAAAAGTTCAATGGGAATGTATCTAAGATGTTTAAGGGCAATAATTAATAATAATGGTGAATCATTTCTCCCGGCAGGGAATTATCCTTTTGGTAAGGGTAAGTTTGTCATTCCAACGGGAACAGGTAGAGAGATGGCTTTATCCTTGGATGATATTCACAAGATTGAAGCATACGAGTGTAAGAGCAAAACAGCCGAGTTTTGCAGGGATATGTGGATTTTCTCCTTCTATTGCTCTGGGGTGAACTTTGCTGATTTGTGCCGGATGCGATATAAAGACATTCAAAATGATGAAATTTATTTTATTCGCCAAAAGACCAAAAACACTTCACAGTCCCAACGGGATATTATATCTCCAATTACTGCACCATTGAAGCACATAATACTGAAGCATGGTAACAAAGACAAAGGAGGGTATATTTTCCCAATACTAAACGGAGCGAAAACAGAATCAGAGCGAATAAACAATATCCGCAACTTCATCCGGTTGACAAATCGGAAAATCAAGGATATTGCAAAAGAATTGAAGCTGATGAGTGGAGTAAGTACCTACACATCCCGGCACTCATACGCTACAATTTTGGCAAAATTAAGAGTGCCTGAAAGTTATATAGCTGAACAGCTCGGACACTCTAAGCGGAGCGTAACGCAGGGCTATTTTGACAGCTACACCCGAGAAGAGCGATTTAAATATAATGGGCTTTTGGTAAGTAATTCTTAATACTCATTTATCATGGATAACAATCAAGAGGAGCAAATTATTAAAAGAGTTATTACTGGCAAAGAGATGCTAGAAAGAAAAATTAAAATGCTTGAAAACGAAAAGGCATATTCAGAGAGTCTAGGACTCTATACAATTGAAGAACTATCTTCTATTAACAAACGAATTAATGACTGCCAATATTTTTCAGAAGCACGAGAAATTGAAAACTTATTAAGAACTCATTCAATTAGATTAAAGAAGATCGTACCAAGGCATAATATCACAAGCATTGAAAGCGCTTCTTATAAATCTGATGAGCTCTTTAAAGAAAAGTTCAACAAAGATTTATCGGATAGGATTAAATGGTTTGATGATGCAATGGTACGACTAGGCGAGAAAATCGCAAGTGGCAAACTCAAAAAAGCACCTGAATTAAAGAGCCTCGAGTTACACCGGTTAAGTGATGATTATATTAAAGACCTTCATCGTTATTTAATCAGTGAAGAAGTTATAAAAGATGAGGGGCAAAAAACATACGAAAGCCTAGTCTACGCACTAACTGGAAGAAAGCTCAAAGATAATTGGGTATATGAACCATTAACACTATTAGCACCAAAGAAGGATTTGGGATTTATCCTGTCTTACTTAATAAATGGGAATCAGCTTGGAATGTTATCTAATGAGATTAAGAGGCTAGCCGGTAATCTATTTATCAATGATAATGGAGCTTCTATTGGGCCAATCAATAATTTGTCTAAACAAGATAAAGAATGGGCTGCAAAGCGAGACAAATACAGAGAGTTTTTTACGAACACTTCCACCTGATAATTATAGCTTATATTTCAAGTAATTACATTTTTCCCACCCACCCCCACCCATAGGCCACTCACCATAAACGAGTGGCTTATTTTATTGTATATCTGCATTTTATGTGATTTTTTATTATACTTTCGTTCCAAGTAAACAAAACAAGAAACGCGATGGAACTAATTTTAGTAAACAAAAAAGAATTACAAGAAATGCTAGGCGAAATAAGACCAAGCAACAAACAACCTGAGTCAATCAAGGAAGAGGTTAAATACCTCTCTCCGGTAGAGGCAAGAGAATACATGAAGAGCAAGGGTATTCATATTGCCAAAAGCACTCTTTATAAATTGACATCGAATAAAAAAATTCCTTTTACTCACTTTGGGAAGAAGAAAATCCTATTTAGGGCTGATGAGCTGGATGCATGGGTAGAATCACGCCTAAAACGAAGTAGTGATGCAAATCCCGTTACAATAAGGGTTGCTGAAGAGGCAAGAAAGAAGAAGCTATAATTTTAAAAATTCAAGGTTATGGAAGAACAATTTCAAGTAAAAGCCCTTCCGGGCACAAAGGCGGATTCTATCTTAAATGATGTTTATCGCCACCTCCTAAGAGGCAATATCCTAACAACGCTCGATGCTGTATTTAGCAACAGAACCGTATGCTTAGCAAAGTACATTTCGGTACTGAGAAGCAAGTATAATGTACAAATAATGGATAGGTGGATAACCCTCTCTAGTAAAAAGCACATCAAAGAATACTGGATTGAGGAGCAAAGTACAACCTCAGCAAAATAGTAATAATTAATGGAGGGGCATATTAAATTACATAGAGCAATACTAGAAAGTCAAGTATTTGCACATCCAACATCCTTAAAAATTTGGATTTGGTGTCTAGTAAAGGCCAGTTATAAAGAACGCTTTGTTCCATTGAAAATTGGAAGAGGTGTCACATCTGTAAGAATATTGCCCGGTCAATTTATTTTTGGCAGAAACAAAGCTCAAGATGAGTTGGGTATTGATGGTTCAACGATTTACAAGTGGATGCAAAAATTCGCATCTGAAGCCTTTGAAAACATGATTTCACTTGAAAGTAACAACCAATATACCATTGTAACTCTCTTAAATTGGGCTCATTATCAGAGCAGGGAAGATCAAGAGGTAACAACGGAGGAACAACCAAGTAACAGCCATGTAACAGCGGAGGAGCAGCGGAGTAACACAAACAAGAAAGATAATAAGGATAAGAATATATCTCCTACATGGAGAGAAGATTTTGAAATTTATCGCAAAGAGGCAGAAGAAGCATATCTATTTCTCAGCTCCGACAAGGATTTTATTAAAGAAAGAGAAGAGTTTTATCCGGGCGTAGACATCCCCCTATCTCTCAAATTAGCATACACCGACTTTTGGGGCAAACCTGAGGGATGGAAAAAGAAAAAATCTAGCAAGAGTAAAACCCTAGATTGGCGTTCAACATATTCAAAGGCTCTTGGTATTAACAAGGTTTGGAAACAAAAAGGAGCTAATAATGACTCTGGCGAGACCGCTCCTCAGCCACCAAGACTAAAACCAATTACAAAATGGTAAACATCTCAAAATTAATCATTGGCTCAATACTTTCAGAGCCTGAATCAGCATCAATAGCCTGTGAGCTTGTCTCTTCTGAAATGTTTGAGGACATTGATAGGCTCATATTTGCTAAGATTGAAGAGCTTACTAAGCAAGGCAGTAAGTTGGATTTGTATGTTCTTGCATCTGCACTTAAAAAAGAACTTGCTCCATACGGCGGTGCTACATATCTCGCAGAGACAACTCTCAATATCTCATCAGCAAGTAGATTAAAAGAATATTGTCTGATACTCAAACAAGAGCATCTTAAAAAACTATATCTCAATTTCTTTTCAGAGGGTGCTCAGTTATGCACAAATGGCGTTGAAGCTCAAAGAATAATTGATTTCGCACAGGCGGGTGCAGATAATCTAATGTCGCTTTCAAGCACATCGAACGAGGGATTTCTACATATTTCACAGCTAACTGAGAAAGCGATTACAAAGGCTGAGGAGCGATGCTTGGCAGCTAAAGAGGGGCGTGCAATAGGAGTACCTACAGGCATTAGAGCTCTTAATTGGCTTTTAAATGGAGGATTCAAGCCAGGGACATTGAACATTCTTGCTGCGAGGCCGGCTATGGGTAAAACTGCCGTTATGCTTCATTTTGCCAAATGTGCCGCTGCTTCAGGTGTGCCAGTGTGCATTTATAGCCTTGAAATGAGTGATATTTCCTTAACAGACCGGATGCTTATGAGTATTGGCAATATGGATATAAATTCTTACAAAAATGGGGATTTTACTCAATGGTCAGAGCTGATGGAGGCCCAAGGTGTGCTGAATAAGCTCCCAATCTTCATTGATAGCAAGGCCCAAGTTAATTTATCCTATATCCATAACCACTCAAGGCGGATGGCGCAAAAGGGCAAATGCGGGTTGATTCTGATTGACTATTTGCAATTAGCGGATATGAGCACCGGGGAGAAGAACCGGAACAGAGAGCAGGAGGTTGCTGGAGCCTCTCGGAGGTGTAAAATAATTGCCAAAGAGTTAAATGTTCCGGTTGTACTACTTAGCCAACTCTCACGCAGTGTTGAGGATAGTAAGAACAAAATCCCCCAACTATCTCATTTGAGAGAATCGGGGGCAATAGAGCAAGATGCTGACATAGTGGCTTTTCTATATAGAGCAGCCTATTATGGAGTTGATTCAGTTGAAACATACGACAGTGGCATTATTTCCTCTACGGGCATTGGTGAGATAATCATTTCTAAGCACCGAGACGGACCAACAGGCTCAATCATCTTTCAACATAATCCGAGCATGACAATAATTTCAGATTATCACTCCCAATGAAAATCATAAACAATATACGCTCCTCAGCTATGGGAGAATTTCGCGCCCGTACGCTAAGGCTCCTTTCTCCAGAAAACAAATTAATGCACCCCTTTTTTAATGCTTCGCCTAATTCGGGTTGCCTCCCCTATTTCCAGTCCTTTTTTAATGCATTAGATAATTTAGGAGTTACCCAAGACACCTCCCGCGCGCTAAGGCTTCACTTATTCGATAATAACGCACAATTAATTTTAACCTAAATAATAATATTATGAGCTTCAACATTGAAGATTTAGTAAAGACTGAGATTAATGTTAGTATAAATACTGACAAACGCAGTCCAGATCAAGAGAAGAAAATTCTCATAGAAATAAGAACAGACATTTTCCGCAATTTTCAAGGGGCCCGGGCGTTTCTGACCACAGAGGAGGCTGAAGACTTGGCCGAAAGGATTATGGGAAGTGCTGCATATTTGAGAAAAACACTAGTATAAACTTACATTTTTTTTGCAAATGAAAATATATCACAACGACATAGAGGTGCTTGATGTTGAGGTCAGCGACGAGAGTATGCGACACAAAGCGATAATGGGGGAAAATGCCCTGACTCTATACTTTTCACTACCTGAGTATGTTAATATTCCAATAGGTTCGTATGCCGACTTCAAGGCGGAGAGATACTTCCTTGTCAGGCCTGAGAACCTGAAGAGGGTGTCAAGACGGAATATTGAGTACACCTTGACTATGCACTCCGAGAGCTACAGCGTCACAAAATACAAGATGCGCAATTTGGCCGATAAGAGGCTCAAATTTTCAATCACCGCCAAACCTGATGAGATACTTCAACTGATAGTAGATAATCTCAATACAAGGGAATCTGGGTGGTCTGTGGGGGCTTGTATTGATGCTCCTGCCCTTACCCTGAGTTTTAATCACACTTACATAGCTGATGCATTAAGACAATTAGCGGAAAACTGCAATACAGAGTATGAGGTGGTATCAAAGGCCATCTCATTGAGAAAAGTAGAGTACTTCAAGGACTCTCCTGTTCCTCTTGAGTATGGTAAAGGAAAAGGGTTTGACTCTAATTGTGTCAGGACGAATTATGAGGATAAGTCCCCTGTTGAGATACTCTTTGTTGAGGGGGGAGAGAAAAATATAGACCCGTCAAAATACGGCTCAAAACAGCTTCTGCTGCCAAAAAATCAAGTTTACCTGCATGAGGGTAGAGCCTACATGACCGACTCAGAGGGTTTGTCTATACGCAGAGCGGATAAGTCCCTGTTTTCAAGTCAAGAGGACTCGCTAGATTTAACTCACATCTACCCGTCAAGAGTAGGAGAAGTGAGCAGTGTTGTAGTGGTAGATGAGGATAAAAACTTCTACGACATAATTGATATATCCATACCTGAAGCATTGGATTACTCTGCCTGTATGGTTGAGGGGGAGAGTGCTACAATAAAGTTTGAGTCAGGTGCTCTTGCCGGAAGAGAATTTAGCCTGGAACAATCGTCAATTGCTTTAACTGGATATAATCATTCAGAAAAGAGGTTTAAAATTGTCCCTGCTAAGCAAGACGGGCAGATGATGCCTTCTTCTACTTTCCTGCCACAGGCGGGAGATAAGTATGCCATCTTTGGTATTCAACTGCCTGAAGCTTACATATGTGATAATGTCACACAGAGCGGTGCTAGTTGGGATATGTTCAAGGAGGCAGTCAGGTTCATGTACGAGAATGAAGACGCCCGCTTCTCTTTTGAGGGGCAATTGAATGAGATCTACTCAAAGAAAAATTGGCTGAACATAGGTGGAAAATTAGTCTTAGGGGGGTACATAGCTTTCCGGGACGAGGAATTCCAGCACGAAGCTGTTGCGGTGAGGATAACGGATATTATTGAGTATGTCAACTCTCCTTATGCTCCTAAGCTGACTTTGTCTAATGTCACTTCCGGGGCTTTAGTATCTTCCGATTTAAGGAAGATAGAGGAAAACGAGGTTGTGGTTGAGGACAGGCACAAAGAAGCTATCAGCTTCACTAAGCGTAGCTTCAGGGACTCTGTGGAGACAATATCAATGCTGGAGGGTGCTCTGCTTGACTTTGACGGGAAAATCAACCCTGTGGCTATACAGACCATGGCGCTCTTAGTGGGGGATGCTTCCTTGCAGTTTCGCTTTGTCAATAGTAAAACCACCCCTCAGGTGGTGAATCAGCCTTTCATTTACAATAAGGGCACAAAGGTATTTTCTACTCCTGCGGGGATATTACAACACATGACATTAGGCATAGAGAATATATCATCATCACACAGCGCTGAGGACTATCATTATTGGGATATGGCTGCGTACACCTCTCCTGTACTGGATGTGTCAAGCGAGAAGTTCTATCTGTATGCAAAATGCTCTAAGGTGAGTAGTGGCGGAGTGTTTATCTTGTCTAAGACTGCTATCCCGATGGATGGGACAGACTACCATTTCTTGGTTGGCACGCTTAACTCTGAGTTTGACGGGGACAGAAGCTTTGCTGAGCTGTACGGGTTCACAGAGGTGCTTCCGTCACAGGTGAGGACTAAGAAAATCATCTCTCCCGACGGGGACACTTATTTTGATGTTGAGAACGGAGTCTTCTCAGGCCGATTTGACTTCAGGGCAGGAAGCTCAGGGCTAACAAACATACCTGAGTTTCAGAGCGTGATAGTGGATGTTAACTACCTTGACGGTGCTCTCTCGTCGCTTGATAACTACATTGACGGAGCTTTCCACGATGGGGTCATCTCTGAGGCAGAGTCCAAAGCAATAGAGAAGTATATCAATGTGATAAATACCGCTAAGGAGGAGACCTTAGCTACCTACACTAAGCTTTACGGGAACACCTACCTCAGCGGGGCAGCTAAGAGCGCTCTGCTCAATGCTAAAGTAACCCTTTTCGGGGCTATAGATAACCTCCTCAGTTCAGTGAACACTGCTATACTTGACGGGCAGACAACTCCCGCTGAGAAAGCTGATGTAGATGCTAAATTCGCCACCTATCGCTCAGCCCTCTCTTCCTACGCTTCATCTGCTGAAGATGCAAATAAAGCCATACAAGATGCACTGAAGACCTTGATTGACACCTACTCCTACCTAAAAGATGCTATCGCCGGTTCAACAGAGATAGTGGGAGGGTTGATTTTAGCTAATATGCTACTTCTGAAGGACCAGAGCAACAATGTAACTGCCGGGATGTCGGGGCTTACCACTAATGACTTATTCCTGTTCGCTCACTCTGCCGATGCTCTGAATATGGCTCTGAACAATAAATCCACTTTCCTGCTGAGGCGAGACGGGACGGGCAACATGGGCAACTTTGAGATAACCAAGACGGGGGTATTTTTCAAGGAGCGGGGAGCGGATGGCAGACTGGGGAAGACGGTGGTTGAGTTTCGCTCAACACCTATACCTCCCCTCTCTGACTTAGTGAGCAGTTTCACTACCTCTGTCAGTTATGCAGGAGGCACGGCTACTAAGGTGGGCGGGGTGCAAAATGGCGACTTTGGCTATTCGTCGCTCATAACCATCACTGCATACGATAACTTCTCCCTCAGGGTGCAGGGCTACTTGTCAATATTGCTAATGAATGACATTAGTACTCCTATCTCTCAGACAGAGGTTAATGTAGCTTTAGTGTTGTACGAATACTCAGGGGGGCAATATATTAACGGGACAGTTATGTCTTCTTTGGGGAGGTATAGCATAGAGCCGAATCTCATTGACGAGGATTATAATGTTGACTTCACCCTTACTCTGCCTAAGGGCTCTTATGCTCTGAGGGCGGAGTATCACATATCTGCCAGGGCGGGGACTAATGACTACGCTACCGCTGAGGCTTCTAGTGTTGTTCTCACTGCTTCTGGAGCAGCGGGGAATAAGTGTCTCATTTTCGGTTCTGATGGGTTCGTGCGGGTCAAGGATGGGAATAACTACACTTACATCTCTGACAACACTATAGCCTTTAAGGGACTGCCGCCTTCTGCAGGAGGGGCAGGCACAGGCATAGTTTATTCGGATAACGGAACTTTAAAATTATCATAGTTATGGAGTACAAGGATTATTTAATAGATGGGGTTGAGATTAGAGTTTACTCTTTTATATAATCCTCAAGAAATAGAATTTCATTAGTATAGATAAAAAAGGGCTGCGAAAATAGTAGCTCTTTTTTTTATTACAGACAGCTCAGGGAATTTCTTTAGCATTTATGCGCACGCTAAGGCTTCAGAAATCTTTTTGCATCTATTTTTTTATGCCATTAAAAAGAAAAAATCATGGTGCATATATTTGCTCATAGTGGATATTTAGAAGAGCCAGGATATATTATTAGTGCCTCTTCTCTCAATTGACATTTGTAAACTTTGTTTTCATATTGAAAATATATTGCATTGATTTACTGACAAATATACGAATAAAGTATTTAAAATAAAATAGCATTTGCTATTGATTTAAGCATTTTTATGCATTTGCTTTGCTTCATCAAACTCTTAAAAAATATTATTATGAAAGAAGAAAAACAAATCGTTAGTGACGAGGACATGAAATTATTGGAATTGTTCTCTCTATTAGGTAAAAGAGCAGAGCAGAAATCACCTGCAATAGCAGCTTGTTTTGGGAATAATGATGCCCAGGGCTCTCTTTACGCAATAAGGCTTGGACTTGATAGCCTTGTGCAATTAGGGTGTGATTTTAATGAAGATGATTTTGTTGAAATGGCAAAAACACTTCAACAGAGTAATTTAGATGGTGCTGAAACCATTCTCAGGGTTTTGTACTCAGCAACAAGGTATTTAAATGAGCTTGAAGCATATCGCAATGTAGTTAGTGACCTTTTGGACCTAGAGTACAAAGCAAGGCGCAATAAGGCCTGCAATAACTAAAGTTCCAACAAAACAATACAAGTGTAGGCTATTCAGATACAACAAAATTTTAAACACAAAAGTAAAACAGCCATGAAAAAGACAAAGACGCAATCCAAAAACCCATTTGACTTAGTGTATATTAATATAGCAAAGCAACGCCTAAGGGAAGAAGCAAAGATAGCAAAGCAGGATGAACGACAACGCCTAAGGGAAGAAGCAAAGCAATCAATAAAAGTGCTCGGCTATCCAAATGGAATAAAAATTAAGCAAATAAAAAAATAACCGGCTCACAACAAGTATTATGAAAACAAATGTAAGTGATGATTTTTTAATAAGCCAGGCATTACTAGCTATGAGTGAACTCGCAACATTTCATAAGTGCACAGGCTCGCAATCTATGATTAACTTGATTAGGCAATCAGTTAAGAAAGATTCTATTCTATATGAATTTAAAGGCGAAGAGCTAGAGCGGTTCATTGATGAGATAAGCCGAATCAATCTTTTTGCTAATAAGTTTGAGAATAGGCTTACCGACCTGGGGCTAGAGTTCAAAAAAAAGGCCATACAGATAGAAGAGAGCCCCAAAAAGGGGACTATCAAGGCAGAATGATCATAGACACACCCCAGTAAAATTGATTGGTTAAAACCAAAGAAATAGCACCTCCGCTCGGGGGTGTTATTTTTTATCCCTATTTGCATTCGCTTTTTTTAATGCGTCTGATAATTCTGATAATTTAATCAATAAGATTGAATAGAAATAAAACCCATCCAGCCACATACCCGGATGCAGAATTTACATTTTTCTGTGTATTCCTCTTGCAAATGGTTATTAAAAGATTAAATTTGAGGCATCTAAAACAAAGTATTATGAAAATTCTAACTCTATCAATCCGACAAAGCTATTTTGACGAGATTAAGGCCGGCACAAAAACAATCGAAACCCGGGAAATCAAGCCCACAACTGCTGACAAGTACCTTGAATATTTTTATGAGGGCAAGCAATACAAAGAGAAACAGATTACAGATGACATGAAAGATGTTGAGGCTGTGCCAATCAAATATGATGCTATCAAGTTTTTGACAGGGGCATATACCGGCACAAGGCCATCTATGCTTGTTGAGGTAACTGGTGAAGAGGTTTACATCCTAACAGACGAAAACAACGAAGAGGTGGTTTACGAAGTCAATGGCGTTGAGTATATCGCTGCCGAGATAGAGTATAAACTCGGAAGGATCCTTGAATAAAAATATCATAATCTCCCCTATCGCTGAGGTGCGAGTTTTTCAATTTTCAACAAATTTGTGTGTGAATTGTGTGTTCCAAAAGAAAAAGCACCTATCTGTATTTACTAGATAAGTGCCTGATTCTCACTCTGTGGGAGCAGAGGGAGTCGAACCCCCGACCCTCTGCTTGTAAGGCAGATGCTCT
>VSSQ01001095.1_pt1 | contig 11591 bp, 9 predicted proteins | sample 4763081 | NCBI WGS metagenome assembly VSSQ01 (sample SAMN12137344, study PRJNA551015) | bioreactor metagenome | isolation source: SDC9 anaerobic chlorinated ethene degrading culture | place: USA: Knoxville, Tennesee | collected 2015-01-01
TACAAGAAGTTTTCACAGATGTTGAAAGACGCGATAACCAGTTATGAGCAGAAGCGTATTGATGAGGCTCAATTCTTACCTAAGGTTCAGGAAATAATGGAACGAGTGCTTTCGCACACCGACAGTGATCTGCCGGAGTGTTTAAAGGACAGGGATGTTGCAAAAGCATTTTATGGGCTAACATTTGAAGCTCTATCTGAAAAACTGACCGATGATGTTGTAAAAAGAACTATTGCCGGCGAGGCTGCACTGCATATTGATGACATCATCACCCAAACCGTTTTGGATAGAGATACTCCAATTGTTGACTGGCAATACAAGTCAAATCTAACAGGAAATCTGGTTATAGAAATAGGTGATTATCTAATCGATGAGGTTAAGGATAAATATCAGATCAATCTGGCATTTACCGAAATTGATGAGCTGGCTTCAAAATGCATTGATGTTGCAAAAATCCGTTACAAGTAATGAAGTCAAAAGTTTATTTCGGATCCGCAAAAATTGATTTTTCTGTGCGATTTTCGGACAGAAAAACACTGGGTATAACAGTAACCCCCGATTGTGATGTACTGGTGCATGCGCCCGAGAATCTTGCACTTGCAATAATTCAGGAAAAGGTCATCAAGAAGGCCCCCTGGATTCTAAAGCAACAGAAATTCTTCCTTTCGTTTTCGCCTAAAACAAAGGAGAAAAAATTTGTTTCAGGTGAAACTCATTTGTATCTCGGAAGACAGTATCGGCTCAAAATACTAAAAGCCGCACAGGAATCTGTCAAGTTGAAAGGTAAATTCATTATCGTATCAACAAGCGACAAACAGAATGCAAAAGAGCTGCTATCCTCCTGGTATTTGCATAACGCTGACATTAAAATTTCGGCCATTGCTCAGCCGTTAATTGAAAAGTTCGGTAAGCACAAAATAAAACACAGCTCTTTCGTGCTTAAACCAATGAAATTGCGCTGGGGAAGCTGTTCTCTGAATGGAAAAATATCTTTGAATTCTGATTTAATCAAAGCACCAAAGGGCTGCATTGAATATGTAATTATCCATGAACTCTGCCATCTGATCTATCCGAATCACTCTCAAAAATTCATTGCCCTTTTGACTAAAGAAATGCCCGACTGGGAGAAGTGGAAAGACAAGCTGGAGAGATTGATGGCGTGAGATTAAAGAATTTACTAAATAAGTTGTCATATTTTGTACTTTAGCGAGAAAATTTTTTTAAGATTGAAAAGCAAACGTTTAAACCATGAACACCCAAAAATACACCGTCAATCAAGTCGCCATTTCAACTTTGTTGTCGTATGTGCAGGCTGGTGAGATTGCTATTCCCGAAATTCAACGTCCTTTTGTTTGGGACAGCAGTCGCGTGCGCGATTTGCTCGATAGCTTATATCATGGCTTTCCAGTTGGATATGTGATATCGTGGCAAAATCCAAGTGTGCGTTTGAAAGACGGAAGTCTTGCCCGCGGAAAGAAAATTTTGATTGATGGCCAGCAGCGGGTTACAGCGCTACGCGCTGCCATTCTTGGCGAATATGTAATCAATAAGGACTTCGACAGAATTAAAATCAAGATAGCTTTCAATCCGCTTACGGAGAAATTTGAAGTACAGAATCCTGCTATTCTGAAAGATAAAACATGGATTCCAGACATTAACGAAGTGCTGATGAACAGCAGTCTTCTGAAGGTTATCCGGCGTTATTCCGAATTGAATCCGGAGGCCGATGAAGATCAGATTGAAAAAGCAATCAGCATATTGATGGATGTTCCGAAAAAACAAATCGGAATTATTGAGTTATCTCACGATTTAGATATAGAAACGGTTACAGAAGTTTTTATTCGTATCAATTCGCAGGGTGTTGTTTTAAGTCAGGCCGATTTTGCCATGAGTAAGATTGCTGTAAACGATACCTACGGCGGAAATGCATTGCGCAAAGCCATTGATTATTTTTCGAACATGGCTGTGTCGCCCGCATTGCATCAGCATATTGTGGACAATGACCAGGAGTTTGCAGCAACAGAATTTTTTAAACAAATGTCCTGGCTCAGAAATGAACGCGAAGATTTATATGATCCATCGTATACCGATATATTGCGTGTTTCGTTTACAAAGGAGTTTAACAGAGGCAAGTTGTCTGACCTTGTAAGTTTGCTTTCCGGAAGAAATTTCGAAACGCGTACATTTGAAGAAAGCATCGCAGAGCAATCATTTGCCATGTTGAAGAAAGGCGTTCTTCATTTTATGAATGAGACCGAATTCAAGCGCTTCATCATGATTATACGTTCTGCCGGTTTTATCATTCCGGAAATGATTCGCTCACAGAATGCTTTGAATTTTGCGTATATTGTTTATCTCAAGCTTCGCGATAAAGGAATGGATGCAGCTTTGATAGAAAAGTGTGTCGCCCGCTGGTTTGTATATAGTGTTCTAACCGGCCGATACAGCGGATCTCCGGAAAGCATGATGGATTATGACATCCGCCAGATTGAATCAAAATCATTTACTGAATATCTGAAAGAAAAAGAACAGGCAGAATTGTCTGAAGCATTTTGGCAATATGGTTTGGTTGACTCATTGAAGTCTTCCGTATCTAGCAGCCCAAGTTTTAATGTGTTTCTTGCTTCGCAGGTAAAGGCAAACGATCGTGGATTTTTATCGAAGGATATCACAGTTGCAAATATGATTTCACTCCGTGGCGACATTCATCATATTTTTCCGAAGGCCTATCTGAAAGAGAACAATAAAAATCAACGTAGTGAGTACAATCAAATTGCTAACTATGTTTATGTTCAACAAGAAATAAATATTAAGATCGGGAAAAAAGCTCCGGAAGTGTATTTCAGCCAGATCATCAATCAATGTAATGTTGGAGAACTTATATATGGTGGCATTGACAACATGCCCGATTTGCTGAAAAATTTAGAGATGAATTGTGTTCCAAAAGAAATATTTACAATGAAAAGCGAGGATTATGAATCCTTTTTAATAGAGCGTCGTAAGCTAATGGCGGAGAAGATAAAAGGATATTATAATTCGTTGTAAATAATAAACCGCATTTAATTCATGACAAATCCCCATTTCTCCCACAACCTCATCAAGGGCCGCGTTGCGGAAACGATCATTCAGGAATTGTTTCAGGCAAATGGCTACAATGTTTTCAGCTATGGCATGGAGCGTACGGTACCGGCTATCATTCATGGTATCCGCGGTATGAACAGTGAGGTGGCAAAAGCCATTCGCAGCATGCCTGACTTTGTGATGCAGAACACTGAAAATGGAGAGTTGTTTTATGTGGAGGTGAAATACCGCGCCTGGGGCCATTTTACGATTAAGTATCTGATAGAAGATTATCCGTACTCCAATGCACATTTCATCATTGTAACCAACCGGACAATGTTGCATATAACTTACAAGGATCTGAAAGCCGGAAAGAAGCCTATGGCTTTGCGCAGCGATAATCTGTTTGGGCTGAGTTCGGAGTCGTTGCGTGTTTACAGAACATACGTGCAGGAATTTTTGGGGAGAGAGGAATAATCTGCTTTATTTAGGAAATCTTATTGAGTAAGAACAGACATAAGTTTATTCCCCCAAATCCTAAACCTCCCATTCCCCGTAGCTTTGTCCTCTGCGACTTCAACAATCACATCCACCTCGTGTGCGTTTTCATTTTTGCCACGGAAGTTGCCTTCTTTGGTGGTGTGGTAGATGAAAAGGAATGCGGTGCGGGAGTTGCTGCCCACAAAAAGAACCATTCAAACAAATCAATAGTAAAATATTTGCAGTTCCCGGTTTTGGTGTTAATGCCCTGCACCCGAAAAAGAAATATCAGTCTGTCCTCAAGGCCACAGCGATGAAATCATCATTGTTTTGTATAAGTTGCTGACACATTGTCAACCTGACCTGATCCGTAATCAATTGTGTAGGTCAATGTTGTTATAGCTGCAATAGGAGTGGCGCCAGCGCTCACTGAGAAAGCCGGGAGTGATGAACCGGAGATTGTACCATTGGTAGGGGTGCCATCAGCGTCCCAGTCATAGCTTATGGTTTGGTTGAAAGAAATGCCGCTTCCGTTTACGGTAGCATTTGCCATGAGCCCTGTAAATCCGCAGAAATCATCGAAATTGATTTTGTTGTAATCAACCGTTGCTGTTACAACTTCAGTAAAGTTATAGGATCCGGGCGCAGCGCCGGTGATGATAGCGTGAACGCTGTAGGTACCAGCAAGGCGGTTGTCGCGAACGGTAACGGTTCTTGTTTTGGTGGTGGTGTTGCCGGCTGAGTCAGAAACGGTATAAACGATTTCATAAATGTCAACTTTGTTTACATCTACGGTACCGTTAGTTGTAATCTCTGAAGTCAGATCTCCGTCATGATTATCGTTGGCGGTAGCACCGGAATCCGTATAATTGTCGCCAAGGTCCAGTACAACAGCGGCACTTCCGTTTATGGTAATTGTCGGATTTGTAATGTCTGTAGTGACATTATTGTTGTTATTGATGTCATCTGGCTCATCATCCTTCTTACAGCCAAAGAACAGAATGCTTGAAATGATAAAGAAACAGACAAAAAATGATTTTTTCGGTGATAATGTTTTTTTGCTTTCCTGGTGTTTCATTGTTTAATGTTTTAGTTATTGAAAATTTGAATCAATGCCAAAATTAGATAATATTTATATATTGTAAAAATTTATTTTAAAGAAACATCGTGTGTCTGACATTCTAGAATCAGAAGAGGTCTCTTTATTTGCTCTTGCCGATTATGGATATCTTGTTATATAATTTTGCATAATCCAGGCCTCACCAAATTATTGCTCAGATTATAGTGAGATCCTAAAGCGAGCTCATTCACTTCGCGGGTTAGGGAGAGTAGTTTGTTTTATTCATAGATGTTAACTATAAAGATTAAAAGCGAAACCAAAACAAAGCACACAAATAGTCCCTGCCGGAATAAGTCTGCACCGGTTTCAAGAGTTGTTATTGAAATATTGTTGGGCTTATGGATAAGTTCTCTCGCCATGATCCCCTGGAGAAAGATCTTTTCAGAAAGACAGATTTTATCATTGAAAACATACATTGGGATATGGCTCATTTTATTCGCCATGATCCTGGGGAGATAATATTTTCAGATAGAAACATTATGTTACTGGAAACATTCATCGGGATTATGACTCATTTTATTCGCCATGATCCCTTGGAAGGGGGAGGCTTCATCCTTTCATAAACATCATTCGGGAACCGAATGATGTTTGTTCATATAAGCATGGGCTTTTGCAAGCCAGCTTGCAAGCCTGTTCTAATATGAAAACAGCCACGCTATCGCATGGCTGTTTATGAAAGGGTGGCGGAGAGACAGGGATTCGAACCCTGGGACCCCGAAGGGTCAACGGTTTTCGAGACCGCCCCGATCGACCACTCTGGCATCTCTCCTTTTCCCGTTTGGGAGTGCAAATTTACTGATTATTTTTATTCAGAACGGTTTTTTCGATCCATTGCCGTCCCCAGCTCTTGGTGGTCCATTTTCCATATGCACTAATACGCTCTCCGTCTTATTTTGCGCGGGCGATAATCTTCTTCTTTGATCACATTTTCATTGAAGGGAACTTCCTTCGAATATACATCTCTCCACATTTCATATTCCGCCCTGGAGATCTTATTTTCTGCGAAAGCTCGTTCGAGTTTATTCAGTTTGTCCTGTATTGCAGCCTGAACAGGAACAGCCTTTTTTACTCCCGTATTATTGGCGGGAGCCTTTTTTGCAACAACTTTTTCAGCCGGCGATTTCTTCACAGCAACCTTTTTGACCGGTGCTTTCTTGATGGTTGTTTTTTTAGCAGGTGCTTTCTTTTCAGCGGCTATCTTTGCCTGAGCTTTTCTTGCAGTTGTTGGTTTGGCGGTTGCTTTCTTTTCAGCAGTCTTTTTGGCCGGAGCCTTTTTGGATGCTGCTTTAGCTGTGGTTTTAGTTGATGCTTTCTTCATGGGCGGTTTCAGAATGAAAGACAAAGATAATAATCTTTTGGAGTGAGTATTATGGGTTTAACAGAGTGATAGGAAGAATATAACAAAAGGTTATCCTGCGTGTTACTGTTGTGTCAGGCTGCAATTTGTTTTCGGGTTTGCATCCGCTCCATTTTCACTACATTTGTTCTGAATAAATCATCATGAGCAAAACCCTTTTATATTTATTTCTGTGGTCCTGCAGTTTTCTCGTGGGCATGACACCGGCTTTCGGGCAGCACGACTCCGTTGCTTTTGTTTGCGATGGAAAAAGGCCGCAGCAGGTGAAGATTCCTCTCAATGACTATCCGGTGAAAATGAAAATTGAGGGAGAGAAAACCCACCGGGTGAAGATAACTGAGTGTGCAGGCGATTCTGTAAAAATCAGGATCCAGAGTTCAAAGAAGGAGCGGCAGGCAATTGAGGAAAAATATGGCACGGAGGCGTTTTTTGCGATCAGAAACGGACATTACACACCGCAGCAGCAGGACAGCATAAGCCGGCGGGCTGACAGTCTGAAAAAGGCGGCACAATATGAGCGGACCGCAACAGTGGCGGTGGGTACCATTCTCTATATTAAAATCCCGAACCGGCAGCGGCCTGAGATGAAGAAGCGTGTAGCGCTGATCGATTTGCTTGGCTTTGCTTCGGCATTGATGATCATCGGGAGTCCATACACTGAATCGCCGGCGGTGTATGTGGCCGTGGCTGCATTTAGTGTGGGAGTGGGCATTGCCAGTCTGACAACGGAGTATAAAAAAATAAAATTCAGTGAGGACTGGAGAATACAATAATACTCTGTAGCACAAAGGACACCACGGATAGCACAAAGCGCACAAAGAGTATTGACAAACAAAAGCCGTCCTTTTACAATCACAACACTGTTGTGATTGTAAAAGGACGGCTTTTGTGATTTTACAACTCAGCCGCGTCGTGTTCTTCGTGCCCTTCTTTGAGTTCTTCGTGCAACGAAAAAATGATCCTTACTTATTTTGGCGAATGTATAAAGCCATAATAATTTATATCTTCGGGCAGATTTTGAAATGCATCTATTGATAAATAAATACTCATGAAAACTGTCCGACTATTTTTTGTTGCTGCTGCAATGTGTTTTTCTGTCTTCACAAAAAACGCGCAATCACAGACCTACAAAGCTTTTCTGGAAATCGATGGCTCCATCAGCACTCTGTATCTCGGGACCAACAACAATTCATACTCTTCCGGGAAACTCATTTCTCAACTTCCCGGCTGGCCAGTGAAAATGGCCTCAAATGCGTCGTTTAAAAACATGCGGGGAGCAGCTGCCGAAGATATTGACGGCGATGGAGAAAAAGAAATTCTTGTTGCTTCAGGAAATGTGTTGAACGCATATAATTCCGACGGAACAATCCAGTGGTCAAAAGTGTTGACAGGAACAGCAATCTATCCTCCGACAGTTGCGGATATGGATCTTGACGGTCATGTCGAAATTGCTCAGGCAACAGGCGGTTCTCCCTCAAACGGACGAATTTATCTGATGGATGAAAACGGAAACGATCTGTCGGGCTGGCCGCTCAATCACGGCGATCACTGGATTCTCTGCAGCCCTGTTATGGCCGATGTGAACGGGGATGACACAATGGAACTTGTCTATAACGAACGTGTTTATCCGAATGGAAACCTGCATATACGCAAAATGGATGGAAGTTCACTGAATGCAAACTGGCCCGTGCTGATCAATGCCACACCTTCGGTAACGCCTTCGGTCGGCGACATTGACGGCGACGGAAGCAAGGAAATAATTTTATGTTCCTACAACGATGTGCTTGCATTTGATCTGAACGGCGCATTAAAACCCGGTTTTCCGGTGCTAAATCCCAATACAACTTTTTCATATCAGTCTCCGCTGCTTGTCGATCTTGATGGCGATGGAAAATTATGCATTGTCGGGTCAACCATTGGTGATGTGCCTGAATATTATGTATTGAAATACGACGGAACTTATCACAATGGCTGGCCGGTTGCGGTTCCCGATGGTAACTGGACCTATTGTCCGCCCGCAGCAGCGGATTTAGAACAGAACGGGAATTACAGTCTGTTTTTTACACGTCCAATCAGTGATACAATTTTACCAATGTTGTATGGTTTCGATAAAAATGCTGTTGCATTGGGAAATTTTCCTGTTTCGGCTCGCGGAGGCGATGAAGGAATTGTAACCATTGCTGATGTTGACAACGACGGTTTTTATGAAATTGTGACAGGAAGCAATTTATGCGATGGCAATTATGGTTTTATCCATGCTTTTGAAATGGATGGAAGTGGAGAAGCAGCAGGATTTCCGCTCAGGCCGCAGGGCTTTTCATTTATGAACGGAGCCGATCTTGCGGATGTAAACAATGACGGTATGCTTGAGCTGATTTGTATAAGCTACGATCAGACTTTCACTTCTACAGATTCGACCATTGTAAATGTATATTCACTGAATGTTCCCTGCAATGATACAACGGTTCTTTTCGGAACGTACAAAGGAAACAATGCGCGTAATGGTTTAATCACGGCAGGATTTCCTCCGTATTCTGTTTCTGAAACAGACTGTTTTGTTTCGGTGTATCCGAATCCGGCGACGGATTATTTAAATGTTGAGTTTCAGGAAAGCGGAAATTTCGATGTGACGGTTTTTTCACCGGAAGGCAGAATTGTTTATGCCTTGCAAAATATTCAATCAAAGCATCTGAAGCTGGGAACAAAGGAGTTTGCTCCAGGAACCTACATTCTGAAGATTGACTCTGAGAAGGGATCTTCAATAAAGAGGATTGTGTTGAACATCCGGTAGCACAAAGGACACCAAGGATAGCACAAAGCACACCACGAAAACAGACTAACAAAAGCCGCCAATATTTATTGCAGAAGAAAAATCACAAGTGGGCTTGCGATTTTTACTTTGCAATAAATATGCATTCACAACAGAGTTGTGAATGCATAGCCGCGGCTTTTGCGATCTCACCACTCAGCCACGTCGTGTTCTTCGTGCCTTTCTTTGAGTTCTTCGTGCAACAAAAAAAAGAACATTTTTCCTTACGCTAAAAAAAATCAATAGCAATATTTCTTTGTCTGAAGCAAAGCATCCTTGTCGCCGAGTGATTCCGATTTTTTAAAATCAGCGCAGGCTTCCTCTTTTTTGCCAATGCGGATTTCGCACAGACCTTTGTATTCAAAAGCTTTTGCGTAAGTCGGATTAAGAATGGTTGCCTTTGAGAAATCATCATAAGCAGCCATAATATCATCGGTTGAATAAAGAACCATTCCTCTGTAATAGTAGTACCATGCAGTGGCCGAATCCAGTGCAATGGCCTGATTGAAATCGGAAAGCGCTTCAGCATATTGTTTGTTATCTGAATAAGCCATTCCCCGATTGAAATAATTGTCGGCTACGGCTGGCGCCAGTTCAACCGCTTTGCTCAGATCTTCGAGAGCCGCGGCAGAATTGCGCAACCGTACTTTCGCGAGGCCTCTGCGTTTATAGAATTCATAATTGTTTGAATCCAACCGTATCGCAGTACTGTAATCATTTATGGCTCCTTCAAAGTCGCGCATCTCAGATCTGGTCATGCCCCGGTAGTAATAATATTGTGGTTGGGCCGGATCTCTTTCAACGGCCATGTTGAAATCGCGGATGGCATCGGTGAAATAGCGCATTTCGGCATGGGTCAATCCCCGGTTGAAAAAATACTCAGCTTTGGAATTATCCAGTTCAATGGCTTTATCAAGATCGACAATGGATCCTTCATAATCTTTCAGTTTGTATTTTGCCCAGGCGCGTCCTGCATAATTTTCGGCAGAGCTGGCGTTGAGATCAAAAGCCTTGTTGTATTCACTCAATGCTCCCTGAAAATTACCGGCAAGATTATAAAGCTGTCCTCTGAGAAGATGTGCATCGGCAAAATCTGTTTTGATGCTGATTGATTTTGAAACATCAGCAAGAGCTCCTTCGTTGTCGCCCAGTTTGAATTTGGCCAGAGCTCTGTTATAATAGCCAAGCGACTGCCCGGAATCAAGTTTCACCATCATATCAAAATCGCTCAGGGCTGCGGAATAGTCTTCCAGCTGCATTTTTGAAAGACCTCTGTATCGATAAGCCTGAACAAAGGAGGGATCAGAAATGATTGCATTGGTAAATTCGTTTGCTGCACTCCGGTAATCGCCCGATTTGAATTTGGCCAGACCCGTATCGAACGACTCCTGTGGAGTCTGAGCAATTGCAAACGCGGAAATGCATACCAATAGCAGGATAAAAAATGCTCTCATGCGTTGGTGGTTTCCGTTTTTGTACGGGTTGATATTCAGAAGGTTACTTTTTAATAATTTTTTAAGATGTTTTTTGTCAGCGAGTTGCATTTTACCACGAAGGCGATAGAATGCGAATAACTATTTCAAATTTCAACATCCCCGACATTTCACCGTCTGCCGCAAAAGGTTTACATCAGACAATGCAGACGTGGAATTGTCGGAAATTGAAACAACTGTGCTGCAATGGTCTTCAATGAAGTCTGGGGTCACGCGTCAACGTAAAACAGCTTGCCACGTTTTACGTGGCTGCAAGCGGGAGACGCACCTCCATTTTTTTAGTGGAAAGGTTATAAAGTTTGTAAAGCAGAAAGGTAATTCAGCATAATTAAACTTTCATATTTCCTCTGAAAGTTCCGACCGAAAGCGTCGGAATGTTCGATGATAATTTATCCTGCCATTGCAGGATTGTTCAATTGCGCTTCTGCGGCAATATATTTTTACTCTTTACTTTTTCAACTTTCAACTTTCGATTTTCAACTTACTTCTTTCGAAGAAACAATCGCAATGATGTTGAGAATTGTATCCACCGCTTTCACCATGGTATCCACCGCTATGAATTCGTGTTTGCCGTGGAAATTATGTCCTCCGGCAAAAAGATTGGGGCAGGGAAGTCCCATGTAGCTCAGTCTGCTTCCGTCGGTGCCGCCACGGATGGGTTTCACATCGGGAGTAACACCAACATTGCGCATAGCCTGCATGGCAATTTCCACAACATGAAAAACGGGCTCAATCATTTCACGCATATTGTAGTACTGGTCCTTGATCTCAAGCAGAAAAACCTCTTTTTTGTACTTGTTGTTCAGAAATGCAGCAATATCCTGCATCTGATTTTTGCGCCGCTCGAAGATAGCTTTGTCATGATCCCGGATGATATAAGAAATTTCTGCTTCTTCAACGGTTGAAGTCAGCCCTGTCAGATGATAAAATCCATCGTATCCTTCCGTAAATTCAGGTCGTTCGTTCACCGGAAGCATCGAAATGAATTCAGCGGCCAGCAACGATGCGTTGAGCATCTTGTTTTTGGCATATCCCGGATGAATGTTGTTTCCCTTGATTTTAATTGTAGCTGCAGCAGCGTTGAAATTTTCATATTCCATTTCACCGGGACCGCTACCATCGAGGGTGTAGGCAAATTCAGCCCCGAATTTCTTCACGTCAAAATAATCAACACCACGACCAATTTCCTCATCAGGAGTGAATGCGATGCAGATTTTGCCGTGTTTAATCACGGGATGTTCCATCAGGTATTCAACAGCGGTCATTATTTCT
>VSSQ01000926.1_pt1 | contig 11583 bp, 11 predicted proteins | sample 4763081 | NCBI WGS metagenome assembly VSSQ01 (sample SAMN12137344, study PRJNA551015) | bioreactor metagenome | isolation source: SDC9 anaerobic chlorinated ethene degrading culture | place: USA: Knoxville, Tennesee | collected 2015-01-01
AATTATATCTGTTCCTATTCCTATTATCATAAAACCACCTCTAATATATTTTACTATAAATATTAGATTTTATATGATTTTTAATATCCTTTATTTTATAAATTGAAGTCAGCTACATATTCATCAACATATTCTCCTAATATGTCAACAAGATGTATTGGAGATACTTCATTAACATGTAGTAAATTTAATAATTCATTAACCTTCTCCTTAATGTTTGATATATTTCTAATTTTATCCCTTTCTATTTTCACCACACTACCATCTACTATATCTTGTCTTTCAACTTCAATTCCAAATGCTTGTCCATCATAAAAACTTTCACTTATCATTCTATAAATATACTTACTTTCCCTATCCTCTTTTTTTACAACATTATATAGATTATCAACAATATTCATTTTACCTCTCCTTTGTAAATTACTATATACTAATTAACTACCACATTAAAAACATATCATAGAAATTATTAAAACAATGTCAAACATTGTTTATTAGATTAATAAAATATTTCCTTATATTTTTACATTTTTTTATTTTAAATTTTTTGTTAAATGTACTTTTTTAAATCAAATAAAATATCTAATAATAAATTATTATTTTACTATGTCGATTTTATAATACTTTTCTCAAGTTCCTTTGCAAATTTATAGTTATATTGATGATTTAGTAATAATATTAAGACATTATTGTTAGACTATGTTTATATAAATTAAAAATCAATTATTCTTTTAAGTTATATTTATTAATATTTTATTCAAAAATATAATATTTACTATAACTTATATAATAAAATTTTATGTTATACCATAATATATCAATAGTATTAATGATATTATTTATAATAAATATTTTAAATAGTTATTGATATTGTTAATATTTAGACATATAATAATTTTATAATAACAATTATTATTTAATATTTATTTTGAGGAAGGTGTAGATTTATGAAGTCTTTAGAAGTAAAAAAGGATATATATTGGGTTGGAGCTCTCGATCCAGATTTAAGAATTTTCGATATTATTATGTACACACCTTACGGAACTAGCTATAATTCATATGTTGTTAAAGGAAGCGAGAAAACAGCTGTATTTGAAACAGTTAAAGTTGAATTTTTTGATCAGTATATAGAAAGATTAAAAGACTTAGATATAGATATAACTAACATCGATTATATAGTCCTTGATCATACCGAACCTGATCATGCTGGTTCAGTTGCTAGGTTGTTAGAAATTTCACCTAATGCTAAAGTAGTAGGTTCTGCTGCTGCTATTAAATTTATGAAAAAAATCGCTAATAAAGATATTGACTCAATAACTGTAGGTGATGGAGATACAATAAGTTTAGGTAATAAAACATTAAACTTTATATCTGCTCCATTTTTACATTGGCCAGATTCTATTTACACATATATTGCCGAAGATGAGCTTTTAATTACTTGTGACTCCTTCGGGTCCCACTATTCATCTGAAGCAATAGTAAATAGTAGAGTAGAAAATGAAGAACATTATATGGATGCTTTAAAATACTATTTTGATTGCATTTTTGGTCCATATAAACCTTTTGTATTGAAGGCAATTAAGAAAATTGAAAATCTAAATATAGATATGATTTTACCTGGTCATGGCCCAGTCTTAATTGAAGAACCAATGAAAATAGTTGAACTTTATAGAAAGTGGAGTACTCCTGAAAGCCCAGCTTTAGATGGTAAAAAAGTTGTTACTATTCCTTATGTATCAGCTTATGGATATACAGAATCTTTAGCTAAGGAAATTGCTAAGGGTATAGAAGCTTCAGGTAACATTGAAGTTAGATTATTTAATGTTATTCATCATGAAATTAGTGATATAGTAAATAGCATTACAGAATCTGATGGGTTACTATGCGGTTCTCCAACTATAGTTTCCGAATTATTAGAGCCAATTCGGGATGTGCTTTCAAAATTAAATCCTGTTGTCCATGGTAATAAATTGTCTGCTGCTTTTGGATCTTATGGTTGGAGTGGCGAAGCAATTCCTAGAATAGAAACAAGACTAAGAGAACTAAATATGAAGTTTTATGGAAGTTTAAAGATTAACTTTAAACCTTCTGATAATGAATTAGAAGAAGCTTATGAATTTGGCTTAGGATTTGGAGAAATCTTAAATGGTAAAAAGAATCTTGCTCCTGAATCAAAATCTAAAACAACTATTGAAGAAATTCCTACTAATGGAGGCTTAAAGCTTTGGAAGTGCATAATTTGTGGTGAAATATTTGAATCAGAAACTGTACCAGAAGTTTGTCCTGTTTGTGGTGCTGGAAGTGATCAGTTTATAGAAATCGAGAGGAAAAAGACCACTTATTCTATAGATAAAGAAGAAACCTATGTAATTATAGGTAATGGAGCAGCTGGGTTCTATGCAGCCAAAGCTATTAAGGAAAGAAATGAAAGTGCAATAATTAAACTAATTTCAAATGAGCTAGAGCATTCATATGTGAGAACTCAACTTTCAGATTTAATAACTGAAAAAATTGATGATTCTTTTTATCTTGAAAAAGCTAATTGGTATAAAGAAAATAATATAGTTGAAATCCTAGGTGCTAACGTAAATAGTATAGATAAAGATACAAAGACTATAAAATTAGATAATAAACAAGGAATTCATTATGATAAGTTAATTTTGGCTAATGGTAGTTATAACTTTGTTCCTCCAACTAAAGTGAAATTTGAAGATCATGAAATTGAAGTAAATTCATGGACCTATAATACAGTCAAAGGAATTCATACAATAAAGAAACTTTCGGATGTTGAATCTCTTAAAGAGCAACTGCCAGCATCTAAAAACATAGTGATTATTGGTGGTGGCTTATTGGGCCTTGAAGCTGCTTGGGAGGTTCAAAAACGTAATATGAATGTTACTGTTGTAGAATTAGCAGAAAGAATGCTTCCACGTCAATTAGATACAGATGGTTCCAACTTGTTTGAAGACTTAGTTAGCAAAACACCTGTTAAAGTTCTTTTGGGAGAAGCTGTTGATTTTATAACTGCTAACAAGGATGGAGTTCAATCTCTGCAATTGAAAAGTGGCAAACAAATAGATGCCGATATTATTATTTATTCAGTTGGAGTTAGAGCAAATATTTTCTTAGCACAACCTTTAGGTATTCATTGTAATAAAGGTGTTATAGTAAATCCATATATGCAAACTAATGTAGAAGATATATATGCTTGTGGGGATGTAGCTGAATTAGATGGAATATATTATGGAAATTGGCCAGCAGCAATAGAAATGGGGAAAGTTGCAGGTGCTAACGCTACAGGTGATAAGATTAAATTTGAAAAATTTGTTTCCTCTACAGTATTTGCTGCAATGAATACTCAAGTATTTTCTGCTGGAACTATAAATTTTGATGATCCTTCATTAGAGAAAATTGGTTCTATAGATACTTTAAATAATAAGTATTCGAAGTTATTTTTCTATAATAATAAACTTGTAGGCGGAATTTTAATTGGTGATATTTCATCTTCAGTAAAAATAATAAATGGAATTCAAAACGAAGAAGATAAATTAACAGTTTTAAGTAAAGGTACAATTTAAATATAAAAATTTATTTTTACTATAAAAGGGTAAGCTATAAAATAATTAGCTTACCCTTTTATACTATTTATTTAAAATTATATTTTAAACTTAATTTACGAAATCTTCTACTTGTTCTAAGTCTCTTTCTACTTTTCTATCTCCTACAAATTTAAAGTCTTCTGCTACAACTTCTGCAATATATTTTTTATTTCCATCTTTATCTTCATAGCTTCCAGTTCTTAATCTTCCACTCAAGCTTATGTAGCTTCCTTTTCTCATATATTGACATACTACCTCAGCCTTTCTTCCCCAAATAGTAACTGGTATTAAATCCGCTTTTCTAGTTCCATCCTGAGCTTTAAAATTTCTATCCACTGCAATTATGAACCTAGTGAATACTTTATCACTACCCTCTAATGATCTAAGTTCAGGGTCCTTTATTAATTTTCCTAATAATACTATTTTATTCATTTTTTGCACCTCCTGAATATTTCTTCTTTGATTATACCCATTTAGTTTTTTTCTATACATAAATAAATAAAATAAATTATAAAGCAATCAATATTAGCTCAAGCCATTTATTATCAGTTCACAACTTATAATGCGTAGTTCTTAATTATAGAACTAGTTTAACTGTTCTGAATTAAGGAATTCTTAGTTGTTTTTAATTATTATTAGCATTTCTTTTTCTAAGTGCTAAAATAGAATTTATTTCTGCTCCCAAAATTAACATCATAGATGTTATATATAACCAAGTCATTAATACAAAGACAGCTCCTACACTTCCATAAAGCCTAGAATAATTAGCTATATTATTTATATAATATGAAAAGGCCATTGATACTATTATCCATCCTAAAGTGCTTGCAATGGCCCCTGGAAAAACTTCTCGCCAACTTATTTTCTTTGCCGGTGTATACCTATATATTCCAGCAAATATCCAAATCATCATAGATATAATTATTAGATATCTACTTATATTCCATATCTTATTTATAACGTTTTGAAATGGAAATATAGTTAACAGATACTTACCTATTAATTCTCCAAAAACTAACATAGCTAGTGCTAACATTATTAATAAAGCTAAAACAATAGTAAAAAATATTGCTACAAACGCTCTCTTTATAAAGGATCTATGTTCCTTTATATCATAAGCTTTATTTACACCTTTTATAACCGCTCTGAATCCTGATGATGCCGACCACATTGAAAGTACAACTGAAACTCCTAATAATCCTGCATTTTGCGTATTTACTATTTCAACTACAGTGGTATCTACTAATGTAAAAACATTATTTGGCAATATAGTTCCTAATCCTTCTAAAACGTCTGTAGCATTCAAGCTGCTAAAACCTATTAAAGTCATTAAAAATATTAAAAATGGAAAAAATGCTAATATCAAATAATATGCAAGCTGAGCTCCTAATGCAAATATGTCATCATTGTTAATTTTTACTATGAAATATACTATTTTATCTATTATTGATCTTTTATTTTCATTACTATTACCCATTAAATCACCACATCATTTATTATTTAATCTTTTATATTATATATCAAATAAATAAATTATACTCCTCAACATTATTTTATTATACTTTATATATAATACTATATTATTTCCAATTATATAATCAAAGCCATCTATTTCTTTCTAAAACTCATATACTATAGTATAATTTACATATATGAGCTAAATTCTACTATCTTACTTAAATTAATCTATAACTATTTATTATTATATTACAATTAGAAATTAAAACCTAAAACTTATAAAAACTTCTATATAAGTTGTAAAAAATAAATTAATCAATTAGCTGTTTTGGCAATAGCTATAGAAAGGGTGTTTATTATGAACTACATATTAGAAAATGAAAATATAAAACTGTCAACTAATACTAATGGCGGAGAACTTACTAGTATATTTAGCAAAGAAGATTCATTAGAATTCCTATGGAATGGAAACTCTGATTATTGGAAATACCACTCCCCAATTCTGTTTCCTATAGTTGGAAAAGTTAAAGATGGAAAATATTTAGTGGATGGAAATACTTATGAATTGCCTCAGCATGGCCTCGCTAGAACTCGCGAATTTAATATGATTGAAAAAACAGATGATTATATAGAATTTGAACTTTTATGGTCTGAAGATACACTTAAGATATATCCTTTTAAATTTTCTTTAAGGCTTTCTTATAAGCTTTTAGAAAACGGTGTTAAAGTTGGATATAAGGTTATAAATCTTGATAATAAAGAAATATATTTTTCAATAGGAGGTCATCCAGCATTTATGTGCCCTCTAATGAATGAAGAAAATTTTGAAGACTATTATTTTGAATTTAATAAGATTGAAAATGCTAATATTATGAAATTAAATTCAAATACTGGTTATTTTTCAGGAATTACTGATCAATATTTTCATAATGAAAGTATTGTAAATCTATCTTTAGATTTATTTAAAGATGATGCTTTAGTATTTAGTGATTTAGAATCTAACTTAATAAGTTTAAAATCAAAAAATCACAATAAAAGTTTATCGATGGACTTCTCAGGATTTCCTTATCTAGCTTTATGGACTAAAGCAACTGGCGCACCATTTATTTGTATTGAACCTTGGTATGGCCATGCAGATTATCATGACTTTAATGGCGAACTTAAAGATAAGTCAGGAATTGAAAAATTAGAAGTAGGCAAAACCTTTACTGCATACTATAGTTTATTTATAGAATAAACTATAGTTATAATAATACAATTTCATTTATTAAGTGGGAAAAGCTATAGAAACTCATAGCACTTATGATTTTCTATAGCTTTATTTAAATTACCTTTTTTCAATATATTATATTTTTAAAACAACTTTCTTTATTTCACAGGATTTTATATTCATAAAATCCAATCTCCGTTACTTACCCCATATTTCTTATAAAATAAAAGATAACTGTGAGATATAAATTGTGAGCTGCTAACTAATACCGTACTTTATACTTTTAATCTGTTATTGCAACTGCTCTAACTGGTGAGCCATCTCCATCTTCTATTTTTAGTGGAGTTGCTACTAATGTAAATTCTTCTCTATTTATAATATCTAGATTAGTTAAATTCTCTATTATAAGCTTACCTCTAGATAAAATAATATTATGAATTTCAAAATCTATACTATCAAATTTATCAATAGATATTGCATCTATTCCTATTCCTTTTAAATTAAAATCACAAATCCACTTTGCTGCCTCTTCCGTTAAACTTGGATAATTATTAAAATACTCCTTGGTTCCCCAGTATTTCTCATATCCTGTTTTTAATATTAGAAAATCACAATTTATTATTTTGTCTTCATATTTCATTATTTCTTTTAAAGTAACTTCTTTTGTGCTTGAAATATCTATTATAATGGCTATTCCTATAAATTCATTTATATTAAATTCATCAATAGTTTTTCCCTTATTAATCATGTGACTCGGCGCATCAATATGAGTTCCTGTATGAGTATAAATATTTAAGCATTTCTCATTAAATCCATCTTTCTCTATAGTAGCTATATTGTATATTTCTGGTTTCTCATCTTTTGTGTATGTTGTCATATTTGTTTTTATTATATGACTTAGATCTATAACTCTCATTTAACTCCCTCCCTATTATTTTACCTATTTATATCCCATTCCTTCGGTAATAGACTTCTATATTTAATTGTAAAATATCTATCATCTATAAGTAATATTCTTCCCTTATCCTCTTCTGTTCTAATTACTCTTCCTGCTGCCTGCATAATCTTATTTATTCCTGGATATATGTATGCATAGTCAAAACCTTTTTCCTCATAATAATCTTTTATTATATCTCCTTCATTAGATATTTTGGGAAAACCTACACCAACTATAATGCAACCAATAAGCTTATTACCGGGAAGATCTATTCCCTCTGAAAATATTCCTCCTATAACACAAAATGCTAGGATATTTGCTCCATCTTGAAAATTATTTATAAATTCTTCCTTTTCCCTTTCAGTTAAAACCTCCTGTTGACAAATAGTATCTTTATCACTATAAATTTCTATATATCTTTCATATATCTGTTTTAAATATTGATAAGATGGAAGAAAAATCATATAGTTTCCTAGTTGTTCTTCTTTAAACTTATTAATTAATTTACATAAATTATCTATATTATTTTCCCTTTGCCTAAATCTCATATTAAGAGAATGTCCATAAACTTTTAAGTTCTCTTTTCTAAAAGGTGATGGCAACTTCATTCTATAGCTTTTTTCATTGCCTCCCAGTAGATCTATATAATAATTTATAGGCGTTAATGTTGCAGAAAATATTATAGTTGAATAAGCTTCTTGTACTACCTTTGCTAAATTTTCAGCTGGATTAACGCAAAACAATTTAACTTTTGCATCATTTCTATTTATTTCTACTAAAGTAACGTACTTATCACTAAAAAGCTCAGAAATAGATATGAAAGACCGTATTTCAAAATATAAATCTCTTATTTCATCATAACCTTCTGTATTTACAGATTTCACAAGATATTCATCACATTCTTTTAAGAATATTCTAAGTAACTTATATAGATCCTTATATTGATCCTTTTTATACATACTATTAACTTCTAATTCTTGAACTTCCCTTCTTACTTCTATTAATTCCTTATTAATAGAAGTTAAAGCTTTATATAACTTAGGTACTTTTCCCTTTATTAATTTTGATGCTTGCATTATTTTACTCTTATAAATTTCTGCACTAAACATACTTCTAGCTCTATCCACAAGATTGTGACCTTCATCCACAAGTAATATATTCTTATCCACATCATCCTCAAAAAATCGTTTTAATTTTGCTCTTGGATCAAATGCATAATTATAATCACATATAATTACATCGCACCATAGACTCAAGTCTAATGATAATTCAAAAGGACAAACTTTATTTTCCTTTGCATATTCTTCTATTTTCACTCTTGTAAAATCAGTATCATCATTAAGAATATCAAATATAACATCATTAACTTTATCATAATAATCTATTGCATATTCACAATAATCAGGATTGCACTTAGTTTTATCCTTAAAACAAATCTTTTCCTTTGATGTTAATGTAATACTTCTACAAATAAGTCCATTGTCTTTTAACTTATTTACTGCTTCTTCTGCTACAGTCCTAGTTATTGTTTTAGCAGTTAAATATACTATTCTTTCTCCTCTGTTTTCGCCTAAGGATTTTACTGCTGGAAATATTGTAGATATTGTTTTTCCTATACCTGTTGGTGCTTGTGCAAATAATACAGCTTGCTCCTTTATTGTGTTAAAACATGATATTGCAAGTTCTCTTTGTCCTTTTCTATAAGTATTAAAAGGGAATATTAAATTTTTTATAGATTTATTTCTAATTGAATTCAAATTAGATTTTAATAATATCCATTTTTTATATTCATTTATTATATAGAGAATAAATTCTTTTAGTTCTTCAAACTTAAAATTTTTATTAAAACTTTTTACTTCATCTGTTTCTATATTAAAATAACTTAACTTTATATTTATTTCTTCTAATTGATTTTGAAAGGAGTACATGTAGGCATAAAACTTTCCTTGCGCCCAATGTAAATCATTATAGTCTTCATCTATTAAAACTAACGACTTCATAGTTGATTTTATTTCTTCTATATATACACTACCATCATCTATAATTATTCCATCTGCTCTACCTTCCAATAACAAAACAACATCTTCAATATCAAAAGATTGTTCTAATCTTACCTCTTTTTGGTATTGAGTATATATTTTTTCATTGCTACTTTGAAGCTTTTGATGAGCCAAAGTTCCTTCTAGCGCCCTATTTTTTCCCATATACCTATCATCTAAGCTTCCAGTTTTTAAAACATATTCTATTATTCCTCTGACAGATTCCTTAATAATTATCTTATTGCTCATTAAAATTCTTCCTATCTTTTATAAATTACGAAACAATTTTATTCAATTCACAGTACACAATTTGTAATTCACAGTTCTTTTGATGAAGTTTTAAATCAGTTACAATCGAGCTTAAATACGAAGCATACGTTCCCTAGTTCTTAATTATAGTTTACACTTAAAACTTGTTACCTAATACCTGTTCCCTATAAGATAAAAAACAAATATACACTAAATAAGTGCTTTGTACTTCAAAATAAATATAAGCTTAATAAGGTATTGTCTTAAGCTTAATAACAATACCTTATTATACTAATTAATTATTTAATTGAATTTATAGTGTGTGCTAGATTATTTATGCTAGTTGTAAGACTCTCTAGCTTTCCTTCTATTCTAATTAATAGATACAAAGAAATCGCTATAGGAAAGCCTAAATTAGCTATTAAGTTCACTAACTCATCCATAAAATCACCCCGTTACTTACATATGCAAATAACTTAGATTTTTTAATTTTTATTCTAAATGATACTCATTTACTATTTTTTGTACTAGTTTTTTTGTAGCACTTGCTTGTGCTATAAGTGACATAACTATAACAAATGTTCTTATACTATTTTCATCTTTATTGTTTAAATTTAATTCTGAAATTATGCTATCTAACTTTTTCTCATCTATAACAGGTTCACTTAAAAAATCTTTAAAACTTTCACTTTGAGTTTCTGAAAATATTTTATAAGCCTTTTCCCAAGATATAATATCATCAGATCTATCATTTATCTCATTAAATGCCAATCTGAAAACCTTTTTAATTTCTTCTGTTGTTAATACCGGTCTCATATAACTTAATAGCACTAACTGTATAAGATGTATTTTAGTATATCCTCTTTTTTTACCGTCCTCAGGCTTACTAATAACTTCACTCTTTATATAATTTTGTACTATATTATTAGTGTACTTATCTTCTATAAATTTATCATTTAAAAAATCTATAACTTGGGATAAAAAAAGATCATATTTCGGTAAATCTTCATAACCAATCATCGAATTGTTAGACATCTCTTCTGCCAATTCTATTATATAATTAGTATCTATTTTTTTCACCATAATATCCACCTCTAATTCCTATTCTTAATATAATTATATAGTATATATAAACTTATTACAAGTTATTTTTGTCTGTTTATTTTAATTTTATTATTATTCCTTTAAAATTTTATAAAAATTATCTATTATTTTGAAATTTTTTTATAAATTATATAAGATTTATAATACAACTTATATTTACATATTTAATTTTACATTTTTTTCTTATTTTATTATCTTTTTTTAAATTATATATATAATAATATTTTTTTAAGCTATATAACCTAGTGTACAAGCCATTCTACATTTTTTGCTATTTTACTTAAAAATTGATAAATAGTATTGACTTTTCTAATTTATGGTAGTATATTGTATTTATAACTTTGATATATATACGAAATTTGTAATTTTTGAAAATATTTTTCTTTTATATTGACTTTTAATTACATTTTTAGTAATATTAACTTTGCAAGATGTCGAAACTTGTTTTAAGGAGGAATATATAATGAAATCAACTGGTGTAGTAAGAAGAGTAGATGAATTAGGAAGAATAGTTATTCCTATAGAATTAAGAAGAACATTAGATATAGCTGAAAAGGATGCTTTAGAAATCTATGTAGATGGTGAACAAATAATCCTAAAGAAATATGAACCAGCTTGTATCTTCTGTGGAGATGCTAGAGATGTTGTTAATTACAAAGGTAAAAACATCTGTAAAAACTGCTTAAATGAATTAAAAAAATAATTTTTAATACTTATATTTAAATAGTTGCTTATAATTAAATCCCCTATGAACTTATAAATTCATAGGGGATTTAATTATAATTCTGTTGAGTATTTATATACTTCTTTTTTAGGCAAATTTCTTTCTTTAGCAACTAATTTTATAGCATCCTTTTTATCTATTCCACTTTCTATTAATTTAATTAGATGCTCTTCTATTGTTAAATCAATCCATAATGCCTCTTTTTCAGCTTGTATTTCCTTTTCCGATTTACCTTCAATTACTAAAACAAATTCACCTCTTGG
>VSSQ01001097.1_pt1 | contig 11569 bp, 8 predicted proteins | sample 4763081 | NCBI WGS metagenome assembly VSSQ01 (sample SAMN12137344, study PRJNA551015) | bioreactor metagenome | isolation source: SDC9 anaerobic chlorinated ethene degrading culture | place: USA: Knoxville, Tennesee | collected 2015-01-01
ACAATCCTGAAAATCTTTTTGTCGACACCCTCTACAACGCATTGTATCAGAACAATCCGCGTGCACACCGCATTCCCAGCCCTTCGGATTATGACAAGATCAACATCGACAACGCTATTTCCTTCTACAAAGAACGCATCGGAAATCCGAAAGGAATGTATTATACATTTGTCGGTTCGTTCACCGAAGACCAGATCAAACCGCTGATTGAAAAATACATTGGCGGAATTGGTGCCGGCTCATCTGTGGCTGCATACAAGGATCTCGGATTCAAAACCAGAAGCGGCATCAACAGCTTTACACTGAAAAAAGGCAGCGAGCAGAAAGCCAAACTCGTTCATTTCTACACAAAGCCGATGAAATACGATGCTGACGAGGCTTTCCTCCTGCAACAGCTCACATCTGTAATCAACAACCGCGTATTGGATACCATCCGCGAAAAAATGGGTGCCATCTACGGTGGCGGCTTCTACGGAACAGTGCGTAAATATCCGAACGAAGAACTTTTCATGCAGTCCAGTTTCCCTTGCAGCCCCGATAATATTGCTGCTGTGAACGAAACATTCCTGCGTCTGGTTGAGGAAACCAAAATCCCCGGCAACATTACTGATGAAGACCTGAAACGCGTTCGCGAACCGGCTCTTGAAACCTACAGGGTAAGCATGGAAAAAAACAGCTACTGGCTTGGAAACCTGCAGGCAGCTTATCTGAATGGCATCGATCCCAGCAGAATTCTGACCGTCGAAGAACGACTCAATGCCATCACCCCGGCGAAACTCTGCGAAATTGCCAACAAATATTTCAAGGATGTGAACATTTTCACCGGCTACTGGCTGCCTGAAAATAAATAGACTCTTTACACAACAGAATACCATAACCGGAAGGGCCGTTGCGAAAGCGACGGCTCTTTCATTTTTATGAAGGCCACAAAGTCACCAAGTCACGAAATTCTTTTAAAGTACTTTTATAACCTTATAACATTGTAAATCATTGTTGTCCGGTAAAATCATCAGCTTGAAGACTCAATGATTATTGTACCCTCAAGAGCGTACATAGTTCCTCGGACGGTACCGTCAGGGGATCTCATCGAGAACCTTCTTAGCTATTGCTGCGACTGCATTTCAGAGGAGACCCCGGAGTAAATCCGGGGACTAAATCGGTATGGGCGGCGGTGCGCGGGAACTTGGTGAATTTGTTGGCACGGAAAGTAAGGCCAGCATTGTCATCTATCTTTTGCATATGGCATAAATACATGGATTGCGGCAAATTGAGATGATTTTTATCGGACAATAGTGATTGTAAATTTAGAACATTAGGACTTTATACCATTATAACTTTGAAACCATCCACTTTGTAAACTTTACAACTTGCAAATCATTTCGCAACGAAACACCTGCCCGTATTCTGATTTGAAACCACCATAAAATTAATTGATTCTGTTCATTCTGAAAGGTTTGTATTTTTGAACCAACCAAAGCTGAAAACAATGATTTCATTGCTGCTGATCAATGATTTTAAGAATTGATAGAATAATGTCGTGTCAATCAATATAACTCCACTTATGAAAAAATCGTTTTTTGCATTAATGTTTTTGACTCTCGCATTTGGCGGAGTAGCACAGAATTATGATATGGAGCAACTGAAAGTTGTTTCAGTTATCTGGGGAGAGGCATATCTGTTCCATCCAGCCATTGTCCGTGCTGATAAAAACATTGAGTGGGAAAAACAGTTCGTGGAATTCCTGCCCGAAATCAAAAATCACTTACCGGCGGATGAATTCACCCGGACAATCAACACCGGCTTGCTATCAGCTCTGGATGATCCGTTCACTATTGTACAGAGCTATGAGAACAAACAAACGGCACCAACGGATTTCAAAGCTTCGAAAAATTTTGACTACGTAAGGATTTCTGAAGATCAGCTATCAGAAATCGGTAGCATTGAATATCTGGATTCAATAATTCAAGACAGGAGTTCGGATAGAGCCCTGGTTGTAGATTTGAGAATTTCCAACGAGCTGAACCTTGACAGACACTCAAATACATTGTTCGACTATTTTTCAGCCATGCTGATCAGCAACGAAATTGAGATGAGCACACTGGTAACCCGGGAACATTTTGGCTGGGATGAATACAACGACTGGTGGTTTTACGAACAACGGTGGAAAGTTGCAACGCACGACAAGCAAATAGCCAACAGCAGTAGACTCATGCCGCTGCCCTCCTATTTACAAGAGCTATATCCATATCTGCCTGATTACAATTGGGACGAATACAAACCGGTTGAAAGGCCTGTTTATTTCATTACCAACAACAGCTTCCGGTCGTATTACAATCCGGAGCTGCTTGCGTTGCAGACAAACCGGCCGAACACATTCGTAATTAATGAAAATTCCGGTAAAATTTTCCCGGATAATCCTGATTTCAAACAGTTGTCGTTCAGTCAATTTGAATTTATTTTAAATGCGGCTTTCAGCCTGAATCACGGTGTTCCCGGGCTGCAACCCGATCTTAATGAGGTGTCGTTGACACAGGATCACGTGTCAGAATTTGTTGCATCAACCCAATCAAAAACAAGGATTCCGGGGAATTTTTCGTTGAATATTTCACCAGCAAAATATACATCTGAATCGGAATCATTATCAACGGAAGAGAAAATATTAGGCGTTGTAAAAATATGGACCATTGTAAAATATTTTTACCCCTTTCCCGAACAAATATCCGCTGACTGGAACAGCTCGCTGGAAAAGTATCTGCTGCTTGCCCAAAACACAGGTTCTGACAAGGAATACTTTACAATGATTCAGGAAATGATGGCCAATCTGAATGACTCGCATGTTTCCACGTTCCATCCTTCAATTCTTGATTTTTCCGAAATATTTGTAGCACCTGTTCAGTTTGACTGGATCGAAAACAAAGTTATTGTCACGGCAGTTGACAGCTCCGTGAAATCCGATATCATGACTGGCGATGAAATTCTTGCCATTGATGATCTGTCGATTGATGAAATCCTGAAAAATGAAACCCCGAAGATATCGCACAGCAACCGGCAGGGACTTCTGGCCAACCTGATTAATCCCGGGTATTTCATTGGGCCCATGGACAGTAACATGAAATTTACAATCCTCAGCAACGGAAAGCGAAAAGATGTCGAAGTGCCCAGGACCATGTACGTTTTTCAGTTTATAGGATATTGTGACAACCGGCCTGCAAGCACTGTTATTGATAATGAAATTGGTTACCTGAATCTGGCTGCAATCACAACCGCATCTGATCTGGAAAATGAACTATTGAAAATGAACGACACCCGATCGCTGATCATTGATCTGCGCAGTTCTTATCCGTCGGAAGATTTTGAAATGTTTCTGCGAATGCTTTGCCAGAGCGAGGTTGCAATAAGAAGAAGCAGAGTACCCATTGTTTCATCATCGCAGGGAAAAGCCTGGCAATATGAAGAGACCACAGTGAGTCCGGTTGCAACTTTTTCATACAACAAACCTATTGCTGTTCTTGTTGATAAAACGATGATCAGCAGGCCCGAAGACATTGCCATTGCCTTGAGATCATTTCCGAATGTGCGCTTTGTCGGCGAACAAACGCAGGGAACTGATGGTGAAATGACTATTATACATCTGCCGGGAGGAGGCGAAACTTCTTATACCGGAGAAATCGTGAATTTCGGTAACGGAGATGAATTCCAGAGAATCGGAATAATCCCGGACATCGAAGTCCACCGGACCATAAAAGGAGTGAAAGAAAAACGGGATGAAATACTTGAAAAAGCCATTGAAATATTGAAGAAAAAATAATGTGTGACGACCAGGGCGCACTCTCAGGCTCTTCGGACGTGCTTTTACATATTCTTCTGTTAAGTGCGCACAAATAACGGCCACATAAGCGCGCGCAAATATCGGCCACTTAATCGCACGCATGCACACACTCCCTCTCAATCTCCAAAACAAAATGCCATGGATTTTTTGCATCCGGTAAATGTTTGTATTTTTGAATCATACATCAAACAAAGAAATATGACAGTAAACGTCACTGAGAGAAAAATGCAATTGACCGAAAGGCAACTTATTGATATTCAAAGTCAGGCGGAGAGAGTTCTTAGCGGAAATAATTCTGCTGACGCGATTGAGTCATTTTCAAGATATTCAGAGGAATTAAAGAAATACATTGCTGATAATTTTACGAACCCGGAATTTATTGAAAGAATTAATCAAATAGAGAAAATCAATTTCAAACGAAACAAAATAAAAATATGGCACATTGTGACTTTTTCTTTCTGGGTCGTTTTACTGATTCAAAATATTGCCAAACAAAAGAGCATAGAAGAAGTTGCAAGGGTCAAAAGCGACTGGTCGAGCGCTTACATTTTATTTAAGACGATTTCGTGATGAAGCATAGGATCTCTGAAGGGAATGAATACGTAACTTCCTGTTAATCCTTTTCTGTAAAAATCACAGAATTGTTCGTATTTTTGAGATTGATATATCAATGTTACAGGTCCATTCTTAAGACAATGCTAAGTGTGATATTGTTTGATCAATGAAATGTACATCATAAAAAAAGTCTGAGCAAATGAAAAATTACAGGATACAAAGATTCCCGGATTCAAGGATTGCCAGCATTGATGTGTGCGAAATAGGAAAGCGGAAACACCATGTGATAGGATTGGTGGAATTTGATGTTACCGATAGCAGACGGAAAATCAGAGAGTATAATAAAACACATACGGACAGGATTTCATTCAATGCCTGGCTTATCAGTGTGATTGGCAGCACAATGAAGAAATATGATACTTCTGGCTCATACCTTTCAGGAAAAAACAAACAAATTATCTTCGATGATATTAATGTGTCTGTAGTTGTGGAGAAAGAAATCAACGGAATAAAATTGCCCATTCCTTTGATTATTCAAAAAGCACACTCGAGAAGCATTGATTCCATAACCGCGCAAATTGCTGACGCAAAAAACGCTGCTCTTTCAGACAAGGAAATTGTTCTGCACAGAAAAACTCAGCGTCTGGAGAAAACATATTATGTCCTTCCGAAATTCCTCCGAAGATATTTCTGGCGGTATTTGCTCAGGCATCCACGGCTGGCCTACAGGAAAATGGGAAATGTTGCATTTACATCGTTGGGGATGATGGGAAAAGTCGATGGCTGGTTCATTCCGATTTCGGTTCACCCTGTATGTTTTGGAGTTAGCTCAATCATCAGAAAACCAGCGGTTGCAGATGACAAAATCGAAATAAGAGATGTTCTCAGAATGTCAGTTCTGATTGATCATGATGTGATTGATGGCGCACCCATGGCCAGATTTATCAGCGATCTGTCGCGAAATATTGAGCATGGATTGAATTTGTAAAATGAGAATTTATCTTTCTTGGCGCGGTTTCGATAGCAATCGGGATGCAATCTGTGACATAGCACCCAACCCCAACTAGCAAGGTGTATTCTCAGACCCCTCGGGCGCGCATTAACGTATTCTTATGTTAAGCGCACGCATACAACCACAACAATAAATCTCCCCAAATCTCTTTCACATTTGGAAAATGTTTGTATTTTTGATATTGACATAAATGCATACACATCAGCCAGCATGATTGTATTGCATGCATGTGTTACGCCAATAATCGATTTTTCCGTTGTTGACTATTTTAGATAAAATGAAAATGAATAAATTTTTTGTATTTGCGCTTTGTGTATGGCTATATTCAATTAGTGCTTTTTGTCAGGATACTACCATGCAGAAACTCATGCTTGATTTTCCTGTTTTCGAGTATCCGCAAAACATTGATCTGCCTCACAACTACCCGGGCATGAATCAGGCAACTGAATGGAGCCGGGATTTTTATGAGTTGGCATTCTGGGGAATTGATGAATGGGGCGATCGGATGTTTTTAAATAAAAAATCAGAACCATCAAAAAAAAGATTGCTGTTCAATCATGCATTCAAATACGCATTGGGTCTGGGTTTTTCGAAATACGGAAGTGAACTTCCAATCCCTTTGGGTGTCTGGGCTCATGAGGAATTTCACCGAAGTGCATTGGGTGTTTCAGGAACAGCATCAAAGAACGGGAACTGGATTTTTCACAGATGGGACGGTACCGTATATGGTATATCCGATGAGTCTCTTGACCTTTTGAAAGCAAGGGATATTAATCAATTATTGTATTCGTATGTGGCCGGTGTACAATATGAAGCTTATTTGAACCAACGGATCACGGTAGATGATTTTTATAACAACCGATCATTATACAAAAACCCGCTGCTACTCTACAATGCTTATTATGTTTTTAATTATTTCAGATTCTCAACAAGTTCTCTTTCTGATTCAGTAAAAGTAATTGCTCCTGAATTCGAAGATGCAAATCCGATAAACAGGGATTATGCCGGTGCCGATTTAACTGCATGGACCTACGATATGTTTAATCCTGAATTACCTTTTACTTCAAGAGATTCATTCCCAAACGGCAATGGAGTGAACAGAAGAGTGGGGTTCTCCGATTTATCAGCGGAGGCGCAGGATTTTCTCATTAAGCAACGAAAATTGTCACTTCTCAACTTTTTGAATCCCGCTGTATTTTTTATAAACAGAATTAAAATCGGAGATAATCTATCCTTAAATCTGTTTGCCCAATATGTACCGACATACTTCGGAAACGATGTTGCCTTGTACGTACCTGTAAAGTATAATAACTACAAACTGTTGTTCGGACTTCATAATTATAATAATTATGATGAAGCTGCCTATGGATTAACATTGGCAATTAATGACTATGAGATTACAGAAAAAATAAATGTTGATTTTTGCGCCGATATTTGGAAACAGCCAGCTTCATTCCTGGACAACTCAATGCAATTCGGAGGTGCTTTGAACACTTCATTGAAATACAGATTCAGAAGTAATTTTAGTGGAGGAATCAACTTCTCATATAAATCAAAAGGCTGGGTTATTGGAAATCCGTATTTGTCTGAAAATATTTCAATTGGCTTGGGGTTAAACTATAAACTGGTGAAGTAACAAAATGACAATACACTCATTGTATACGACTAAAATCAATCCCCGGATAGTGATGCTATGAATGCTGAATTTTTCAAAATATTAAATGCTGATGAGAAAAACCGGACAAGGTTTCAGTCGGTTTTTGCAGAGAAAGAAATTGCGGCAAAAACAACACTTTTAAAAGAAGGAGAAGTTTCCGGCAGTATATATTTTATTAAAAAGGGATGTTTGAGAGAATGGTTCAATAAAGACGGGAAGGATATTACTTTTCAGTTCTTTTTCGAGGGACAGCCCGTTGCCTCTATCGACAGTTTTATGAATCAGAAGCCAAGTCTTTTTGCAATCGAAAGTATTGAGCCAACAACAGTTTTATCGATTGGCAGAGCGGATTTTGAAGAAATTCTGGCTACATACCCCGAATTGAAAAACGGATTTCAGAACTTCATTTTTCAACGCTTCAGAGTTTACGGACAGCTGTTCCTTTCACGGATAAAAGACACACCGAAAGAGCGCTACGAAGATTTACTCAGAAACCACCCCGAAATAATCAAAAGGGTGCCACAGCATTATATTGCTTCTTTCATAGGAATAACGCCGATTTCGCTCAGCCGGATCCGCAACCGGAAATAAACTCATTTCGTAACAATTGTTATCGTTGCAGAAAAAGTTTTGGGCGAATTTTGCTCAAAATACACTTTTGTGTGCTAAGGATTCTTCAGGTAAATGCCATCTCACGAAGCGTTTTGCAAGTTGAGCAATAATAAATCCTGCTGGAATTGTATGCACCGGGTTGATAAAATGATCCGGGCCTGGAGAAAAAAGCATTGCGTGGATTTGAAAAGAGAGGAGTAAATAATGGAAAATCAGTTATATCGTTTCAATGTAAATGTCGGGCTGATCGTTTTTGGATTCGCATCTGCATTTTCGGGCATGCTGATCCAGATAAAGTATCACATTGGCAGCCATGGTGATGTTGCAACCGGTGATTCAGTGCTTGGAATAAACTACCCCGGGTGGTCTGCTGTGCATAAATTTTCGATAGTTGCCATGACTCTGTTGGCAATATGCCACATCGCGCAGCATTGGAACTGGTACAAAAGTGTAGTTGCCAAAAGACTCTTTTCAAAAAACCGGCAGGTGTTGGTTTTTACCGTTCTTTTTGTTCTGGTGGCAATAACAGGACTGACACCATGGTTTATTGATCTGACTGATGGCGATGAAATGCTGCGAAAAGCATTCATTGAAATTCACGATAAACTGGCTTTGATCATGTCTGTATATCTCGTACTGCACATATTCAAACGATTCAAGTGGTTTGTTTCTGCATTTGGCAAATTGAAAAATGACCGCAGAACATATAAAGCGGAACAACCATTTGACGATATAGTTTGAATTCAGACAGCTTTGCAATCCGTGACATAGCTCACCCAACCCCCGCCAGCAAGGCGCATTCTCAGGCTCACTCTCAGACACACACTCAGCGTGAGAATCAGCATATTTTTCTTTTTTTCTGCGCGGGCACCTAAAGCCACTCAAATCATTCATCCAGAATATTTAAGAAATATTTGTATTTTTGTCTTTGATCAATGAAATGAGTTGTATTTCTTCATTTATAAAGACAATTCACATCAATAACAGATAAATGTCAATGAAAAGAATTTCAACATTTTTTGTATTCTGCCTGTTAATGGCAACAACATCCATCAATGCCCAGAATTTTGAATGGGCAAAATCCTTCGGCAATATAACCAGTGATTATGGTTATTCAACTACAACAGATGCCTCAGGGAATGTTTATGTAACAGGATTATTCAAGGGAACCGTTGATTTTAACCCTCCGTCAGGATTTGATACCCTTGCTTCTGTTGGTCCAGGAGACGTTTTTGTGCTAAAAATGGATTCTTCAGGCAATTTTCTTTGGGCAAAATCATTTGGCGGGATAACCGGTGAATCAGGCAGAGCCATCAAATTAGATGCTTTCGGTAATATTTTTATCACAGGAAACTTTTCAGGTACGGTGGATTTTGACCCGGGAGCAGCAACCTATAATCTCACCGCTGTTGGACAGGCTGATGTGTTTGTGCTGAAATTGGATTCCTCCGGAAATTTCATCTGGGCCAGATCTTTCGGAAGTACAAACAGTGACTATGGTCAATCCATCATCACAGATGCGAACGGGGATGTTTATACTATTGGAAAATTTACGGGTTCAATGGATTCTGACCCGGGACCAGGAGTTACTACCCTTTCTTTAGTGGGTTATTTCGATTTTTTTATACAGAAAATGGATTCCTCAGGCAACTTCCTGTGGGCGAGATCCTTCGGAAGTATTAATTATGATGATGGTACTTCCATAAGCATAGATGGTTCTGGAAATATTTATGCTACCGGGTTCTTTGATGATTCTACTGATTTTGATCCCGGTCCTGGTGTTGAAATTCTTGCCCCGGTGAGTTCCAATGCTGTTTTTATTCTGAAAATGGATTCAGATGGCAATTATCTCTGGGCAAAATCAATCGGAGCAATGATTACAGAAGGATATGCCATCTGTGTAGATGCTTTTGAAAATGTTTATACCACAGGATACTTTGAGGGTACCGGGGATTTCGATCCCGGAGCAGGTGTCGCTACCCTCTCTTCTGCAGTTTCTCATGATGTTTTTATTCAGAAACTGGACTCCGCTGGGAATTTACTTTGGGCAAAATCCTTTGGAGGCACATCCGATGACGATGGCTATTCCATCAGTACTGATTCATTCGGTAATGTTTATACTGCCGGATTTTTTCAGGGAACCGCGGATTTTGACCCCGGAGCGGGAATTGTAACTCTCGCTTCGGCAGGTGATAAGGATGTTTTTGTACAGAAAATGGATCCCTCCGGCAATTTTCTTTGGGCAAAATCCTTCGGAGGCACAGGGTATGATCGGGTTGAATCCATCCATGTAGATGCTTTTGGAAATATTTATACTACAGGGTATTTTCAGACAACAGTAGATTTTGATCCCGGAACAGGAACCAATAATCTCACATCGGCAGGCGAGTGGGACATTTTTGTGCATAAAATGAGCCCGGCACCATCAACCGCAGAAGTTACAGAAAATACCTTTGGTGACAAATTCATGGTATACCCCAACCCAACCGATGGAAATTTCTCAATTGATCTTGGCAATGTTTATCAAAACACAACGATCTCAATTTTTGACGTTAATGGGAAACTGATCGAAACAAAGTCATTCTCACAGACTCAAATTGCAGACATGTCTATGGCTGCACCAGCCGGCGTTTATCTTTTGAAGGTCAATTCCGGAGACAAAAAGGCTGCAATAACTTTGGTGAAAGAATAACGTTTGCTGATTGAGAGAATGGTTCGAAAGAAAAGCGACCGTGGCCCGATCCCAATAGCAATCAGGATGCAATCTGTGACATAGCACATCAACCCCGCCAGCAAGGCGCACTCTCAGGCTCTCCCGGACGCGCTTTAATATATTCTTCTGTTAAGCGCGCACAAATAACGACCACCTAAGCGCGCGCATACAACCCCCAACAACAAAACTCTCCAGATTTCTTTCGCATTTGGAAAATGTTTGTATTTTTGGAATGACTCATTTGATCAAACGCATCAACGTTGGATCCTGCAATGGAATAAAATTCAAAACTGATTTTAATTATCGCAAAGTAATGGGGATATTTTTTTGAGTGTATGCGCACTGTCGTTTTCATATTGTTATTGCTCAGCATTGGTTCCAATGCACAAACACCAGATTTGAATCAATGCGTTATTGATACTACGTTGAAATATGGTAAGACAATTTCTCCAACCTATTATAGTGCAGTTTGCACAGACTTCGTAATTGGTGTTTTAGGATATTTTGTAGAGCTTGATTCGATTGATACCGTAAATATCCGTATTGATCAGCCACGCAACAGTCTGGAAGATGTTTACAGCCAAATCGAAAATGGCTCCCCTGAGCCAAAAGGAGTGTATTATGCATTAATCAGTAAGGGAATCGGAATACCAATTGACGATTGGACTCAGGTGAAACGTGGTGATTTTGTGCAATTCTGGTACGATCACTCCTGGGGACATTGTGGTATTGTCGATTCAATTAATGTACAGGAAAAAGTAATGTGGCTTCACAGTTCATTTCCTTCCACCGACGGATATGGAATTCAGAGATTTCAGATTCCAGACTATTCATGGTTTGTGCGATTGACGGACATCGAACTGCCTGACACTGCTAAATCAGCTGAGAATACTGCCTTTGAAAACGATTCAGCTTCGAAAAAGAAAAAACATGACAAACGGAATAAGAAGAATAAAAGAAATAAGTCTGCGTTTTGATATACAAAGTGTTTTAAAATAAATGAAAACTTCAAAAATAATCAGCTTTCTGGCAATTTTACTATTCGTAGTGCTGACGTTTTTTATGTTGAAAATCCGGGGATATCATAATAAAGAAGACAGAGGCTTCATTGGCTATATTGGAAGGCTGCTAAACAAGACCAATACCTTCAGTGTGGAATATTACAATATTGAAAAGACTGATGATGATGTA
>VSSQ01001098.1_pt1 | contig 11562 bp, 9 predicted proteins | sample 4763081 | NCBI WGS metagenome assembly VSSQ01 (sample SAMN12137344, study PRJNA551015) | bioreactor metagenome | isolation source: SDC9 anaerobic chlorinated ethene degrading culture | place: USA: Knoxville, Tennesee | collected 2015-01-01
ATATTCCACCTGCATTTAAAACCGGAACAATTAGCTGACAATGTGATTTTGGTTGGCGATCCGGGACGGGTTGCCCTGGTTGCTAATTACTTTGACACACAAGAACTTTCAGTGTCCAGCCGGGAATTTAACACCATCACCGGAATATACAAAGGGAAACGCATCACAGTACTTTCCACCGGAATCGGAACAGATAACATTGATATCGTCATGAATGAACTGGATGCATTAGCTAATATCGATTTAAAAACCCGTACTGAAAAATCTGTTTTCAGACAGTTAAATATCGTGCGCATAGGCACCTGCGGTGGTATGCAGCCTGATATTCCTCTGGGTAGCTTTCTGATATCTGAAAAGTCAATCGGTTTCGACGGGATGATTAATTTCTATGCCGGACGGGATGGTGTTTGTGATCTTGCATTCGAATCAGCACTGGTTAAGCATTTAGAATGGAATAAACAACTTGCAGCACCTTATGTGGTAGATGCAGATGCAGAACTGGTTGATCGAATCGGCAAAAATGACATGATACGTGGTGTAACCATATCAGCCAATGGATTTTACGGTCCGCAAGGCCGCGAATTGCGTATTGGGTTGGCCGACCCACACCTGAATGATAAAATTGAAAGTTTCCGTTATGGAAAATATAAAATTACTAATTACGAGATGGAAGGCTCAGCCATTGCCGGTTTAGCTAAACTCATGGGTGGTCATAAAGCCATGACGGTTTGTTGCGTTATTGCCAACCGCAGGGTTGAAGCTGCTAATACCGATTATAAACCATATATTGAAAAACTTGTGCAGACTGTGCTTGACAGGATTTAAACGATTAGAAACTATTTAATCCGTTCATTATGAGCAACTCAACAATTACTGCCATATCAACCGCACCGGGTATCGGAGGAATAGCCGTAATCCGGATTTCCGGAAGTGAAGCCATATCGCTTTGTGACCAGATATTTCTACCTAAAAACAAATCGATCAGACTTGTAGATCAGGCGGCCAACACAATTGTATTCGGATCTGTTGTTGATAACGCAGGCGAAACCATTGACGATGTACTCGTCAGTTTATTTCGCACACCACATTCTTTCACCGGTGAAGATGTAGTAGAAATTTCCTGTCACGGATCGGTTTTCATTCAACAACAAATACTGCACTTGCTGATTGAAAAAGGCTGTCGGTTGGCCATGCCGGGTGAATTTACCCAACGTGCTTTTTTGAACGGCAAAATGGATTTGGCACAGGCCGAAGCAGTGGCTGACCTCATTGCTTCCGGTTCGGCAGCTTCGCACAGGATGGCTATGAATCAGATGCGGGGTGGTTTTTCGAACGAACTAACCAGCCTCCGCACACAGTTGCTCGATTTTGTTTCTCTGGTTGAATTAGAACTGGATTTTTCAGAAGAAGATGTAGAGTTTGCCGACAGAACCCAATTGAAGGAACTGGCACTGGAAATTGAAAAACACATCAACGGACTAGCAGATTCTTTTCGTGTCGGAAACGCCCTGAAAAACGGCATCCCGGTTGCGCTGGTAGGCGAAACCAACGTTGGTAAGTCTACCCTGCTTAACCTCCTACTGAAAGAAGAGAAAGCTATTGTTTCCGATATTCACGGCACCACGCGGGATACAATTGAAGACATTGTGAATGTTCATGGAATCTCGTTCCGGTTTATTGACACTGCCGGCATCAGAAAAACTACAGACACTATCGAAAACATTGGCATAGAGCGCACTTTCAAAAAAATAGAACAAGCTTCCATTGTGTTGTGGATTTTAGATTGCACACAACTTAGTGAACACATCGAATGGCTTACCGAAAAGATTGAAAAGAAAGCTGAAGGAAAGAAAATCATCATGATTTTCAACAAAATAGACAAAATAACACCTGATGAGAGAGAAGTGCTTATTCAACTATTCAGTCAATTCGAGTGTGAACGAATTTTCATATCCGCCAAAAACAAAGTCAACATCAAAGAACTGGAAGAAGCTCTGGTTCGGGCTGCCCAGATTCCTGAAATTCAGCCGGGAGATGTAGTGGTTAGTAACATCCGGCATTACGAGGCGCTTCGACAAGCCTTACTGGCCATTCAAAGGGTTATTGAAAACATGGAGAACGGACTTTCCGGCGATTTCTTGTCGCAAGATATCCGGGAATGCATGTTCTATTTAGGCGAAATAACCGGACAGATTTCAAATGATGAGATATTGGGTAATATCTTCGGGAAGTTCTGTATCGGAAAGTAACACAGAAATTCACAAACTCAAACATGAGATTAAAAATTGATACAGATATTGAATTGGTACAACTAACCTATGAAGATACGGTTGCAATTTTCAACACCATCGACAGTCAGCGCAATTATCTGGGAAAATGGCTACCTTTTGTCGAACACACCAAGCAGCTCCGCGATTCAGCATCATTCGTACATTCAGTTATAGAGGCTTCAGAAGATAGATTTGAGTATATTTTTACTATACGCAAACAAGATGAGTTTATCGGATTAATTGGATTTAAGGATACAGACCGGGGAAATTTAAAAACCGAAATAGGTTACTGGCTATCTGAGAAATATCAAAAACAAGGCATTGTAACCAGATCTGTTGCCCGGCTTTGTGATTTTGCATTTCAGGAGATGGGTATGAATAGAGTGCAAATCAAATGCGCTGTTGAGAACATATCCAGCATTAACATACCGAAACGACTGGGATTTCTGTTTGAAGGTATCGAACGTCAGGGCGAACTACTTTCCGGCAACACTTTTACCGACTTGATGATTTTCAGTAAATTAAAAAGCGACAAATGAAGTTATTGAAAGCTTTCCTGATTGTTATTGGCTTTATAGCTGTCGGTTTGGGCATCCTGGGCATGTTTCTTCCTATCCTCCCCACTACCCCATTTTTGTTACTCGCTGCTGCCTGTTTTGCCAAAAGTTCCGATAAATTCTACCATTGGCTTTTAAACAACAGATGGTTTGGTTCCTACATTAAGAATTATCGCGAAGGAAAAGGTATTCCACTTAAAATTAAAATCATGGCTCTGAGTTTCCTGTGGAGTACCATTCTGATCAGCATTGTTTTCTTTTTAGATAATATACATGTCCAGGTTCTACTGTTTGCCATTGCAGCAGCTGTTACAATTCATATCAGTTTAATAAAGACGAAGAAATGATAATCAGTATTTTACAGGTTAATTGACGGATTCGTCACCAACCAACCTACTCATCCAAAATTAATTATAAATCGCTGTCATTTTTACATAGCGAAAATTCAGTTAGTGATACAAAAAAAACTACAGCAAATAATTTGTTGTAGTTTTTTTGTATCACTGTTTGTTAAACAGTATTATGCTTTAACCATATCACCATTTCGCTTAGTAGCCAAGTTCTTTTTCAATGGCTTCAAGTTCTTTACTCATGCCAAGTCTGTAATAAAGCATGCGAAGATTTCTTTTATAGATTTGTTCATCAGGATTGATTTCAGCTGCTTTCTTAAAGTAATCGATGGCTGATTTGAAAACCTCATTCGCTTTGTTCTTGGCAAGGTTAAATTCTCTGTCAGACTTATAAGCTGCATCATCCAGTATTTTCTGGCCTTCCTCTATCACCAAAACGCCAATTCCAGCATAGGCATCCGCATATTTGGGATCCAACTCAAGCGTTTTATCGTAATACTTACGGGCATCTACATAGTTTTTCTCCGTTTCGTATATTTTGGCTTTAATATAGTAGTAAACAGCTTCTTTGGGAGATACCTGAATTGCCTTGTCGATATAAACTTTTGATTCTTCAATCAGATTATTAGTAAGATAATAATTAATGAGGTTTTGTATAAACCAAGGGTCTTCCGGCATTTTATTGAAACCTTCATCCAATGTTCTAAGGAAATTGGCAGTATCTTTTATCTGTACATATTCTTCATACAGCATTTTATAAACATTACCGGTTTCATATCCCTCATTCTTGATATCTTCATGAATCCGGATCGCTTTATCCCACATTTCTGCATTTCTGGCAGCAAGTGCATTGAAGTATTTCACCTGAATATAAGTGGAGTCAATTTTCACCACATCCTTCATGAACGGAAGATTAGGGATTTCTAAATAGGTTTCAAAAGCCTTCATTGCTCCTTTATAGTCCTTCTTTTCATCATACAAAGTTGCAGCATAGTAAAACAGATTATGTTTTTCCTCAAAATACTCTTTGATTTTGGCCTTGATGTCAGATTCGTATTTAGGTTTAATCTTTTTACCTTTTTTGTTAATCTGATTCTGATCTAATTCATATGCTTTGAGGAAATAATTAAGTGATTCCATAACGGCTTCGCCTTTTTTCACAAAGTCAACCTGTTTACCTAAAGCCAAATCCTTGAAGTAGCTTTCGTTTTCTTTATATCCAATCAATCCTGCAACATGCCAGGTTCTTGGATCTCCACTGGTAGTGGGCTCTTCCAAAGCCGGTAAAATAGCTTCGCGGGCACCTTTAAAATCCGGTGTTTCCATCAAAGCCAGGTTCCTTGCTTTAGATACATTCTTCTTTTGAGCAAATACTGCTGTTACACTTAAAAGTAATAAAAGTGAAAAAATTACTTTTTTCATAATTGTCTAATTTAATAAATTGTTTGTTCTTTATTTGAGTCTCGCAAATACACCGGATTACTCCTCACTTTGAGTTTCTTCTGTTTCTTGTTCAGCCTGATTGTTATTATCTTCGTTTTCAGTAATATTCTCTGTGTTTTCAACATCTTCTTCATCTGTTTCTGCCAACACTTTGCAGACAGATGCAATTTCATCGTTTCGTTTTTCCAGGTTGATGAGTCTGACTCCCTGCGTTGCCCTTCCCATCACACGGATGTCGGATACATGCAGCCTGATAACGATTCCGGAAACATTGATAATCATCAGGTCATTTTCATCTTTTACACTTTTAATGGCAACTAGCTTACCGGTTTTCTCTGTGATGTTAATGGTTTTTACCCCTTTTCCACCCCGGTTTGTAATACGGTAAATCGGTTCTCCGTTTTCATCATCAAGTAAAGAACGCTTGCCATAACCTTGTTGTGATACAACCATGATGGTTTCCTTTGAGTCTTTCTTAACACAAACCATACCAACAACCTCATCCTGTCCGTCATCATCGAGTTGCATACCGATTACACCGGTAGCTGTCCTACCCATGACACGTACCTTGGATTCGTTGAAACGGATGGCACGTCCATTGCGGTTTGCCATGATAATCTCGGAGTCTCCATCAGTCAGACGCACCTGGATTACTTTGTCATCTTCCCGTATATTTATAGCAATAACCCCATTGGCGCGCGGACGAGAATAAGCCTCCAGTGAAGTTTTTTTCACAATACCGTTTTTCGTACAGAAAATGATATAGCGTGAATTGATATATTCTTTATCATCCAAACTTCCTTTTACGCGGATAAAGGCATTCACCTTGTCATCCTGCTCGATGTTCAACAGGTTCTGAATGGCTCTTCCTTTTGAATTTTTACTACCTTCAGGTATTTCGTACACTTTTAACCAGTAACATTTACCTTTCTGGGTAAAGAACATCATGGTATTGTGCATGGATGCCGGGTAGATGTATTCTATAAAATCTTCATCGCGCGAATCGCTTCCTTTTGAACCGACTCCTCCCCTTCCCTGTGCACGGAACTCAGCCAATGCAGTACGTTTGATATATCCGAACCGGGAAATGGTAATAATCATTTCATCATCAGCATAAAAATCTTCCGGGTTGAATTCTTCCGAAGCATAAACAATATCAGTGCGGCGGTTATCCCCGAATTTAGCTTTTACTTCAAGTAACTCTTCTTTGATGATGGCCATTCGAAGCTCCACTTTCTCGAGAATCTCTTTCAATTTAGCAATGAGAGCCATCACATCTTCATATTCGGCACGCAGTTTATCCTGCTCCATTCCGGTAAGCTGACGAAGGCGCATTTCTACAACTGCACGGGACTGTATCTCCGACAAACCAAAAGCTTCCATCAAGCGCGTACGGGCTTCGTCGGGGGTTTTAGAGTCACGTATAATGCGGATAGCTTCATCCAGGTTATCGAGTATAATCATGAATCCTTCGAGCAAATGCGCCCGTTTTTCAGCTTCCGCCAACTCGAATTGCGTGCGACGTGTCACCACTTCATGGCGGTGATCCACAAAGTACCGGATCAGATCCTTCAGGTTGAGCATGCGGGGTCTTCCGTTTACCAACGCGATGTTATTAACACTGAAAGAAGATTGCAATGCTGTAAATTTAAACAGTTTGTTCAATACAACAGAAGAATTGGCATCTCTTTTTATGTCAATTACAACACGCATCCCCTCGCGGTCCGACTCATCGTTAATATGAGCGATACCTTCAATTCGCTTTTCATCAATCAACGCCACGATATTGCGTATCAACTCGGCCTTGTTTACTAAATAAGGTATTTCATTGATTACAATCTTCTCACGACCTGATGCTTCTGTTTCAATTTCAACCTTGGAACGCACCACGACACGACCACGACCGGTCTCATAGGCTTCCTTCACGCCGGCATATCCGTAAATAGTACCTCCGGTCGGGAAGTCAGGCGCTTTTACATATTTCATCAATCCGGCAATATCAATTTCTTTGTCATCGATATAAGCTATGGTCGCATCAACTACTTCAGAAAGATTATGGGGCGCCATATTGGTAGCCATACCCACCGCAATACCCGACGAACCGTTTACAAGCAGGTTGGGGATTCGCGTCGGCAACACCACTGGTTCCTTCAACGTGTCGTCAAAGTTCAACTGAAAGTCAACTGTATCCTTATTAATGTCGACCAGCATTTCTTCGGCAAGTTTCTGCAAACGAGCTTCAGTATAACGCATCGCAGCAGGACTGTCGCCATCTACCGAACCGAAGTTACCCTGTCCGTCAACCAATGGATAGCGCAACGACCAGGGTTGAGCCATACGAACCAATGTACCATATATGGAAGAGTCGCCATGCGGGTGGTATTTACCCATAACCTCCCCGACAATTCTGGCGGATTTCTTATAGGGTTTATCTGAATTGTTTCCCAATTCATTCATCCCAAACAATACCCGGCGGTGAACAGGTTTAAAACCGTCACGTACATCCGGCAAAGCGCGGGAAACTATCACCGACATAGAATAGTCGATGTACGAAGACTTCATTTCTTCGTCGATATTTACCTTAATAATTCTGTCTTGATTTAACATCTGCACTTGTTTTTTTTCTTTTCAAAAAATCACGCTAAAGTAATACTTTTATTTGGATTTAGCAAGTGATTTTCGAACGATTTTCAGGCATTCTTTTTCCTTTTGATTGCATCTCTGAGATTGACTGCCAGCTCGTATTTTTCTTCATTTACAGCCATATTCAGCAGCTCTTCCAGGTCTTCTAGAGATAACATATCAAGTTCCTCCGGAGTAAGTTGTTCGGCATCTATATCTTCCGGATCTTCGTTTTGTACGTTGACCGGTTCCGTGGTCTCCACTTCCATACCAACAATGCCCATAATTTCTTCTTTAATGTAAATCTCGCAATCAGATCTGACTGCCAAAGCAATGGCATCTGATGTACGTGCATCTACCACCATCGACATCTCTCCTTTTATCAGGTGTAATTCAGAATAAAAAACATCATTAACCATGTCGTATATAAGTACTTTCTGAAGTTTCGCTCCGAAAACATTTAAAATCGTCAGAATCAGATCATGGGTCAGTGGGCGCGGTGACTTTTTATTATTCATTTTCAGGGCTATCGACTGGGCTTCAGGCTCACCGATCATAACCGAGAATCGCCTTTTGCCATCTTCCTCGACCAACACCAATCCGTAGGTACCTACTACACTTTGATTATAAACAAGCCCAGCTACATTTATCTTAATTTCAGAAGCCATATTTTTTAAGTTTCAATGTCATTCTTTTAATAAATCGACTATTGCTACAGCAAAGATAAAGCAATTTTACGAGCAGGTAAATTTTCATAGCAAAAAAAATCGTACTTTTGTGTCCGGTTATCAGAACTATACATCATGCGTCATTCATCCAACATATTAATAAAAAACAAGCGGGCAACCTTTGATTACGAAATTATCGAACGGTACACTGCCGGTTTGCAGCTTTTCGGCACGGAAATAAAATCTATACGCGACGGGAAGGCCTCTTTGACCGACACTTACTGTACCTTCATCAACGATGAAATGTGGGTTAAAAACATGCATATCGCTACTTATTTCTTTGGCACATATAACAACCACGATGTACGGCGCGACCGGAAGTTATTATTAAATAAGAAAGAACTAAATAAACTGGCGCGCGCTACCCGTGAAACAGGGTTAACCATTGTACCGATTCGCATGTTCATCAACGACAAAGGGCTGGCAAAATTAGAAATCGGACTGGCAAAGGGAAAGAAAAACTACGATAAACGTCAGTCGATCAAGGAGAAAGATGCTAAAAGAGAAATGGACAGGCATCGGGAGTAACAATTAATAAAACGGCATATAAAATCCACAAACTCGCTTTTTCAAGGCTCAAACAGTGCGTATTTTATATGCCGTTTTATTAATTGTTATCATTTGCTACAATTTTACAGCTGATTTACTTTTTCTTTTTTGTGTACAAAAACCGCTTAATCTTCTGCGAAGCTGTTTTCTCAAAAGGTTCATGCATCACATCCACCCTTTTCAGCTGAGAAAATTTATTGAGCTTTTCGTTTATTTCTTTGGTGAAATGTGTCATCCAGTCATGATACTGAAGTTTCTTTTCATCGATGATTGACTTGAGATTTTCGTAATGCTTTTCTAATGCCTCCAAATCGAGCAGTACTTTTGCAACCAGATAACCATCCTCTTCTACTACCAGAGATTCCAATACATATTGATTATTATTGATAACCGATTCAATATCCTCGGGATAGATATTCTCTCCGCTGGCGCTCACAATCATATTTTTCATTCTGCCTTTGATAAACAGCCGCTTATGCTTGTCCATACGACCATAATCTCCGGTTCTGAACCACCCGCCCTCGACCAGCACTTCGGCTGTAGCTTCCGGGTTCTTGTAATAACCCTGCATCACATTCGGACCTTTGGCCCATATCTCACCGATTCCTTTTTCGTCGGGTTCGTGGATTTTCAGTTCAACCCCTCTGATTGCAAAGCCGGTTGAATGCAGTTTAGTCTGATGCGGAGCGGCTCCGGCCAGCAACGGCGCTGTTTCTGTCAAACCATAACCAATGGCATAAGGCATGCGTGCTTCTTTCAGAAAGCGTTCAACACGGCCATCTAATTTTGCGCCGCCTATACCAAAAAACTTTAGCCTTCCGCCAAATGTCTGATATAGTTTTTTACCTGCAATCCGGTGAATGAGTATCCTGAAAAGAGTTGTTTTGTATATCATCCGGGTGAAATGATTTTTCGCAAATTTTCCCTGTACCTGCACCTTAAAAATCTTTTCCATAATCAATGGAACAGACAACATCATAGTCGGACGGATTTTTGCCAGAGCAGGTAACAAAGCCGCTGCTGTAGGTGGTTTTTCCAGATAAAAAATGGAAGCACCATACATAATCGGGTACAACATCCCTATTGCGTTTTCATAAGTATGTGACAAAGGAAGGAATGAAAGAAAAACATCTTCATGATTGATAGGAAAAACAGCGAAAGATGTTGCCGCAACGAAAGTCATATTCTTATGAGCCAGCATCACCCCTTTCGAACGTCCCGTGGTTCCGGAAGTATAAATAATCGACCCGATATCCGATTCATCAACCTGAATATCACCTGCTTTTTTATCAACCGGTTCGGTTTCGCTTTTGATAACAGAAAAATCATCCAGCTTGATGATGGTTTTCAGTGTTGGTATAGCCAGGTTTTCAACCCGCGAATACAAACGCTCGCTTACGAATAAAACTGTTGATTCTGAATGTTCAAGCACATTCTTTGTTTCATCAGCAGAAAAATCAGGCAGAATCGGAACAATAACAAGACCTTTTGAAGCTACGGCGAAGAAGGCAATAACCCAGTTGGGCATATTATGACTAAACAACGCTACTTTATCCCCTTTTTGCAAACCATACGTATACAGCAGGTCAGCAATTTTTTCAATTTCTTTACCTAATTGTGCGTAACTAATAGGGTGGCCTTCGACAAATGAGATAGATGGATTTTCCGGAAAGGATTTTACAGAATTTTCAATAAGACACTTAAGTGTCTGTGATTGAAGATGAATTTCTTTATGCATTAATAAGTTCTATAATTTCAACGGTGCAAATATAGAAATAAAATACCACAAACTGCACATTTTAAAATTCATTGTGCAGTTTTTACTTATACAGGATAAAAATACAGGGACGTTTATTCAAATCAGGCAAATTGTTTTTCCAGCCTTGAACTGATTTGGTTTTGATGTATTCGGTTGACAACGTGATGTCGGCTGCAATACACAATTTCGTTTCCGGCTGACAAACAGACAGGATATCAGCCAGCGTTTTCATGTTCCGGTAAGGAGTTTCGATGAAAATCTGGGTCTGATTTTCAGCATAGATTCTTCTTTCGAGCATTTTGAGCATTTTTATCTTCTCATTTTCCTGAATCGGTAAATAGCCGTTGAAAGCAAAACTTTGTCCATTGAAACCCGAAGCCATCAATGCCAATAAAATGGATGAAGGTCCGACCAGAGGAATAACCTGTATATTGGCTGATTGAGCCATTGCTACCACATCAGCCCCAGGATCGGCAACGGCAGGACAACCCGCCTCCGAAAGCAGCCCCACATCACTCCCCTGCTTTAGTGGTTGGATAAAAGACTGCAAATCAGCCGGAGATGTATGCTTATTCAGTACGAAGAAGGTAAGTTCATCAATATTGATAGCCGGATCGCATTTCTTCAGGAACCTGCGTGCCGTACGCACATCCTCGACGATAAAATACCTGACTGTTGAAATCAGGGTGTTGTTATACACCGGCAATATCGTGTTAAAATCAGTATCTCCCAGCTGAGTGGGAAAAAGAATCAGTTTTCCGGCCATATCAGTTATTTTTTAGTTCCTCTAAGGCTTCACTTAAAATTTCCCACTCGTATAACTTCTGTTCCAGTTCACGTTGCTTCTTCTGAAATAACATTACAAATTCACCATCAGAAGCTTTTTCCGGTTGTTGTAATTGTGATTCCATTTCTTTAAGTTCAGTTTCAATAGCAGCAATTTGCATTTCGGCATCGGCTACCTCTTTTTCAGCTTTTCTGATTTTTTTACTCAACTCCTTGCGCGCTTCGTAGTTCAATTTGTTTTCTGAACTTATTTTTTCCTCCTGAATATTTTCCTTTTTTTGCTGAAGAAGGGTGCTGATTTCCAGTTCCTGTAAGTTTTGCATCTTTTTATACTGCAAGAAATCGTAAATTCCACCAAGATGCTCCCTTACTTTTTTATTTCCGAATTCGTAAACTTTGGTTACCAACCCATCGAGGAATTCACGGTCGTGCGAAACGATGATCGCAGTACCGTTGAAAGCTTTGATAGCATCTTTCAGCACATCTTTCGAACGCATA
>VSSQ01001099.1_pt1 | contig 11547 bp, 10 predicted proteins | sample 4763081 | NCBI WGS metagenome assembly VSSQ01 (sample SAMN12137344, study PRJNA551015) | bioreactor metagenome | isolation source: SDC9 anaerobic chlorinated ethene degrading culture | place: USA: Knoxville, Tennesee | collected 2015-01-01
GATTATGACTATGAATTTGAAGAAGATCATGTTTCTCAGGATGGATTCAAACTCATTTACTCTGAAGTTGAATATTATGTGGACGCTGAGCGCGTTTCAAAGGAAGAATATGATGATGCCTGGGATGACAGGCTTGGCTACCTTGGCTCTTCAAACTGGGAAGACCTTGGTTTACTAATAACAAATGCTGAAACAGAAGAAATAATCTTCCTTGGAAAAATTTCTTAAACCCGGGGCGGGCTTACCCGCCCATGATAACAATCGAATAAACCATCATGAAACAGCCAAATAAGGCTGTTATTTTGTATTTATAGCGATATGGTTGATTCCTTCCCAACTATGAGATTTACTTTTGTTGAAAATTCAAACCATTCTTTTTTCATATTGTATAAGGAAACTCTACCTTTTTTTGTTATTTTGTAATATTTTCTGGACTTGTTGGATTCCATCATGTACACGGCTGACTTTATGAGTTCATCTTTCTCAAGCCCATGCAGTATGGGGTACAATGTGCCTTCCTTCAAAACAAATGTACCGTACGACTTAGCTTCTAGTTCCTTGATGATTTCATAGCCGTATTTATTTCCTGATTCAATTATTGATAAAACCAACAATTTTGTGTTTCCCTTTATTAAACTTTTATCTACTTTCATAATTCCTCCCTATACCTAGATTATCTATGTTCTATTATTGCATAGATTGTCTAGGTATGTCAAATCATTTCATTAACTTTCTTACTGAAATTATGTTTTTTACTTTTCTTTATGCCGGAACTTCATGTCTTTCAATTTCATTTTTATGTATTTTTTGCGGCACTTGTTTTCCATGTGTAAAATTTGTTATATTATTATCAAAGATTAAAAATAATTACCGGAGGGGACTGTTTAATGATTGCAGAATTTAAAGAAAAAGTTGATGAAATATTAAGACGTCACAGCTGTGAAAAAAAAGAGCTTATAACAATTATTCAGGAAATTCAAAAGGAATACCGCTACTTACCTGAGGAAATCTTAATTTATGTAGCTGAAAAAATGGACATCAGCCAATCTAAAATTTATGGTGTAGCTACTTTTTACGAGAATTTTTCACTTGAAGCAAAAGGGAAAAATATAATCAAGGTATGCGACGGAACTGCCTGCCACGTGAGAAAATCCTTGCCTATTTTAAATGCCATGAACAAAGAACTGGGCTTATCTGACAAGAAAAAGACTACGGATGACCTTCTTTTTACCATTGAAACTGTTTCATGCTTAGGTGCATGCGGACTGGCACCGGTCATCACAATAAATGACCACGTACATCCTAAAATGACGCCGGAATCAGCCGTAGATTTGATTAGAGCCATAAAGAAGGAGGAAATGCAATGTTAATTAAAACACATCATGATTTGTCATCCTATGCCAAAAAATTTGAAAATTCATTAAACAAACAAAAAATCAAAGTCCTTGTATGCTGCGGTACAGGCTGCATTGCCAGCGGATCATTAAAAATATATGATGAACTTTCAAGACTCATACGAGAAAACGGTTCATTGGCTGATGTTGACCTTTTAAAGGAAGAAGAAGGTACAAGCGTTAAAAAAAGCGGATGTCACGGCTTCTGTGAAGCTGGTCCTCTTGTAAGAATAGAGCCATACAACTATCTATACCTTAAAGTTAAGCTTGAGGACTGTGAAGATATTTTTAAACAAACCATACTCAATGGTGAGCCTGTTGAACGATTAATGTATCAGGATGAAAAAAAGGTTTACAAAACACAGGAAGAAATTCCTTTCTACCATAAACAAACAAGATTGGTTCTAGAAAACTGCGGCCATATGGATGCTGAAAATATTCAGGAATGTATTGCCAGAGGTGGTTATGAAGCTTTTTCAAAAGTTCTGAGAACCATGGAACCCAAAGATGTATGCAAACTCATACAGGACTCAGGACTTAGAGGACGCGGCGGCGGCGGATATATCACGGGAAAAAAATGGGGACAGGTTTTGTCACAACCAAACCCCGTAAAATACATTGTTTGTAACGGCGATGAAGGTGACCCGGGTGCTTTTATGGACAGAAGCATGATGGAAGGTGACCCTCACAAGGTAATTGAAGGAATGTTGATTGCTGGCTATGCAGTAGGTGCCCATACAGGATACATTTATGTAAGAGCAGAATACCCAATGGCTGTTGAACGACTTAAACTGGCTATATCTCAGGCAGAAGAGTCCGGCTTACTGGGAGAGAACATTTTAGGCTCAGGCTTTGACTTTGACCTCCATATAAACAAAGGAGCAGGAGCTTTTGTATGCGGTGAAGGCAGCGCCCTTACTGCATCTATCGAAGGTGATCGTGGGATGCCTCGTGTAAAACCACCTCGTACTGTTGAGCAGGGTTTGTTCGGATGCCCTACAGTTTTAAATAATGTTGAAACATTTGCTAACGTTCCATTTATAATAACAAATGGAGCCGATGAATATAAAAAATACGGAACAAAAGACAGTCCGGGAACAAAAGCTTTTGCCCTTACAGGCAACGTTGTAAACACAGGCCTAATTGAAGTACCTATGGGAACTACTCTAAGAGAAGTAATATTTGACATAGGAGGCGGTATACCTGACGGTAAAAAATTCAAGGCAGTTCAAATTGGAGGACCATCCGGCGGATGTCTTACTTTTGATGAAAGGCATCTGGATTTGCCCCTAAGCTTTGACTCTCTTAAAAAAGTTGGAGCCATGATAGGCTCCGGCGGTATGGTTGTAATGAACGAAGATACATGCATGGTTGAGGTTGCTCGTTTCTTCATGAGTTTCACCCAAAGAGAATCCTGCGGAAAATGCATTCCATGCAGAGAAGGTACAAAGAGAATGCTTGAAATACTGGAAAAGATAGTTGCAGGAAACGGCACTGTAGAAGACTTGGATCTTTTAAAAGACATTGCAGACACAGTTAAAAACACTGCTCTTTGCGGTCTTGGCAAAACATCCGCCAATCCGGTTCTAAGCACCCTTGAGTATTTCCATGACGAGTATCTTGCTCACGTTGTAAACAAAATATGTCCTGCAAAACAATGCAAGGATTTATCTGCAATAGAAATAGATGCATCACTTTGCAAAGGATGTTCTAAATGCGCAAGAAATTGCCCGGTTAATGCCATAAGCGGCAAAATCAAGGAAACTTATGTAATAGACAAAAAAGTCTGCATAAAATGCGGTGCTTGTATTGATGCATGCTCATTTAAAGCAATTAAGGAGGTTTAGTCATGAGCGGAACTATGATCATAGATGGCAGAAAAGTTGACTACACAAATCAAAAAAACATATTAAGCGTTATAAGAGATTCAGGTATAGATTTGCCTACGTTTTGTTATCATTCTGAGCTGAGTATTTATGGAGCATGCAGAATGTGTTCTGTTGAAACGTCAAAAGGCGAAATAATTGCCTCATGTTCTGAAAAGCCCAGAGATGGAATGGAAATTTTCACAAATTCACCAAGGATCAGAAAATACAGAAAAATGATTTTGGAACTTCTGCTGGCTAATCATGACAAAGACTGCACGTCCTGTGACCGTACAGGAAGATGTCAGCTGCAGAAACTTGCCAAAAGATATGGTCTGGGTAAAAACAGATTTCCTCAGATTAACAAGGATTATGAAGTGGACAATTCAAGTCCCAGCATAATCAGGAATCCCAACAAATGCATAAAATGCGGTGACTGCGTCATGGTTTGTGAAGAAATACAAGGCGTTGGAGCATTAGGATTCGTACACAGAGGTTCTGATGTCATGATAAATCCGGCTTTCAATAAATCGCTGGCACAGTCAAATTGCGTAAATTGCGGCCAATGCCGTATAGTATGTCCTACAGGGGCAATTTCCATAAAAAATGAAACTCAAAAAGTATGGGATGCTCTTTATGATAAAAATATAAGAGTTGTTGCACAAATTGCTCCTGCTGTAAGAGTTGCCCTCGGTGAAGAATTCGGTAAAAATCCAGGTGAAATTACCACAGGAAAAATTGTTGCAATTTTAAAGAAACTTGGAGTGGATCATGTGTTTGACACATCATTGTCCGCTGACCTTACGGTTATGGAAGAAAGTGAGGAATTTATAGGAAGGCTTCAAAGAAATGAAAATCTTCCTCTCTTTACTTCATGCTGTCCTGCATGGGTAAAATATGCAGAAGATAAATATCCTAATCTTAATAAAAATATTTCCTCATGCAAGTCACCTCAGCAAATGTTTGGTACAGTTCTAAGGGAAGCATACAACCAAAAAGATTTTGAAGACGGCAAAGATACATTCATTCTTTCCATTATGCCGTGTACTGCTAAAAAAGCAGAGGCAGCAAGAAAAGAATATATCCATGATGGAATAAGAGAAGTCGATGTTGTATTAACTACTCAGGAACTTGCTATAATGATTAAGGAATTAGGCATTAAATTTGATGAAATTGAAGAAGAAGCAATGGATATGCCTTTTGGTATAGGGTCCGGAGCAGGAATAATTTTCGGAACAACAGGCGGAGTAACTGAAGCAGTGTTAAGAAGAGTTTTGAAAAACAAATACGGCAAAGATGACTGCAAAATCATTTTTGAAAGCGTAAGAGGTCTTGAATCTGTTAAGGAAACTTCTGTGAATGTAGATGGAAGGGAAATAAGATTAGCAGTTGTTCACGGTCTCAAATATGCTGACAATCTCATTAAACAAATCCAGCGCGGTGAAAAGCAATATGACCTAATTGAAGTCATGGCATGCACAGGCGGATGTATTGCAGGTGGAGGCCAGCCTGTTCCAAAGGTTATAACTAAGGAAACAAGAATGTTAAGAGCCGGCGGACTTTATAAAATAGACAAATCTATTCAAATAAAAAGTTCTGATGACAACTATGCAGTAAACAATGTATATGAAAATATTTTAAAAAACAACCGTCACAAGCTTCACAACCACAAATAACTTAATTAATTAAGACTTTAGTCTTCAATTAAAAACCACCGGATGAAATGAACCTCCCACATATGTCATTTCATTACCGGTGGTAATTTTTTTGTTTAAAAACCTCTTCCTGCTCCGCCTCCGCCAGAACTTCCGCCCCCTCCGAAACCTCCGCCTCCAAAGCCGCCTCCGCCGTAACCGGAACCTCCTCCGAAACCTCCGCCTCCGAGAAACGGCCATATGAAAAATCCTCGCCTTCTTCTGCCGCCTCTTCCTCCTCCTATGATTATGAGAAGGAGTATAAGCATTATTAATCTTCCATATGAGGCTATATTAGCAGGAGCATTTTGTTTAACATCCGTATTGATACTGCTGAATATTTCATCATTGTTATAGTTGTATTCTTCATTTACCCGGCTGGCTACATTGATGAAGATGTTATTTATCCCTGATGAATAATCTCCATTTGAGAGATAATCAGTTGCAGCATCCAATATTCTTCCGGCTTCTGCATCTGTTATAACTCCTTCAAGCCCGTACCCAACTTCAATTTTAATTCTTCTTTCCTCTAGGGCAAGAAGAATCAGCACACCATTGTCGTATTCATCATTTCCTATTTTCCAATTTTCAAAAAGTCCCACAGAATAATCATATTCGTCAATGCCCTGCATATCAGGAACAGTTACAACTACAATCTGCGGTTTTTCTGAAGTATTTTCATATCTTTTGTTAACATTCAGAATATTGTTTTCTACATCAACATTTATTAAATTTGCATAGTCATTTACATAAAATTCAGTTGTAGGATTCGGATATGTTACAGCAAAGGCATGAGAGCCTGTAATCGCTGTTACAAGTATAAAACAAAGAAGATGCGGCAAAAATAATTTCTTCACCCTATCACTCCCTGCTAGTCAAAGTTAACTTCCGGTGCTGTTTCAGCGCCTTCATTAGCTTCAAAATATGGCCTTTGTTCAAATCCAAACATTCCAGCCAGTATGTTTTGTGGGAATTTCCTGATTGCAGAGTTGTAATTCTTCACTGCTTCATTGTATCTGTCTCTTTCAGTAGATATTCTGTTTTCAGTTCCGGCCAATTCATCCATCAGGCCTCTTACATTTTCATTTGATCTCAGTTCAGGATAATTCTCAACCACTACAAGCAACCTGCCAAGGGCTCCTTCAAGAGCGCTTGATGCTTCCACTTGTTCTGATGTTGTCTTTGCTCCTGCCATTCTCGCCCTGGCATCGGCTATTGCAGTGAAAATTTCCTTTTCCTGAGCCATTGCCCCCTTTACCGATTCCACAAGATTCGGTATGAGGTCAAATCTTCTTTGCAGCTTGCTCTGTACGTTAGCCCACTGTGTGTTTACTTTTTCATCCAAAGAAACCAGTGAGTTGTAACCTCCAAAAACAAATGCTGCCAATCCCCCGATAATTACCAATACAGCAATTAATGCTATTAACCCTTTACTCATTTAACCGCCTTTCTAGTCTTCGTCAAACTTCAGTACGGCCAGGAACGCTTCCTGAGGAACCTCCACATTACCAATTTGTCTCATGCGCTTCTTGCCTTCCTTTTGTTTTTCCAGAAGCTTTTTCTTTCTTGTTATGTCGCCGCCGTAGCATTTTGCAAGAACGTCCTTCCTCATGGCCTTTACGGTTTCTCTTGCTATTACCTTAGTACCGATTGCTGCCTGAAGTGGCACTGCAAATAGATGTCTAGGAATAACGTCTTTAAGTTTTTCCACAATCCCTCTTCCTCTTTCATATGCCTTGTCAGCGTGGACTATTATGGAAAAGGCATCTACCAGCTCCGCATTAATTAGTATATCCATTTTTACAAGTTCTGATCTAACATATCCGCTTAATTCATAATCAAGTGATGCATATCCTCTTGTCTTAGATTTCAGCGCATCAAAAAAGTCATAGATAACTTCATTTAAAGGCAGCTTGTAATGTAGTATTACCCTTGTTTTTTCCATGTATTCCATGTTCTCGAAAATTCCTCTTCGATTCTGGCAAAGTTCCATTATAGGTCCCACATAATCTGTAGGCGTCATTATGGAAGCAGAAACAATTGGTTCCTCCATATAATCAATTTCCTGAACAGGAGGCATGTTTGTAGGGTTTTGCAATGTCATCATTTCGCCGTTTGTTTTGTAAATTTTATAAATAACGCTTGGGGTAGTTGCAATAATGTTTAAATTAAATTCTCTTTCAAGTCTTTCCTGAATTATTTCCATGTGAAGAAGTCCTAAAAATCCGCATCTGAAACCAAATCCTAATGCTATGGATGTTTCAGGCTCAAATGTAAGTGAAGCGTCATTAACCTGAAGTTTTTCCAAGGCATCCCTAACGGCTCCGAACTCTTCCCCTTCTGCAGGATAAACTCCGCAAAATACCATTGATGTTACTTTTTTATATCCGGGAAGCGGAGCAGTAGCTGGGTTCTCAGCATTTGTAATTGTGTCGCCCACCTGGCAGCTTCTTACTTCCTTCATGCTTGCACATAAATAACCAACATCCCCTGACAACAATGCGGCTGTTGGTTTTTGTGTTGGAGAAACTATTCCCACTTCTGTTACATCAAAAGTTTTTCCCGTTGCCATCATTTTTATTTTATCGCCTTTTTTAACCTGGCCTTCTTTGACTCTGATGTATGCAACAACTCCTCTGTAGCTGTCATAATATGAGTCAAACACCAAAGCCTTCAAAGGAGCATTTTCATCCCCTGATGGAGGGGGAATTTGTTTTACAATTGCTTCAAGAACCTGGTCAATGTTTATGTTGTCCTTTGCTGAAATCAAAGGAGCATTTTCACAGTCAAGACCAATTACATCTTCAATTTCCTGTTTAATTTCATCAGGTCTTGCACTTGGTAAATCTATTTTGTTTATTACAGGAACAATTTCAAGATTCTGATCCAGAGCCAGATACACATTGGCCAAAGTCTGAGCTTCTATTCCCTGTGCTGCATCAACAACAAGCACTGCTCCTTCGCAGGCAGCAAGGCTTCTAGAAACCTCATAGTTGAAATCCACATGTCCCGGAGTGTCAATGAGATTTAAAGTGTAATTATTCCCATCCAAAGCCTTGTATAAAAGGCTTATGTTCTGAAGCTTTATTGTAATTCCTCTTTCTCTTTCAAGATCCATGTTGTCCAATACCTGCTCCTGCATTTCTCTGTGGGAAAGCAGTCCTGTATTTTCTATAAGTCTGTCCGCCAACGTTGATTTACCATGATCTATATGAGCGATTATCGAAAAGTTTCTTATGTGCTTTTTTCTGTCCAAGTATTATACCTCCCTAATTAACTGGTAAGGGTATTATATCAAAAATTATGTAAATGTAAAAGAATTTATTTGCTTATTTCGTCAATATACTCAAGCAAAACCTGTGATACTAAATCCGCCGAATACTGAGCTTCATCGAGTGTGTTAAGACTGCTTCCTATCTCAATAAGCATTGACTGATTGCTTAAGTACTGGTTGAAATATGCTCCTGGTCTTACTATTATTTTTCTGAAAAGTCCCGGGTACATTTCTTCAGCAATGGCGTACAATTTGTCTGCTGTTTGCTTCACCTGTTCATAGTTGCCGTTTTTGTCCCCCACTACCAGGGTACATGTTGCTGCTGCCCTGTCATTTATGTAAGTTGTTTTTACCTGGGAAAGCACTGCTTCATACTCCGAATTTTCTTCAGCGCCGTCCCTGTGAATATCTATGAGTAAATTTTTTTTGCTGTTTGATAAAATTTGGCTTACAGCATAGTTTGAATTGGCATAGGATGAATTGTAGTCAGGATAGTCGTTGTATTCCTGCAGATGTGTTAAATTAATGCCGTTTCCCTCTAGGTTTGAAGCAACTATGTTTCCTATGCCTGTAACATTTTTACCCTCATCCAGAGATCTGTAGTTGCTCCCTTCATCCGGATAATAGGATTCCGTGCCGTGGGTGTGGTAAATTATAAGATTTAAATTTTCATTAATAGAAGCAGCGTCTAAAAACAAATCTCTCGGACCGCTGCTCCTTGATGTTTTTGATTCCACAATCTTAAAAAAATCTTCTTTTCTGTTGTTTGCAAGATACACTGTCTTTTCGACATCCTCGATATTTTCTTTACTTTCGTCGTAAATTTCAAGAGGTTTTTCATTTTTTGTCTTGCTGTCAATTGTCTTGAAAACTTCTTTTTCTTTATCATCATTTGTTTCAACTATCTTACCGTCCTGACTGCTGGTTTCATCAGTTTCTTGCTTTTCCTCGCTGTCATCGCTTCCTTCAGTATTTTCATTGAATGTTTTCTCAAGGAATATATTGAAGTAAGACATCATTTTATCAAGAGCGCTAAGCTGTTCACCATTTTCGTCTTCACCATTGTAATTGATGGAAATAGTTGTGACTTCCTGCCCTTCCTTGCGCTTTTCCGACATGTTGTAAACATAGCTGTAACCTACGAAAAGTATAGCCAGGCACAAGACAGACATCATCATATAAAATTTTGTTCCACCCTTATTTCTTCTTCGTCTTTTCATGATTCAACTCCACATATTTTCACTTTTAGTAATATATTAATGTATATGTGTATTGTTTCCTGAATAACACTGTTATTTTTTACAATTGCATTACGTTTTACTCGTATCCCGGATGAACAGCCTTATTTATGGATTCTGCCAAAACTTCCGACAAATTTTCAATGAGTGAGTCAACTGAGCTTGGAGTTACAATTGATTCACCGTACATGGGGTTTAATATTTCCTTGATGAAAGCATGCTTTTCGTTGTATTCAAGGTCGCTTAGTATCCCCATAATCTGTCCTACATCGTCAGTCTTATCACGGAGAGCTTCCTCCATGGCTTCAATTGTGTCGTTTACAATTGTGGCAGTATCAACAACTGTAGGTATTCCAATAGCAACAACCTTTATTCCGATGGTGTCCTCGTTGAGAGACCCCTGCATGTTTCCTATACCGGAACCCGGCTCAATTCCTGCATCCGTTATCTGCACCACAGAACATAATCTTCTCATTTTTCGGGATGCAAGAGCATCTATTATAATAAGAAGGGTTGGTTTTATTTTTTCCACAACACCTATTATAGTATTGATTGTTTCAATTCCTGTTGTTCCCAGCACACCGGGCTCAAGAATTGCAACCTCGTTGTAGTCCTGATCGAATTCTTTGTTGTATGCCTTGAAAAACTGCCTAGTAACCTTTATTTTATCCAATGTCTTTGGTCCTAAGGCATCAGCAGTTATGTTTCTGTTTCCAAGACCAACAACCAGCACTCTTCCCCTCTCAAGTCCGGAAACATCCTTTATTGCCCCAGCCAATATTTCAATCACTTCCTGCCTGGACTGTTTGCTCAGGTCTTTGAGGCTGTTGGTTTCATAAGTAACATACTTCCCTTTTTTCTTTCCCACCTGCTTCTCGGCATCATCATCAAGAATTTCAAGCTCAATTACTTCTCCGTGGCTGAAGTTTCTTGTGTTAAGCTTTATTCCTTCAACTCTTTCTTTAAGAGATTCATTTGCTTCATATGCTAAATCCGTCCTGTAATACATCTTTCCTCCCATTTGATGCAAAAATTTTATTGTATTTTTATCATTTCCATATATAATAATATGTATATAAGATTTATTATTGAAATTTTTCAATTTTTTATTCTTTATACTTGATTTTTGTCAGAATTCCCTGTATAATTGGTTTGCTGTCAAAAATATTATCACTTATGCAAATAATGTGTTACAATATTAAGCGCATCTAAAAAGACTTTTGAAGGAGGTGAAGATTTTGGCAAATATTAAATCTGCAAAGAAAAGAATTTTGGTTATAAACAAGAAAACTGAAGCTAACAAGAGCAGAAAGTCTGAAATCAAAACATATATTAAGAAGTTTGAAGTAGCATTGGCTGAAGGAAACTTAGAACAAGCTAAAGAATACTTAACAGTATGTGAGAAGAAATTATATCAGGCAGCAGCTAAGAACACAATTCATAAAAAAGCTGCAGCTAGAAAAGTAAGCAGAATGACACTTAGATTAAATAAAGTTGCTTAAGTTTTAATTGGTGGGTCCTCCACCTCTGAAACTTTAGCCGCCATAAGATTCATCAACTAACCTCATAGTCTAGAATGTGGTGTTAGTTGATGAATCTCTGGAAAATAAAAAAACCGTTCCCGGTTTTTTTTATTTTTCGTAAGTTCCGGCAAATTGCCGGAACTTTTAATTTATTTAGATTCTATGCAAGTAAAGGTTCTCTATAAATCACTTGATAATCCCATTAGTAATCAATTCCAAACCTATACGGTTATCAATTTCTCCGGTTTTAATCTTCTTGTCAATATCTAGAATTTCTCTCATGTATACTTCAATTTTTTCTTTGCTTAATACTCTTGACTGTTTTGAGAGTTTAGTAGCAATGAAATTCTTTATTTTCATTTTTGTCATTATGTCATTTAAAGAATAACCCTTCTTGCTTAATACCACATACTGGTACAGCAATCTGTACTGCCTTGCAATCATGTGAATTATAAATTGTTCAGGCGTGTTGTTCAAAAGCATTTCCTCTAGAATTTCATATGCCTTTTTCTTGTTTCCTTCGCATATGTAATCAACAAGTTTAAAAATGTTGCTTTCA
>VSSQ01001100.1_pt1 | contig 11517 bp, 7 predicted proteins | sample 4763081 | NCBI WGS metagenome assembly VSSQ01 (sample SAMN12137344, study PRJNA551015) | bioreactor metagenome | isolation source: SDC9 anaerobic chlorinated ethene degrading culture | place: USA: Knoxville, Tennesee | collected 2015-01-01
GTTGAGCACCTTGGTTGTTTCCTGGAAGGAAGCAGCCGACATGAAACTGCTTGTCTGCAGTGCAGCGCGTGTGATTCCTTGCAGAATCTGGTTAGATGTTGCAGGAACAGCATCACGGGTTTCTACCAGGCGAAGGTCACGACGTTTGAGCGCACTGTTTTCGTCACGCAATTTACGCGGTGTAATGATCTGACCTGCTTTCAGCGTTGCTGAGTCTCCCGGATCAACAATTACTTTCTTACCCCAGATGCGATCGTTTTCTTCCATGAACTCGTTCTTGTCAACGATTTGTTTTTCGAGGAAGCGGGTATCGCCCTGTTCCAGAATTTCCACCTTACGCATCATCTGACGTACAATTACCTCAAAATGCTTATCGTTGATTTTCACACCCTGAAGACGATATACGTCCTGTACTTCGTTTACGATATAGTCCTGAACAGCAGTAGGACCTTTAATCATCAGGATATCCGTCGGCGTAATGGCTCCATCAGACAACGGTGTTCCGGCACGTACGAAGTCATTTTCCTGCACCAAAATCTGTTTTGAAAGCGGAATCATGTACTTTTTCACCTCTCCGGATTTGGATGTAACACTCAGTTCACGGTTACCACGTTTGATTTTACCGAAGTTTACTTCACCGTCAATTTCAGCTACAACAGCCGGATTCGATGGATTACGGGCTTCGAATAATTCAGTCACACGTGGAAGACCACCCGTGATGTCACCCGTTTTACCAACGGCGCGCGGAATCTTAACAAGCATCTGGCCTGCTTTGATTGCATCACCGTTTTCAAGCACTAAGTGAGCGCCTACCGGCAAGTTATAGGTGCGGAGTACTTCTCCGTTCTTATCCAGAATGTGAGCGCTCGGTACTTTATTTCTGTCTTTCGATTCGATGATGATCTTTTCACGTAAACCGGTTGCCTCGTCGACATCCGTTTTGAAAGTCACATTCTCAATCACATCTTCGAATTCGATTTTACCTTCATTTTCAGAGATAATTACAGCATTGAACGGGTCCCATTCGCAGATAACCTGTCCTTTCGTTGCATTATCACCATGCTTTGCATACAGTTTTGAGCCGTAAGGGATGTTCTGAGTCGTCAGCGTAATACCTGTATTCGTATCGATCACACGCATTTCAGCCAAACGGCTAACTACAACCTGATAAATATTATCCTTCTCATCCTTAACATCCACAGTACGCAACTCATCAAATTCAAGAAGGCCATCATAACGAAGGGCAATCTTAGATTCTGCTGCAATGTTGGATGCGATACCACCGACGTGGAACGTACGCAGTGTCAGCTGAGTACCCGGCTCACCGATCGACTGGGCAGCGATAACACCGACAGCTTCTCCCATGTGAACCATCTTTCCGGTAGCCAGGTTACGTCCGTAACATTTGGCACAAACACCTTTTTTAGATTCGCAGGTAAGTACTGATCTGATTTCAACCCTTTCAATAGGTGAATCCTGAATTTTCTTAGCCAACGGCTCTGTAATCTGTTCGCCTGACTCAACAATAAGTTCGCCGGTAAGCGGATGATAGATATCGTGTACAGAAACACGACCCAGTATTCTTTCATACAAGGAAGAAATCACTTCCTCGTTATTTTTCATTTCTGTCGCTACCAAACCACGCAAGGTTCCGCAGTCATCTTCGGTGATAATCACATCCTGCGACACGTCAACCAAACGACGGGTAAGGTAACCGGCATCAGCCGTTTTCAGAGCCGTATCCGCCAAACCTTTACGGGCACCGTGGGTAGAGATAAAGTACTCCAATACCGACAGACCTTCTTTAAAGTTCGACAAAATCGGGTTTTCAATAATCTGACCGCCTTCGGCGCCTGATTTCTGAGGTTTTGCCATCAAACCACGCATACCGGAAAGCTGACGAATCTGCTCTTTAGAACCGCGGGCGCCGGAATCAAGCATCATGTAAACAGAATTGAATCCCTGATTATCGCTTGCCAGCTGTTTCATCAGGATATTCGACAGTTTAGAATTCACATGTGTCCAGGTATCAATAATCTGGTTGTAACGTTCGTTGTTGGTAATGAATCCCATGTTGTAAAGATTCATAATTTCTTCTACTTCGGCATTACCTTCTTTCACCAGTTCTTCTTTTTCAGCCGGAATAATTACATCATTCAGGTTGAAAGACAAACCTCCTTTGAAAGCCATGCTGTAACCCAGATCCTTGATATCATCGAGGAACTGAGCAGTACGGGAAACACCGCAAACTTCGATTACATTCCCAATGATGTCGCGCAGCGATTTTTTAGAAAGCAGTTCGTTGATATAACCCACTTCAGCAGGAACACATTTATTGAATAAAATACGACCTACCGTAGTTTCGATAATCTTCTGAACAGGCTCACCTTTTTCATTAATATCGTAAATACGCACCTTAATCCAGGCGTGTAAAGCAACTTTCTTTTCGTTATAAGCGATTTCAGCCTCTTCGGCAGAATAGAAAATCAACCCTTCGCCTTTAGCTCCCTGACGCGGTTTGGTAATGTAATACAACCCAAGCACCATGTCTTGTGAAGGAACTGTGATAGGCGCTCCGTTGGCCGGATTCAAAATATTATGTGATGCAAGCATCAGCATTTGGGCTTCGAGAACGGCTTCGTTACCGAGTGGTAAATGCACAGCCATCTGGTCACCGTCGAAGTCGGCGTTGAAAGCCGTACAGGACAGTGGGTGTAACTGGATAGCCTTACCTTCGATCATCTTCGGCTGAAATGCCTGGATACCAAGACGGTGAAGCGTCGGAGCACGGTTTAGCAATACGGGATGTCCTTTCATCACGTACTCTAAAATATCCCAGATCACCGGGTCTTTGCGGTCAACGATTTTCTTCGCTGACTTCACCGTTTTCACAATTCCGCGCTCAATGAGTTTACGGATTACAAACGGTTTATAAAGTTCGGCTGCCATATCTTTAGGCAATCCGCATTCATGCATTTTCAATTCAGGACCTACAACGATAACCGAACGGGCAGAGTAGTCGACACGTTTACCAAGCAGGTTCTGACGGAAACGCCCCTGTTTACCTTTCAATGAGTCGGAAAGAGATTTCAACGGGCGGTTGGCGTCTGTTTTAACTGCGCTTGACTTACGACTGTTATCGAACAGGGAGTCAACGGCTTCCTGCAACATACGTTTTTCATTCCGCAGAATTACTTCCGGCGCTTTGATTTCAATCAGTCGTTTCAGACGGTTGTTACGGATAATCACACGACGATACAGGTCATTCAGGTCGGAAGTTGCAAAACGACCACCATCAAGCGGAACCAACGGACGCAATTCCGGTGGAATAACCGGTACGATTTTTACAATCATCCATTCCGGTTTATTTTTGTGCTTAGAAGCACGGAATGACTCTACAATCTGCAAGCGTTTCAAAGCTTCATTTTTACGTTGTTGTGAAGTATCATTGCTGGCCTTGTGACGCAAGTCATAAGACAATTCATCCAAATCAAGACGTGTCAGCAAATCATAAATTGCTTCTGCACCCATTTTGGCAATGAACTTATTCGGATCCGTATCTTCCAGCATTTGATTTTCACGTGGAAGAGCTTCCATGATGTCCAGGTATTCTTCTTCCGATATCAGTTCGCCATCGATGATGTTTTCACCGTTATCAGCAGCACCTGCCTGAATAATCACATATTTTTCATAATAGATGATCGCATCTAATTTCTTGGTTGGCATTCCGAGCAGATAACCAATCTTATTAGGCAACGAACGGAAATACCAGATATGGGCAACAGGAACCACCAACTGAATGTGACCAACGCGTTCGCGACGGACTTTCTTTTCAGTCACCTCAACACCACAACGATCGCAGACAATACCTTTATAACGGATACGTTTGTATTTTCCGCAATGACATTCAAAATCTTTGGTAGGACCAAAAATACGTTCGCAGAACAAACCGTCACGTTCAGGCTTATAAGTCCGGTAGTTGATGGTTTCAGGTTTGAGTACCTCACCGCTTGATAATTTTAGAATTTCTTCGGGAGATGCTAATCCGATAGAAATTTTATTAAAATTACTCTTTGTTTTATTATCAGTTTTAAAAGCCATATATACTTTTGTTTTTCTTTTTAACTGTTTATTGTGTAATGTGTATTGTGTAATGCATGATGTGAAATGTATTTATTTTGCATGACACACCATAATTTAAACAATTACACTTATTCCAGGTTGACACTCAGACCGAGACCTCTCAGCTCATGCAGCAATACATTGAGGGATTCCGGAATACCGGGGGCCGGCATTGGTTCACCTTTAACAATTGCTTCATAAGTACGGGCACGACCGAGCACGTCATCCGATTTCACGGTCAGGATTTCCTGCAGGATATGAGCTGCACCGAATGCTTCAAGCGCCCAAACCTCCATTTCCCCGAAACGCTGTCCACCGAACTGAGCTTTACCACCAAGAGGCTGTTGCGTAATCAACGAGTACGGACCGATTGAACGGGCATGCATTTTATCTTCAACCATGTGACCCAACTTCAGCATATAAATAATACCTACCGTTGCTGTTTGGTCGAAACGCTCACCAGTTCCACCATCATACAAGAATGTCTTACCGTATTGAGGTACACCGGCTTTGTCTGTCCACTCATTCAAATCTTCCAGGTTTGCACCGTCGAAAATCGGAGTTGCAAAACGAACACCCAATTCTTTTCCGGCCCATCCAAGTACCGTTTCGAATATCTGTCCCAGGTTCATACGGGAAGGTACACCCAGCGGGTTCAACACGATATCAACCGGAGTTCCGTCGGCAAGGAAAGGCATATCTTCCTGACGAACGATACGCGATACAATACCTTTATTACCGTGACGACCGGCCATTTTATCACCTACGCGGATTTTACGTTTTTTCGCAATATAAACCTTAGCTACCTGTACAATACCGGTTGGCAATTCATCACCAATGGTGATATTGAATTTCTGACGCTTAATCTGCGCATCCAGCTCTTTGTATTTCTTCAGGTAATTCAGGATGAGTTGTCTGATCAGCTCATTTTTCTGTGCATCCTGCGTCCATTTACTTAACTGTACCGTTGAGTAATCAATTTCACGCAATCTTTCTTCCGTGAATTTACTGTTTCTGGAAATTAAATCTGTACCCAGAAAGTCTTTCACACCAGCCGATGGCTTGTCGGCAGTTAACACCAACAATTTTTCGATCAGCGTATTTCTCAATACATTGGCCTGCGCTTCGAATTCTTCATCCAAACGGGGCAATACGGCTTTATCAGCCAATTTTGATTTCCTGTTTTTCTGAGCCTTCGAGAACAGACGTTTACCGATTACCACACCCGACAATGACGGGGTAGCTTTGAGTGATGCATCTTTAACATCTCCGGCTTTATCACCGAAGATGGCCCTGAGCAGTTTTTCTTCCGGAGAAGGATCAGATTCTCCCTTCGGTGTGATTTTACCAATGATGATGTCACCCGGCTCAATACGGGCGCCAACGCGAATGATACCATTTTCATCCAGGTCGCGGGTTGCCTCTTCACTGACATTCGGAATATCAGCCGTAAATTCTTCCACGCCCCTTTTGGTTTCACGCACTTCAAGTAGCTGTTCTACCACATGTACTGAGGTAAACACATCATCGCGCACCAATCTTTCATTGATTACAATTGCATCCTCAAAGTTATAACCCTTCCAGGGCATAAATGCCACTTTCAGGTTTTTACCGATCGCCAGTTCACCTTGCTGGGTTGAATATCCTTCTGTCAGAATCATACCCGGTTCAACCCGATCTCCTTTGCGTACCAGCGAACGCAGGTCGATGGTTGTATTTTGGTTTGTTTTCTGAAATTTCGGTAATTTATATTCTTTTACAGCCGATTCGAAGCTGATAAATTCTTCTTCTTCGGTTCTGTCATATTTAATTTTGATACAGTCGGCATCGGTATAAACTACTTCACCATATCCTTCTGCTGTAATCTGTGTACGGGAATCACGAATCAGCTGGCCTTCGATTCCGGTACCCACGATCGGAGCCTCACAACGCAACAGCGGCACTGCCTGGCGCATCATGTTCGATCCCATCAACGCACGGTTCGCATCATCATGTTCAAGGAAAGGAATCAATGCTGCCGCGATGGAGGCAATCTGTGACGGAGAAACGTCCATCAGATGTACCTGATCAGGAGCTACAACCGGGAAATCAGCGCCTAAACGTGATTTAACCTTTGTACGGATAAATGTACCGTCGTCATTCAACGGAGCATTACCCTGTGCTACCACGAGGTCTTCTTCCTCTTCAGCCGTATAATATTTGATACCGTTCGCACTGGTATCAACAATTGCGTTGCTTACCGTACGATAAGGTGTTTCAATAAATCCTAAATCATTAATCTTCGCGTAGATACACAAAGATGAAATCAACCCGATGTTCGGACCTTCAGGTGTCTCAATCGGACACAGACGACCATAGTGCGTATAATGTACGTCACGAACCTCGAAACCTGCACGTTCACGTGACAGACCACCAGGACCGAGTGCCGACATACGACGTTTGTGTGTAATCTCAGCGAGCGGATTTTGCTGATCCATGAACTGCGAGAGCGCGTTCGTTCCGAAGAAAGAATTGATAACCGAAGAAATACTCTTCGCGTTAATCAGGTCGATAGGGGTAAACACCTCATTATCGCGCACATTCATTCGTTCGCGGATGGTACGGGCCATACGTGACAGTCCGACACCGAACTGGTTGTACATTTGTTCACCGACCGTACGGACACGACGGTTACTCAAGTGGTCGATATCATCCACCTCGGCTTTCGAGTTAATCAACTCGATCAGATATTTGATGATTTCGATGATGTCTTCCTTTGTCAACACTTTAACGTCGGGATTAATCGACAGGTTGAGTTTACGGTTGATACGGAAACGGCCCACATCCCCCAAATCGTAACGTTTTTCAGAGAAGAACAGGTTGTTGATAACTTCGCGCGCAGTAGAATCGTCAGCAGGTACTGCATTTCGCAATTGACGGTAAATATATACCACTGCTTCCTTTTCCGAGTTACTCGGGTCTTTCTGCAGGGTGTTATAAATGATTGCATAATCATTTTGATTGGCATCACCCCTGTGTAACAGAATCGTTTGAGTTCCCGACTCCAGGATGTCATCAATGTGTTTGTTCTCAAGAACAGTTTCCCTGTCGATTACAACCTCGTTACGTTCAATACTTACCACCTCACCGGTATCCTCATCTACAAAGTCTTCTACCCAGCTTTTCAATACACGGGCGGCAAGTTTTTGTCCTACCGCTTTTTTCAGGCTGGCCTTACTTACCTTAATTTCTTCGGCAAGATTGAATATTTCGAGAATATCTTTATCACTTTCGAATCCGATAGCACGCAGAAGCGTAGTTACCGGTAATTTCTTTTTACGGTCGATGTAAGCATACATCACATTGTTGATGTCGGTTGCAAACTCGATCCAGGAGCCACGGAAAGGAATGATACGTGCCGAGTACAATTTTGTACCGTTGGCATGCATACTCTGACCGAAGAACACACCCGGAGAACGGTGTAACTGAGAAACAATCACACGTTCGGCACCGTTAATAACAAAAGTACCTTTGGGAGTCATGTAAGGAATAGGTCCCAGGTAAACATCCTGAATAACCGTATCAAAATCCTCATGATCCGGGTCGGTACAATAAAGCTTTAATTTAGCTTTTAAAGGAATAGAATAAGTTAAGCCCCTTTCGATACATTCCTCGATGCTGTATCTGGGAGGGTCAACATAGTAATCGAGGAACTCAAGGATAAAATTGTTTCGGGTATCTGCAATTGGAAAGTTTTCCATGAAAACCTTATACAGACCTTCGGTTTTCCTTTTTTCAGGGGAAGTGTCCATCTGAAAAAAGTCATGAAAAGATTTTAATTGAACTTCCAAAAAGTCGGGATAATCAAACTGGTTTTTAATGGAAGCAAAATTGATTCTCTGATCTTTATTTGGTGAAGACATTTTCAAAGAGTTTATTGTTGATGCGGTGAACTTAACTGTGGTGAACCCACGGAAATGAGTTCGATATTAATATAGACATGAAAAGGTTTAGAATCCCCCTTAGCGAGGGAATCTAAACCACAATCCTGATTATCAGGCAATTTTTATTTTTACTTAAGTTCTACTTCAGCTCCGCCTTCAGTCAACGCTTTGTTCAGGGCATCTGCTTCGTCTTTTGTAACACCTTCTTTGATTGCAGAAGGAGCTGCGTCTACAAGGTCTTTAGCTTCTTTCAAACCGAGACCGGTAAGTTCTTTCACTAATTTAACGATTGCTAATTTATTAGCACCTGCGCTTTTCAAAATTACATCGAAAGAATTTTTTTCTTCTACTGCTTCAGCAGCAGCTCCGGCAGCAGGACCGGCAGCAACAGCAACAGCTGCGGCAGCGGGTTCGATACCATATTCGTCTTTCAAAATTTGAGCTAACTCATTTACTTCTTTAACGGTCAAGTTAACTAATTGTTCTGCAAAAGCTTTCAAATCTGCCATTGTCTTAATTTTTATAGATTTTATTTTTTGTTTTTATTCTGAGATTATCTTTCCGACAATGTTTTTAACACGCCGTGAATAGTAGTACCTCCTGATTGGAGTGCGGACACAACGTTCTTAGCAGGCGATTGCAACAATCCGATGATTTCGCCGATAAGTTCGTTTTTGCTCTTGATTGAAATCAGTGTTTCCAACTGGTTTTCACCAATATAGAATGACTCTTCAACGTAGGCAGCTTTCAGCAAAGGTTTTTTTGTTTTGCTGGCTTTGCTGAATTCTTTAATCAGTTTAGCAGGAGCATTGCCATTGTTAGAAAGCATAAGTGAGGTTTCTCCTTTCAATGAACCAAAAAGTTCGCTGAAATCAGTTCCTGTATTTTCTAATGCTTTTCTGAGCAGGGTGTTTTTAACTACCAGGAGTTTCACATCCTGTTTATAGCAAGTTCTGCGTAATTTACTGGTTTCTTCAGCATTCAATCCGCCGATATCGGTCAGATAGAAATGTGCATATGATTGAATCGTTGATTCAAGTTGTTTTATAACTGCGCTTTTATCTTCCTTTTTCATAAACTTTTAATTTTATTCTTCAACTGATTTTGGGTCAATTTTAATACCCAGACTCATTGTGCTCGAAAGATAAATGCTCTTCACATAAGTACCTTTGGCCGCTGTCGGTTTCAGTTTCATCAGTGTAGAGATAAATTCTTTGGCATTTTCAACAATCATCTCGGAAGTGAAAGACACTTTACCGATAGATGTATGAACGATACCGGCTTTATCAACCTTGAAGTCGATTTTACCTTGTTTTACCTCTTTAACTGCACTTGCCACATCATTGGTAACAGTACCGCTTTTGGGGTTTGGCATCAATCCGCGCGGACCAAGCACGCGACCCAGCGCACCTAATTTACCCATGATAGCAGGCATCGTGATGATCACATCAACATCAGTCCAACCGCCTTTTATTTTTTCGATATATTCATCGAGGCCGACATAGTCAGCTCCGGCTTCTTTAGCCGCTGCTTCCTGATCGGGTGTACATAATGCAAGAACCCTTACTTGTTTACCGGTTCCGTTTGGTAACGACACAACGCCGCGTACCATCTGGTTGGCTTTACGTGGGTCAACACCTAAGCGTACATCAATATCTACAGAAGCATCGAATTTAGTTGTAGTAATTTCCTTAACCAATTCAGCTGCTTCCTTTAGTGTATAGGCTTTTCCCGCTTCAACTTTTGCGTTAGCCAACTTTTGATTTTTTGTCAGTTTACTCATTATTGAAGTCTTTATTAATTATTACCAGGAAAATTACCTTTTACGGTAATGCCCATACTTCTCGCTGTACCGGCTACCATTTTCATGGCAGCGTCTAACTCAAAACAATTCAAATCGACCATTTTATCTTCGGCAATTTGTTTTACCTGTTCCCAGGTAATTTCAGCCACCTTTTTACGGTTTGGCTCAGCCGAACCTCCCTTAGCTTTTGAAGCTTCCAGCAGCTGAATGGCAACCGGAGGAGTTTTAACAACAAAGTCGAATGATTTGTCTGTGTAGTAGGTGATAACAACAGGTAAAACCTTACCGGCTTTATCCTGGGTTCTGGCATTAAATTGTTTGCAAAACTCCATAATGTTGATCCCTTTAGAACCCAATGCAGGTCCTACCGGGGGAGATGGGTTTGCCGCACCTCCTTTAATCTGTAATTTAATAAGTCCAGCAATCTCTTTAGCCATAATTGTTATTTTTTGAAGATTAAATGGAAAAACCGGTTTGTAACTGAACCGACTATTCCCGTTCTACTTGATTGAAAGATAGTTCAAGCGGAGTTTTCCGGCCGAACACCAAAACCATAACTTTGAGTTTTTTCTTCTCGGTGTTGACTTCCTCGATGATACCCGTGAAACCATTAAACGGACCGGAAATAACTTTTACGCTTTCATCCTTCAGGTATGGAGTCAGCAAGTCAGCTTCGCTTTCCTGCATTTCATCCACAACCCCGAGGATTCTGTTCACCTCGGCACTGCGTACCGGAGTGGGGACGTTGTTTTTTTCCTCTAAAAATCCGAAAACATTTGGAATCTGACGGATACGGTGAGCAACTTCTCCAACGAGATTCGCCTCTATCAATACATATCCCGGCATGAGATTAATCTCTTTCGTGATATGTTTTCCGTTGCGAATAATTATCTTTTTTTCAGTCGGAATAACAACCTGAGAAACAAACTGACCAAGATCGGAATTTTTGATGTCAGCATCTATATATTCCTTTACTTTGCTTTCTTTTCCACTAAAGGCACGTAATACGTACCATTTGAAGTTGTTTGTCTCAGACACAGTTAAATCCTCCTAAATTAATTACAATAATTTTTCGTACACGAAAGTCATGATAGTTTCAAAACCCAGGTCCATAACCCATACTATCAAGGCAATAATGATGGAAGCAATCAAAACCACGATAGCACTGTTCATCAATTCTGCGCGTGTTGGCCACGACACTTTCTGAACAAGTTCTGTATACGACTCTTTGATATAGTTTACTACTTTCATATATAAATAGAATTTGCACGGGCAGAGAGGCTCGAACTCCCGACACCTGGTTTTGGAGACCAGTGCTCTACCAACTGAGCTACGCCCGTATAAGCTCTCCAAAACCTCCCCATAAGGAAGGCTTCGGAGGCATTTATTTTCAATCAACCCATATCCCTCTTTAAGGGAGTCGGGAGTCTTCTCTTAGTCTAATAATTCAGTAATCTGACCTGAACCTACTGTACGTCCACCTTCACGGATAGCAAAACGCAAACCTACATTACAAGCTACAGGGTAAATCAGTTTTACTGTGATTTCCAGGTTGTCACCAGGCATTACCATTTCAGTTCCTTCCGGCAATTGGATTTCACCTGTTACGTCCAGTGTACGGATGTAGAACTGAGGACGATATTTGTTATGGAATGGAGTGTGACGACC
>VSSQ01001101.1_pt1 | contig 11512 bp, 8 predicted proteins | sample 4763081 | NCBI WGS metagenome assembly VSSQ01 (sample SAMN12137344, study PRJNA551015) | bioreactor metagenome | isolation source: SDC9 anaerobic chlorinated ethene degrading culture | place: USA: Knoxville, Tennesee | collected 2015-01-01
GAATTTTTCACACGCCGGAGGAGCCGCGTGGATTATCCCTGCGCGGAATTTATTTTGGAAGCGAGGCTCAGGCGCGTGGGTCTCTGGAGTCGTTTCTGTCGCTGGGGCTGAGCGGAAGCTTTGAGGAGATGACCTTTCTTCAGGCCATACGCATTGTGGAGGAGGGGTATCCCCCCTATGAGCGCTTTACCAACGGAGGGCGCTTTGCCCTCGCGCCGTTTTCTCCGCAGGAGGCGTGCCGGGTGGTGACGCTGATCAATGATCTTGCAAGGGGGTCTGTCGGCGGCTTTATTTCGCTCTATGGGCTTGGCGGCGCGGTGAGCGAACTGCCGCCCTGCGAGACCGCGTTCTTTTACCGCGGCGCCCTCAATATCATCACGCTGTCCACCGATTGGGAGGAGCCGGGCGCCAAGCGCGATAATCTCGATTGGTTCAGGCCGCGCTACCGCTTGCTGCAGGACATGACCTGCGGTTCGTACGTCAACTTCCCCAATCTGGAGAACACGGAATTTATGCGGGCCTATTATGGCGGAAACGCCGAGCGGCTCAGGGAAGTGAAGGCCTGTCTGGACCCCGAAAATCTGTTCTGCTTTCCGCAGAGCATACGTTGATCGGCGTATGCTCTGCGCCGGGGAAGCCGGTGCATTGCCGTGGACTTTTTGCCGCCGCCTGTGTATAATGGTTTCATTAAGTCAAAATGACAGGAGTATAACCATGCCACACGACGAACACTGCGGCTGCGGCTGCGGCCACGACCACGCGCATTCCCACCGGGACGATGCCCCTGCCGCTCCCATTGAGGCGACAAAAAACCAGAAGGACTTTCTTCATCAGCTTTCCCACTACCACTATCTGCCCGTGGCCCGGTTTTCTATCCGGGACAGCCGGGAGGCGGATTTTGTCTCCACCGCCCTGGCGCCTGTTTTTCTGCGCTCTGCGGCCGACGACATGGCGACGGTGAAGGAGGCGGGCGTCTTCCTGCAGGAGCTGGAAGATGTGGGTCTGATTACCCTGGATTACGATATTCCGCTGAACGGGTACGAGTATGCGGAGTACAAGGCGAGCGCGCTCTACGAGTATTTTTGCGCCACGGTGGCGGAAGGGGCCTCCAGGCCGAACTTTTTGGGCAACACGCCGGAGCTGGAGCTGGGCAGCATAGCCCTGACCGAGGCAGGAGAAAAGATTGCCGCCGAACACTGCGGCCAAGACCACCATCACCACGGATAGAACACTCGATACTTCCGTGGGAAAAGCCCGGAACGGCAATGAGAACCCCCCGCCCTTTGCAGCTGCAAGGGGCGGGGGATTTTTTGAGTTTGGACGATACGCCTGCCCGTTGGGTCGAGCGTTATTTCAATCCCGCACAATGATTTGCTATGCGATTGGAGCGCTGTGCCGCTTGCATAGTTTCCGCCATAGCTTACGGATGCAGGCCGGCATTATTCCCGCAGCATGGCAAGGTATTCCCGCAGTCTGGCTATGACCTCTGCCCTGTCTTGTAAGGAGGCCGACTTTTCCCCGGCCATGTCTTTTAAATAATCCCAGAATGCGGCGATCATGTTTCCCTCGCTCATGGCCAGAACTACCGGGGGCGTGGAGGTTTTAGCCACGATTACGCCAAGCTCCTCCCGCGCGTAGACAGTATAGCTTCCTTCTGTCGGCTTGCCGAGCAAATGCACATGATAGTTTGGCTGGGATGCAAGCAGCGCGGCTACATACTCCAAATGGGCGGAGAATTCCTCGGGTGTGTAATACGCGCCGCCGACCAGCATCTCCGACATGGATACCTTTACGGCTCCGTTTTTCACGGCACCAATGTCAGGCAGGCATATAATTTCCCTGAATTGATTGGAACGCAGCCCGTTTAAAAAGCGTTTTCGCCGCGCCTCGTGCACGGACAAATCAGAAGAAGCGTCGGCGTGGGACCGTCTGGTGATCGCAGCAAGCAGGCTTTCGGGCATAGTCAGCATAGACAGGGATTCCGTCTTAATCAGCGTATCGGCCTGTTCCCGCTCGAATTCTGCCAAAGTGTCATAGCAGGCGCGGCGGTCCCTGGCGGTGAAAATCCGCATTAGTGGTCGGCACAGACGCAGATATTGCAGGAATTCCTCCGCGAAGGAGGCTACTGCGGTGTGATCCCGGTACAGGACGTTGGCGGCTAGGGAGACCTGGGCGCCAATGGAATTTGAGACGACTGCCGCCGTCTCGGGCGCAATAAATAGCGTCCGCTTGAAGAGACCGTCGCGCTTTTTGGGATAAAAATACGGCTCAATATTCCCGCACAGATACAGCGGCATCCACTGGCTGATTGCGTTGAGCATTTCATCCAGATCCCTGCTGATGGTATGGATGATTTTAATCTTATTTCCCCTGGTCAGTATGCGTACCATGAGCTCCGCCCATTTTCGCGCATACTCAGGTTCGGCCGTCATCCAAGAGGTCTCCTCGTCGGAAAACAGCAGGAGCGTCTGGGGCTTTTCCCGCGCGGCGACCTCCGAAAGAAACTGCTCCGCCGCCTGTCGCTTGCCCGTAACGCCAAAATAGATGGATACGGCATCGAGGGGAAAAGGCGGCTGGCGATTTTCCGGAGAAAGCCTCGGTGCGGGGCGGCTGCCCAGATCCGAAAGGCCGCTTAAAAACCGCCCCACCTGCTCGGAGCCGCCCGCACTATCATGAATAAGCCATTGCGTAATCTCTCCGGCAAGCGCTGCAGAATCAATGGTTCCAGGTGCCAGCCTCAGCGCGTCGGAAACAGCCTTTTTCTGATAGTCCTCGAGACAGCGCCTTGCCAGACTCGAAGCCATACCCTGAACGACGCCCAAGTCCTTCGGCATGAGGCGCTTGCCGCTGCGCAGGCGGCTGATGTAAGACGCATCCAGGGAAACGCGCCCCGCCAGGGCGCTGTTGGAGGTTTTAGTGATCGTCATGAGAAAATTGAGCTTGTCGGCAAAATTCATGGTCACGCCTCCTTTTGTTTCAGAATAACAGGATATTCTCAGGAACGCAAGCAAAAGTGGCATGAAGCATGCCACTTTTGTCATTGTCAGTTTGCCTTGCGCCATTGCCGTGTTCAGCCTTTTTAGCTATGCTCAATATGAGGTGAGGCATATGGAACTCATCATACGAATGAAGACGGTTTTCTTTGAAAAAACGCCATACCGTCTGGAGGCTACGCAGAGGGGGCTACTCCTGATCCTCGTTAAAGCGGACGGTCCGGAGCGAATGCTTCTCCTGCGGGAGGACATTCTCTCCGTCTCGTTGACGGAACGAAGATATCCTGAGCTTGAAATTCAAACCCGCCGCGCGGTATATTCCGGCATTCTTGAGGATGGGTACCCCTTTAGTGAAATGGCAAGCTATTTAAGCGAGAATTTAAAGCTGAACATCACCTGTGAGTATAAGGGAGGAGCGTAACATGCGAAAAAAACTGGGAGCAATACTGATGACGGCGGTGCTTGTCCTGTCCCTGTGGCCGATACCTGCCACGGCCATAGACGCGCCGGTTCTGACGGGCGCGAGCATCTGGCGCAGCGGCGCCGCGACGGCTGCGGTGCGGTTTAGATCCGATCAAGGCGGAACCTGCTATTATCAAATTACCGACAGCGAAACGCCGCCGGCTGACGTCGTATCCGGCGGCACCGACGGAGGAGCAGTGACGGGGGATGCCGCGACCACGCTCTCCCTTTCCGGACTGACCTCCGGGGAGCAGTATGTCCACATCGTAGTCGAAGACGGGGGCATCGTCAGCAGCCCGCTAACCGTGGCAATGCCGTGCGACTACTATTACTTTGAGAATTTTGAAGCGTATGAAGCGGATACTTATATCGCGTCAGGGGACATCTCGCCGCTGGCGCAGAAGAATTCAGGCACAGGCTCCGCAAACCAAAGGGTGGTGGCAGATGAGAGCGGCAGCGGGAAAATGCTGCTGCTGGCCTCAAACGACGGCTGGGCCTCGGATCAGCAAATTCTGCTGGATTCCGCGACCCTTGCCGCTTCCGGCGGCTACGTTTTCGAGGGAGATGTATATCCGCTGCTTGACAGCGGGCTTCAGCTGCGGTTCTCCCTTGCCGACGATCTATATCAAGGAAATCATGAGGCCGGAGTATTTTTTAACGACGGAAAGATTACAACCGCTACCCAGGTCGGCGCGGTTGACCTCAAAGAAAGCTACACCGCCGGCCAGTGGTATCATGTTAAAATTGTGGCCGCCCCCGCCGGTGGCACCTATGCGGTGTATGTGGACGGGGAGCTGCTCAGCGGAACGCTGCCGCTGCCTGCCGGAATTAATCGGCTTGCCATAAGCGCGGGCAATCTGGCTGCCAACACTACGGCTTACTACGATAACCTGAAATTCTATGTGGAGGAGGCCGCTCCGGGGGTCTGCGCCATTGGCGGGACTGAGTATCCCGATCTGGCTTCGGCGCTTGCGGCAGCGGGCGGGACAGACACAATCCGGCTGAATTCGGACGTTACATATTCCAGTGCGATCAAAGCCAATTCAAAAGATGTGGCAATCGATTTGAACGGCTGCGCGCTGACCATATCGGGCGTTTCCGAACATGCGCTTCAGGCGGCGGGCGGCTATAAGCTTACCATTTCGGATGTGAATGGGAAAGGCGGCACAGTGTCGGTTACCTCAAACGGCGCTGAAAAATCCGCCGCTTACGCCGTTTCCGGAGGTGATATTGTCCTGGAGGGCACGCTTTCGGCCAACTTTACCGGAGGTTCCAATCAGAGCATTTTCGGCGCGTACGCGGACGGCGCCGGCAGTACAATTCAGATCACCGGAGCGTCCTCCGGCCACACGGCCGGCATCTATGCGCAAAACAACGCCAGTATCACCGTGATAGGAAACGTGAGCGGTTCTTACTATGGCGCTTACGCCGCTTATGATGGTTCGGTCCACATTGTAGGCGATGTGTCGGGCAGCAACGCGCTGAATCCGGAATACGGCGGAATTGCCGAGGTTGAGGGCAACATTACTGGAGCCTCCACCGCAATTCGCGTTAGTAACATTGACGGATGGAACGCGCCGAGGGTCACCGTCACAGGCAGCGTAACCGGCACAAGCGGCACAGCCATAAACGTGGGCTGGGCCGGCATTGTTGAGGTCACAGGAGCTGTGAACGGAAACGTTTACGCTGCAGGTATGACAGCAACCAGCCCTGAGATAACGATAAGCGGAGACATCTCGGTGAGCAGCGGCTGCGGCATTAACATTTACTACGGAGGAACGGTGTGGGTAAACGGGAAGATTCTGGGCGCTTCGCCCTATCTCAAGCTGGATAACCTGGATATCGAGCAGGACGATTACGTTGAGCTTACCGGGAGCTATTATAAATATTCCAATCAGACGGTTGATATACCGGTTCCCTACGCCGCGAATACGGTATATGTGGAAATACCGGTCAGTCCGTCCGCTTCCGGTGTCGGCATTGCGGGAACAGCCTCCGTCGGTCAGCCGCTGACCGGCAGCTATACATACCATGCCGGCAGCGTCGCCAGCGAGGGCAGCTCGGCCTTCCGCTGGTTGCGGGTATCCGGGGTACCGTCCATTCTCGGTCAGCCGTATCTGCTCTATACGACCAATAATATTGCCGCCGTCGAAAGCTCGCCCTCCGGTCCGGCCAACCCCGCGCAGTTTACGGTTACCGGGCCGACCCATATCGCAAAGATCGGCAACTATCATTATGGCTACGCCCATACCTCGGGCACCATTTCTCTTATGGATACCAACAGCACCGTTTACGGGCCCTGGAGCACGGCAAACGAAGGCGGCTATTGGTGCGTATATCCCGATGCCGAGGTTCCTGCGGGAACCTATACCGTTGTTGACTCAAATCCAGAATCCTGGTCCTTTAACCTTGACTCTGGGAATGCGGGCATGACCGAGATTGTAGGGTATACCGTGATCTCGGGAGCCACCGCACAGAGCTATACGCTCCAAACGTCAGACGCCGGGCATTGCGTCTTGTTTGAGGTCATACCGGAAGACGCGAGCGGAAACAGGGGAGAGGCGGTGCGGAGCGGACCCTTCGGCCCTGTCGAGGGGGAGATTGACACCGACGGCGACGGCATACCGGACGCGACGGACAACGCGCCGCTTGTGCCGAACCCCGGACAGGAGGACGCCGACGGCGATGGCATTGGCGACGTGATTGACAGCAATACGGTCACAATCGGAACACTTTCCGGCGGTGTAATTACAGCCAACCCTGTCACAGCGGTATCCGGTACGACCATTCACCTCACGATTTCCCCTGATTCCGGGAAACAGCTCAAAGCCGGAACCCTCAAATACAACGACGGGAGCGACCATGCGATTTCCGGCACGAGCTTTGTGATGCCGGGCATTGCCGTGACGGTAACGGCTGAGTTTGAAAGTACTCCGTTCATTGGGGGAGGAGGCGGAGCTGTGCCCGCCGACCAAGGAACTAAAATCGCCGTTTCTACGGCGGACGGAACGCAGTCCGTTGCGGGAATGCTGACCATGGCAAACGGCGGCGCGCAGGTCGTTATCAAAAAGGGCGCGTTCAGCCAATTGGATAACACAGACAAACAGGTTGCCGTTCCTGTGCAGGCAGCCACCGTAGTTTTTGACAAAAAGGCGATGGATACCATTGGAGCCGTGCCTGGGGCCGGAGATGTGGCGATTACGGCGCGTCAGGTGTCGGAGGCTGAGCTGACGGAAGCGGAACGATTGATTGTGGGCGCTCGGCCTGTTTACGATTTCACGGTTACGACGGGCGGCAGGACGGTTTCCGGCTTCGGCGGCGGATACGCCACCATCAGTATTCCCTATAAGCTTCTGCCGGGGGAGAATCCACACGCTGTTGTCACGTGGTATCTCAGCGACAGCGGCAAGCTGATCGGCACGAAAGGCCGCTATGATGCCGCTGCGGGGACCGTGGTGTTTATGACGCCGCATTTCTCCCGCTTTGTTGTGGGCCACAACCTGGTTACATTCAGCGACGTTGCCGAGGGGGCATGGTATTATGACGCCGTGACCTTCCTCGCCGCACGCGGCATCACCACCGGAACCGGCGGGTCCGCCTTCAGTCCCGACACCGCGTTGACGCGCGGGCAGTGTATCGTTATGCTTCTGCGTGCCCTCGGCATTGAACCGGACAGCAAAGCCGCAGATAATTTCTCGGATGCGGGTAATACCTACTACACCGGCTATCTCGCGGCTGCAAAACGCCTGGGGATATCAAATGGCGCGGGAGAAAACAGATTTGTGCCGGAGAATCAGATTGCTCGCCAAGAAATGTTTACCCTGCTGTATAACGCTCAGAATGTCTTGGGCCTGCTCCCGCAGGGCAGCTCCGGCAAGTCGCTCTCAGACTTTGCTGATGCCGGCGAAATTGATTTCTGGGCTAAGGAAGCGATGCTGCGCCTGGTTGAAGCTGGAAGTGTTGACGACAGCAGCGGCAAGCTCACCCCGGTTGGCACGACAACCCGCGCCCAAATGGCGCAGGTTCTGTATAAGCTGATCGGCAGCTAAAGCAAAATCCTTGAGCCAAAAGGACGGGAGGCCGGCCGCGAGTTACGACCGGCCTCCCGTCCTTACGATTTTTTGCATTGACCTGCCATGGCAGCCGTGTGTTCCGCGGCTTAATCTGTCACGGCGGTGCGGACACCAAATCAGGCCGCTTAAATAATTTTCTGTATTATTTGCATTTGAACGTGTAGTATATTATCATCTAGATAATGACGAATCGCTCATATGCCTTTCCCGCCCCGAATGTATGCACGGAGGCGGCAACGTCGGAAATGATCAACTGGATTAAGAAAACGAAAGGAGAATCTTTATGCGCGCTTTGATTGTCTTTTTTTCCTTTGACGGAAACACAAAATTCATCGCGGAGACAGTTGCCAAAACAATGAATGCGGATATGATTGAGCTTAAAACCAGCAAGCAATATCCCACAGAAGGCTTTAGAAAATATTTATGGGGCGGAAAGAGCGTTATTTTTGGCGATGAGCCGAAGCTGATAAACGGCGATATTGATTTAAACGGATATGAAACGATTATCATCGGGACGCCGGTCTGGGCAGGATCCTATACGCCGCCGGTAAAGAGCTTGATTGCGCGATCCAAGATTCAGGGCAAACGAATTGCGCTGTTTGCCAGCCATGGCGGCGGCGGGGCCGAAAAATGCTTTGCTAAATTAAAACAGGCGCTTCCGGGAAACGAGTTTATCGGTGAGATAGCCTTTGCCGAACCGAAGAAAAATCCGGAGGACAGTTCCGAGAAAGCCGTCAGGTGGGCATCTGAGTTAAAATAAGCAAAGAAAAACTCCAGAGCTGTTGCAGCGCTGGAGTTTTTTGGCGCAAGTGTCCATGGAGAAAAATCGAAAACTCACAAATAATAAAGGATTTGGCCATCAGGAAAACGAATGAATATTGTCCGGCAATAGTTATAAAACAACCGGCAGGATGGAGGTTCTCGGTTAATCTTCCTTGTGGATAAACATTAGTATAAATCCGGCAGACAATAGTATGGAACTGACAACAATTGCGTTTTCCTGCCACGCATGTACAGAAAAGTTGCCGATAATCGCTCCGATCACAAATGTGCCGATGATACCGAGATATAATAATCCGTTTTCTTTCGCCGTTCTGCTTTTGGTAAAACCGTAATCGCAGATTGCCTGGGCGGCCGCCCGCAAATTTCCGATACACATAGTCGTGGCAATTCCACAGCCATTGACCTTTCGAAAACTTTCCACCTGTGCGCCGCAGGCAAATGAGGTAAGGCTATTTGCGAGTAGATTTAAATTCTGCGGCATGAATGCGACGGCAAGCAGAATAACTGCTTCAGCCAGCAGCACAGCCTGACGCCAGTGCAAGCGTTTTGCGCCGTAAAACCGCCTCCGGAGGATTTCCGCAGTGGCAACCCCGCAGGCAAAGGATAAGACAGGGAATAGATATCGCAATGCGGAAGAAGGATTTCCTGTCGAGAGATTGATGCCAAGCAGCAATAAATTTCCCGTTTGGGCGTTTGCGAAAACATGGCCCCTGCCTATATAGGAATACGCATCCATGAATCCGCCCGACAGTGTTAATAAAATGACAAACGGAAGAGATTCGGATATTTGCTGAGATTTTTTCATCACAGATACTTCCTTTCCTATACACTCGGTATATAACTTACTGATTATAACACAAAATCGTTTCTACAGAATGATTGCTCAATTTCTATAGAATCGGTTTTGCGTCATTAAGTCAAAATAGATGCATGAAAATTTTTCTATATTATGCGATAAAAAATACTTCATGAATTTATATAATGCTCATAATCCATAATGAATTATATATTGTGTATTTCTTTTTGCCCGTTCAAAAAGTTCTAAAATATCGTTATATTGGCCATTATTGTGCCGTCTGAACACCGCAATAAAACTGCCTGCCGACTCTGGCGGTATGAGCGTGATACCGCAGTAAACAAGGTTTGTCTCCGGTCTGCGCAAAGTATGCCAATAACAAGGGATATCGTCAAACTCCTCCAAGAGGTTCTCTATATACTCATCTTCGATCTTAACAAGATAATATTTATCTGGTTCATAGCTATCATATCGTTCATTACCAGGCTTATTGGGCATAATTCCAAATTCGTGGGTTGCCAACCTTACCACCCCTCATTAATATAAATAACATGAAGTTCATATCTGTCTTTTCAAGTATAACATAAAAAATAGGCTGAAACAGAAACACATTGCATCTGTTTCAGCCTAATAACCTTGGTGCGAGTGAAACTATAGGATTTGGATAAATCTCAAGGGTTTTTAGGCAATCGGCAAGTAGTATTTAAAAAATGAATCTGTAATTCTAAATAAACCAACACATATTTTATGCATTTATTGATTGGGAGCTAACGCCATTTCATTTAACAATTCTTCAATCAAACTTTTAACGGATACTATTTTATCTATTTTATAAACATTGCTGCCGACAAAAACCAATCCGTCATCAATGTTGCCTCTTACCGCATTAATCAGGGCGGTTGATATGCAATAGGGAGCAACCTTGGGATTGCATCCCTTCAAACATTGAACACAGCCAGCTATTTTTTCCCTGTATTCATCCAGTTCCTGAATAAACTTATTATTTAACGCTCTCCCGGGCAAACCAACCGGACTCTTTATGATAACCACATCATCGTTTTTCGCCGCTATATATTTTTCTTTAAATCTGATATCTGCATCGCATTCGTCAGTTGCTACAAAACGCGTTGCCATCTGGACCCCTGATGCTCCTGCGTTCAGGCAGTCTGCAATATCTGAGCCGGTATATATGCCGCCGGCTGCTATAACCGGAATGTTCTTCTTATACTTTTCCTCAAACGGTTTAACGGCTGCAATAACCTCTTTGACAATATCTATCACGGATGGCTTATTTTGAGCGTTCAATATTTCCTGAGAGAAGCCGAGATGACCGCCGGCTTCAGGTCCTTCGACAATCACCATATCCGCTATCCTGCCATAATGTTTATCCCAGTATTGCAATATGATTTTAGAGGCCTTGCCGGAAGATACAATGGGTGCAATACGAGTTTTGAAACCCTGTACAGTTTCAGGAAGATTGGTCGGCAGTCCCGCTCCCGAGATGATTAAATCTATACCTTCATGCACGGCGGCATGGGCTATTTCAATATAATGATTCATAGCAACCATCAGGTTGATTCCAATAATTCCTTTTGGCGCCAACTGTCTGGCTTGCTTAATCTGCTTTTTTAAAGCGCGCAAATTAGCTGCCAATGTGTTGGTTTTAAAATCGGGCTCATTATACCCTATATTAACCCCCGCAATTACCCCTACGCCGCCTTCATTTGCAACAGCCGCCGCCAGTTCCGGTCCTGAAACGCCAATCCCCATCGCACCTTGTATAATTGGAATTTCCGCTAATAAACCGCCGATATCGAGCTTGGGAATATTCATGTTTAAACCTCTTTTTCAGATGAATAATCTCAGATATTTTTACAATTATATCAGACAAAATAAGCCCTGTCACTCAATTTTTCGTTCGAGTGTAATGATAGGACTTATACAGAATTAAGAATCCTCAAATCCGCATGAATACAGGCAAAACGAAAGTCCGTCGTTTCAAAAACGACGGACTTTCGTTGGTGCGAGTGACGGGACTTGAACCCGTACGCCAAGGACACACGCCCCTCAAACGTGCCTGTCTACCAGTTCCAGCACACTCGCATTTTTGACTGCCCGGTTAAACCGCGCCTACCTATTATAGCGAGCCATATGCTGTTTGTCAATGCTTTTTCTGAGGATTTATGTCCTTCGGTGGCGCAGTCCGCCGCGCCGGTTAGGGAGAGGCGAGAAAGGGAACCGTGCTGCCGCCGTAGGGCATAAGGTAAACGTCCTTGCCGGTAAAGTCCACGCCTTTCATAAGCGTTTCCATGTCGGAAAATACCTGCATGCCCATGCCGTCAACCAGCGCAGGGGGCATGGCGGTCAGCATCCTGGTATCCGTCCGGCGCACCACCTCGCAGGTG
>VSSQ01001102.1_pt1 | contig 11506 bp, 6 predicted proteins | sample 4763081 | NCBI WGS metagenome assembly VSSQ01 (sample SAMN12137344, study PRJNA551015) | bioreactor metagenome | isolation source: SDC9 anaerobic chlorinated ethene degrading culture | place: USA: Knoxville, Tennesee | collected 2015-01-01
CGCGGTGCAGCCTGTACCGTTGCCGGTTTCAACATAATAGTTGCCGGTTGCTGACACAGTGATACTTTGCGTGGTTTGTCCACCCGGGTACCACAGATAAGATCCTGCTGCCGATGCAGTCAGGGTCACACTTCCGCCGTTGCAGAAAGTGAGTGGTCCCGACGCACTGATTGTCGGTGTTGCAGGAACAGCATTCACGGTCACATTCACCGGAGTTGAGACCGATGGACAGTTATTTCCATTATCTGCTTCGACAAAATATGTTCCGGAAGCAGTTACCGTAATACTTTGCGTAGTCTGCGCTCCCGGCGACCAGTCGTAGGTGGCAGCTGGCGAAGAAGTCAGAACGACACTGTCCCCGGCACAGAAAGCAAGTGGTCCGGAAGCCGTTATTACCGGAGTTGGCGTATTTGCCAGCACCGAAACAGTGATCGGAGCCGACAAAGCCGTACATCCGCTTCCATTGCCGGTTTCGACATAGTAGGTTCCGGAATTTTTCACAGTAATTGTTTGTCCGGTTGAAGCACCCGGGCTCCACTCATACGATAATGCCGGGCTCGAAGTAAGAACAACACTGTCGCCGTTACAGAAAGTCAGAGGTCCTGACGGTGTGATAACCGGCGTTGAAGGAGTTGTCCCGAAAACAGCATTCACCGGAGTTGAAACATTGGAACAGCCATTCGGATAGGTTACGCTTACATAATAAGTTCCCGATGCTGTGACCTCAAGCGCCTGAGTAGTTTCGCTGCCAGGGAGCCACAGATAGGAAGTTCCCGGAGAAGAAGTCAGAATCAGTGTATCAGCATTGCATAAGGTCGTCGGTCCACTTGTTGTGACTAGCGGAACCGGGTTGGATAATACACTGACCGAAATGGTATCGGTGTTTGCCGTACAACCATTGGCAGCTGTAAGGACACTGAAATAATTTCCGCTGACCGATGCATAAACTGATTGTGTGTTTTGTCCCGTATTCCATGAATATGCAGGATAAGCAGGATTGATTGTCAGCAAAACAGAGTCTCCTCCACAGAAAGAAACCGGGCCCGACGCGGTAATAGTTGCAGATGGTCTGGCACCGACTACAATATATGCCGGTTTCAGCTCAGTGCTGTTTCCGTTGGGAGCAGTAATCTGAAGCTGTACCTGATAAGTGCCGGCAGTATTATAAATTACAAACGGATTCTGCAGAGATGATCCCAGAGGAGTTCCGCCATCGAAAGACCAATCCCAGAGAGTGGGATTTCCCAGGCTGAGATCAGTAAAAAACACTGTGTCGCCTTCGCAAACAAACAGCGTATCAGCTTCGAAATCCGCATAGGGTGCACAGGCAATCAGAAAAGTGACTCCGGTAGCAACATTGCTGTTTCCCCCGGCATAAATCCCAGGATCGGCCGGAGTGGTACAAGCTACCTGAATAATCGGAGTTCCGGAAAAACCATCGTCAGTACCGCCGGTAAAAATGGAAGGAAATACAGGCGTGGAACAAGAGACCTGAGGCACATCGGATGCGTTTTCCGAGCTCTCAATTCCACCGGTGAATATTGAAGGGTATATAGCTGCGCTGCAGGAAACCTGAGTTACCAACAGAGAGGACAACGAATTTTCATCGCCGCCGGCGAAAATCGACGGCATTGCAGCGGCAGAGCAGGATGCCTGCTGTACCAGAACCAATGCTGCACCACTTTCGTTACCACCATTAAAAATGGCTGGATATACAGGTGCAGAACATGATGCCTGAGTCAGCAACATTGTCATACTCCCTTCGCCGTCGCCTCCGAGATACTGGGCTCTTCCCCAGACCGAAAGCAACAGAAACAGGAGTAACAGAATCGGTGATCGAATCCTTTTCATAGCAATCAGATTGTTGAAAAAGGATTAACGGGCACCGCGACCACCAACATCGCTCTGGCGCTGATCACCAGCATTTCCAAATCCAAAATCAGGTCCGCCGCCGCAAGTAGCTGAATTGTTTTTACTTCTGTCGGAAGTCCTCAGCGTTGTGCTGGCACTCAAAAAAGAACCGCCGCGGAGTTCCATATGCCATTTTATGTAAGAAGAACAGCAGCCGCAACCAAGTGTGGAATAACTGATGGAATTGTACATCTGCCAGTTTGCTGTGTTGTAAGCTCCTGATGTTGTAAGCTCTCCGTCACCCAGACTTGAATATGTTAAAGCATATCCGGTACCGGCAGAATTTGATCCGCCGGCAACCATCTCCCATACATTTCCGCCAAGGTTCATAACTCCATAATAGGAAGAAGCACTGGTTACACGGTCGGTCGAACCTGTAGCACTGAATCCCACACGCAGTGGTCCGTTGGATGATGCCGATCCATATGCTGACAAGCCATTGCCTGCAGTGGTCGATGTTTCCGAAGCTGTTCCCGGGTTGTTCAAGGCAGTGCTTTGTGCCTGAGTGATGTCGGTACTTCCCCAGATATATTCGTTTCCAACCCGTGACAAGGGACCGCGGCTTGTTTTTTCAAATTCAAAATTGGTCATCGGACGCAATGCCGCCCAGTCAAGATAGGCCAGTAAATCGCCATAGCTCATATAATTGCTTGCAATTGACTGTCCGTCATTTGCACTGTTGAATGGATCGCCCGGAGCCGGCTGGAAATCGCAGGCAAAAACGCCCGGACGACTGTCGTTGATCCCCTCCTGAATCAGTTTGATGCTGTTTCGGTTGAGACAGCCGGAAATCATTGCGCAGACACCGCCAAGACCCGGATCAGTAGCCAGCTGCGTCGAATTCAGAATGGTGCGGCTCAGCTGCTGGGTAAATGTAAGTGTATTTAGAAAATCAACATATTGTTGCTGTGTCACTTCATATTTCATTAAATAAAATGCAGAATATCCTTTCGGAAAAGCTGAAGGGATGGTCTGGTTCACGCTGCCTCCAACCGTAGCAGCAGGCAGTGTTGTTGTTGTATTGGTAATGGCTATGCTGTTAAAAGTGCCGGTGCTGATACCGTCACCGAGTTCAAAATCACCCTGAGGCACATAAACCATCTCAATTCCAAATATTTTAAAATTCATTTCCGTATCAAATGGCGATACCGGCACATCCAGATTCAGTCGGATGGTAACTGTAGTTGAACTTACATTTCCGATTCCATCGGCTGAACGTTGAACATAAATACCCATGCTGTCGCCGACAAAAACAACTTCGAGGGGAGCACCCACACTGAAATCACCGGGGACATTGGTCATTTTTGCATGATGCCATTCCTGGTATGATTCACAGTTGGGAGAGCCAGTCGGCACTTTCTGATATTTCACAAAAATCCAGACTGCATCATAATTTGAGGGACCGGAAGACACACGCCAGCTGTTGTCCCACTGAATATCAAATGTAATAATCGGGTCTGCCGCTCCCGGATTTGTGTTGGTCACATTGGTAATGCGGACATTGTTTGCACCGGCGCCAAGCCATGAAAACAGAAAGGCAAGCAGTATCAACCGGAGAAAACCGGAAGAAACAAAAGAGAAACGTTTTTTCATATACTGAGGTTTTAAAGTTTTCCGATTCACAAATATAAGGGCAACAAGCAACCATTTCAACAGAAATAAATATTTCTGAGATTACAAACGGTTACCATTACAATAAAATCCAGCTGTTCCCTTCAATGTCCAACTTCATGCAAAATAAATCAATGTAAATATATAACGAACAGAAGCGGTTTTTTCACCTGACCCGAATTTTTAGATTGATTTATTGTTTTCTTATCCATTCAGGCCATTTTTAGAGACTAATATGCATCGCAATACTTATCCACAATTGTTGACATTTTTCTTTTGTTTTCCGGTTTATTTTGCTAACTTTGTAGGATGTTAGCAACCTTGCTAATCGTTTGATTATCAAAGCAATAAAACCATGACTCCCGACGCTCAAAACGCAGAAGTAAAATCAAAAAAAATTCAGAACAACGGCAATGAATATTCAGCCGATAGCATTCAGGTATTGGAAGGACTTGAAGCGGTACGTAAAAGGCCGGCCATGTATATTGGTGATATTGGTCAGCGCGGTCTGCACCACCTTGTATATGAAGTTGTTGACAATTCCATCGATGAGGCACTTGGCGGATTCTGCAACACAATAGATGTTGTTATCCGGAAAGACAATTCGATCATGGTTGTTGATAATGGCCGTGGTATTCCGGTGGATTTTCATGAAAAAGAACAAAAATCTGCTCTTGAGGTGGTAATGACAGTTCTTCATGCCGGGGGAAAATTTGACAAAGGATCCTACAAGGTTTCCGGAGGTCTTCACGGTGTTGGTGTATCCTGCGTCAATGCACTTTCATCAAGTCTGATAGCTACAGTTCACCGCGATGGAAAAATTTACCGGCAGAACTACGCATTTGGCAAGCCACTGGGTGGTGTTGAAGAAATCGGAACCACCGAAAAAACCGGGACCATCATTGAATTTCTTCCGGATGATTCGATTTTCACGAGTACAACATACACTTATGACATCCTTGCCAGCCGCCTGAAAGAACTTTCTTTTCTGAATAAAGGAATTCGCCTCACTCTTACTGATGAACGGGAAACAGATGACAACGGAAATCCGGTAAAAGATGAATATTACTCACAACTCGGTTTGCGCGATTTCATCAGTTATCTTGACGGAACCCGCGAAAAACTGATTGACGATCCCATTTATTTTGAAGGAGAACGCAACGGTGTTCCGATGGAAATAGCCATGCAATACAACACCTCTTTCTCTGAAAATGTGCACACCTTTGTAAACAACATCAACACCATTGAAGGGGGAACCCACCTGGCAGGTTTCCGTCGTGGTCTGACGCGAACGCTGAAAGCCTATGCCGAAAAATCCGGTATGCTTTCAAAACTCAAATTTGATATCAACGGAGATGACTTCCGCGAAGGACTTACGGCCATTATTTCAGTAAAAGTTGCCGAGCCTCAGTTTGAAGGACAGACCAAAACCAAACTTGGGAACAATGAGGTAATGGGTGTGGTCGATACCGTGATTTCTGAGTACCTCAACTACTATCTTGAAGAGCACCCTAAAGAGGCAAGAGCCATTGTAAACAAAGTCATTCTGGCTGCCACAGCACGTCATGCTGCGCGCAAAGCCCGCGAGATGGTTCAGCGTAAAAACATTCTCACAGGAAGCGGACTTCCGGGAAAACTCGCCGATTGCTCCGAAAAAGATCCGGCATTGTGCGAAATTTTCCTCGTTGAAGGAGACTCAGCAGGTGGTACGGCCAAACAGGGCCGCAACCGCCAGTTCCAGGCCATTCTCCCGCTCAGGGGAAAAATCCTGAATGTTGAAAAAGCCATGGCTCACAAAATTTTCGACTCTGAAGAAATCAAAAATATTTTCACTGCTTTTGGTGTTACCATCGGTACGGACGAAGACTCGAAAGAGCTCAATCTTACCAAGCTTCGTTATCACAAAGTCATAATCATGACCGATGCCGACGTTGATGGGAGCCACATTGCCACACTCATTCTGACATTCTTCTTCCGCTATATGAAACAGATGATTGAGCTTGGATATGTTTACATTGCAACTCCCCCGCTCTATCTTGTAAAGAAAGGCAATAAGGAACAATATGCTTGGAGCGATGCCCAGCGCGATTCAATCACTGAAGCCATGAAAGGTGAAGGCGGAACCGACAAGAACATACATGTTCAGCGCTACAAAGGTCTTGGAGAAATGAATGCCGAGCAACTCTGGAACACAACCATGAGTCCTGAAACCCGCACACTCCGCCAGGTAACCATTGAAAACGGAGCCGAAGCCGATCGTATTTTCTCTATGCTTATGGGAGATGAAGTTCCCCCTCGTCGCGAATTTATTGAGCGCAATGCCAAATATGCGCGGATCGACGCATAGAATTCTGCATATTATTCATATAAAAAAACAAGCACAGTCTGAAAATTGTGCTTGTTTTTTATATATCTCCGAATCAGAAATAAACAGTGAAATACGGAAACACCAAAGGAACCTGATCAGTCGCTTTCTTCATCATCCGATGAATCATCTTCAACTTCTTCGCCTTTGTAGTAATTGTGTGAACTTGTCAATTTTCCTTCTTCATCGTAGAATTTCCAATCACCAATGCGCACATAATCACCCAACGAAGCATTGAGCTGCCTTAGTCCTTCTTCCTTCAGCTGGCCGTTCTTGTAATAAGTCTTCGATGTATATATCCTTTCGTTTTTATCGACAAGCTCCAGGATGCTCTGCGGTGAACCGTTCATGAAGTAAAAATTATACTTGATATAATACTCCATGCTGTTGTCATATTCTTCAATGAATTCAACATTCCCGTTTGGGTAATAGTCAATCCATTTTATCGGATTTTTTCTGCGGTATTCAACTTTGGAGCGAAGAGTGCCATCCTTATAATAAACAGTCAGTTCAGCTGAGCTTGAATTGATAATACTAAACTTCCGTTCAAGTTGTTCGTTTTCGAAATAGTTTTCATAACCATTGGTAATCCGTCCATTCTGATAATAGGCTTTATGTTTTATAACGCCGTTTTCCCAAAAATCCTTCTGAATGCCGTTGCAGGGCTTTTTATTGCAGAGCCTGACCGAATCGCCGCCGGTAAAAGCATTGAACCGCTCATAATAAAGCATTGGCTCCTCCACATTGTCAGTTATGTTCTCAATATTATCAAACCAGTCATCGCCCTGTGAAAACAGGCAGACCGGTGTAATGAGAAAAAACAGAACCACAAGGATACGCATAATTATTGTTTGTTTATAAACTCCGCCATTTCAGTCTGCATCCGCGCAGCTTCGGTCGCCGCTGCTTCTGCAAAATCATTTCCCGAAGATGCAAATATAATTGATCTGGAGGCATTAATCAAGAGTCCGCCGGAATTATTCCATCCATTTTTCAACACCTCGCCCAAATCGCCGCCCTGAGCACCCACTCCGGGAATCAAAAGAAAATTATCCGGAACAATTGTTCTCACTTTCTTAAGCATTTCTGCACGGGTGGCACCAATCACATACATCATATTATTCTCATTCCCCCACTGCTTCGACTGTGTCAGCACCCGTTCGAAAAGCTGCATTCCGTCGGGGGTCTGAGTAAGCTGAAAATCATCGGCTCCCGGATTTGAGGTCAGTGCAAGCAAAATAACCCATTTCCCTTCAAACGAAAGAAAAGGACTTACCGAATCGCTTCCCATATACGGGGCAACGGTCACGGCATCAAAGTCCGGACTGGTTTTCCCATCGCCGAAAAAAGCTGAAGCATACAATCTCGATGTATTTCCGATATCAGCGCGTTTTGCATCTGCAATTATGAAAACAGGTTCCTCCAATAATCTGATATATGCCACCGTTCTGTACAAAGCGTTCCAACCTGCCAACCCCATTGCTTCATAAAAAGCCAGATTGGGTTTGTAGGCCACTGTATATTGAATGGTAGCATCAACAATAGCTTTGTTGAATTCAAAAACAGCATCTTCATCAGTCCTGCCTTCTCTGATATGACCCGGGATTTTAGCCAGTTCCGAATCAAGTCCGACACATAAAACCGATTTTTTTCTGAAAACCAGATCCGTAAGTTCCTGCCTGTTCATTTTTCTTTTCTTTTAAATATTAACACCTTCTTTCAATCTCTCAGCATTCTCCGCAATCTGCAGAGCATCTATAAATTGCTGGATTTCACCATTCATTACCGATGGGAGATTATATACCGTCATCCCAATGCGGTGATCCGTCACACGACTTTGCGGGTAATTGTAGGTTCTGATTTTGGCCGAGCGGTCACCGGTCGAAACCATTGTCTTGCGGTGACTGGCAATCTTATCGAGGTATTTCTGATGCTCTATCTCAAAAATACGGCTTCGCAAAACCTTCAGCGCTTTGTCATAGTTTTTAATCTGACTACGTTCATCCTGACACTGAACAACAATCCCTGTTGGAATATGTGTCAGCCGGATGGCAGAATAGGTAGTGTTTACCGACTGTCCGCCAGCTCCAGACGAGCAGAAAGTATCTTTGCGGATATCAGACTCCTTGATTTCGACATCCACTTCATCGGCTTCGGGCAACACAGCCACAGTGGCCGCCGATGTATGAATGCGCCCCTGGGCCTCGGTTTCGGGTACGCGCTGTACTCGGTGCACTCCTGATTCAAATTTCAAAGTCCCGTAGGCACTTTCCCCGGAAACATTTATAATAATTTCCTTATAACCTCCCATGGTTCCTTCGGTGAAATCCATTACCTCATATTTCCAACGGCGGTTTTCAAGGTAGCGTGTGTACATTCTGAACAAATCGCCGGCAAACAAACTGGCTTCGTCACCACCGGTTCCACCACGGATTTCAATTATACAATTCTTCCTGTCCTGCGGATCCGAAGGCAAAAGCAACAACCGGATGTCCTCCTCCATGCTGTCCTTCTTTTCGAGCAACTCGTCAAGCTCTGCTTTGGCCATTTCGCGGAATTCATCATCCTTCTCTGTCTGCAGGATGTTTTTTGCATTTTCAATATTGGAAAGAATATTTGAATACTCAAGATAAGCCTCCGAAACCGGCTGCAACTCCTTGTATTCTTTGTTCAATGCTACATAGCGTTTCATATCAGCAATCACATCCGGTTCTATCAGCATGCGGCCGATCTCTTCCCACTTTTCATGTACCTCTTTCAGTTTTCCCAGTATATCCATTTCTTACATTTCCTTTCTGAATGTTCCGAATTCTGTTCTCAATTCAACTTCGCTCTTATCCGATCTTTCGCAATATCCTACAATCTGAGCTCCGATGCCCGAATCCTCCGCCATTGCGATGATTTCTTTTGCCGATTTCTCATCTGTAAATATTTCCAGACGATGGCCCATGTTAAATGTCCGGTACATTTCTTCCGGTTCAGTTCCTGTCTTCATAATAATATCGAAAACCGGTGGCACCGGGAAGAAATTATCCTTAACAACTTTCATCTTGTCAATAAATTTAATGCACTTAAACTGGCCGCCGCCGGTGCAATGCACCAGACCGTGAACCGATCCGCGCATTTTTGCGAACACCTGCTTCATCAGTGGAAGATAGGTACGGGTTGGCGACAAAACCATTTTTCCCATATCCATCCCTTCAACAGGAGAAGGATCGGTAAGTCCGTATCTGCCGATATAGGCAAAAGCCTCAATGGCTGGGTCGAATGTTTCGGGGAAAGTCTGGCCTACAACTTTTCCGAATACATCGTGCCGGGCCGAAGTCAGGCCATTGCTTCCTATTCCGCTGTTGTAGCGGTCCTCCCAGGCGCACTGGCCATATGAAGACAAACCGACAACAACATCTCCCTGTCTGATTTCTTCATTGCTGATAAAATCCTTTCTTTTCACAATTCCCAGAGCAGTGGCATCAACAATGATTGTCCGTACAAGATCACCCACATCGGCCGTTTCACCGCCGGAAAGCACAACATTGATCCCGTGCTTCTGCATCTGATCCCGGAAACGGATATTGCCTTCAATCAAGGCAGATATTACATCTCCTGAAACCAGATGTTTGTTTCTTCCGATTGTTGATGAAACAAAAAAGTTGTTGTCAATTCCAACACAAAGCATGTCGTCGGTATTCATCACCATGGCATCGGTGGCGATGTCATGCCACACACTCAGATCACCTGTCTGTTTCCAGTAAGCGTAAGCCAGTGCGCTTTTGGTACCTGCTCCATCGGCATGCAAGACAATCAGGTTTTCAGGATTGCCCGGATCTGCATCGGCACGGCAAAAAGCCCTTTCGAAGCTACCATGTCCGATTTTACCGGCAGCAGCATGCACTTCTTCTTTTCCTGAAGACACCCCGCGATGTAAATATTTGTCGTCACTCATACATTTAAAATTAAAAGGCATCCTCCTGTTAAAGAGAATGCCAGTAAAATATCTAACAAACAGCTAATGTTGTCTGCTTCTGTATAGAGCAGGATAAATAGCCTTGATCAGTATTTCAAAATCAGTTCTCCCCATTTCAGCCGTTCGTGTTTGGTTTCGTTCCGGTTGTAGGTTTGGTGGTAGTACCGGTTGGTTTTGTTCCGGTTCCTGTGTTTGGTTTCGGAGTGCCGGTTCCAGATCCGGTGCCGGTATTCGGTGTAACGTTTGTGCCGGTGCCGGGAGCAGGCGTTTTATCACCACCTCCGTCGGGAGTTTCAACATCAGTGCTGTCAGTTCCATTATCACCACCCTCGTTTATAATCTGAATCTCAGGATTAACAGGGGTGTTGGTGTTGGCTTTCGGAACATAATCAGTGCGAAGGATAAGGAAAGTTGTACGGCGGTTCAGCTGATGAGCTGCTTCTTTCTCTCCTTCCGATGACAGACTGTTGATGAATTCATCCGTCATTACCTGACCCTTGGTGAAAGTATAATCCTTGCCCTTGTAGTTGACAGTTTTATCTTTTTCAAGCACGCGGGGAACTCTTTCACCATAGCCTTTGGCAACAAGGCGATCAGGCTCAATGCCCTGGCTGATTAAATAATCAACACAACTTTTCGCGCGTTTATATGATAGGGTATCATTGTACTCATCCGAAGACCTGGTATCCGTGTGAGAACCCAGTTCTATTACCAACTGCGGATTCTCCTTCATTATCTGCACGAGACCATCAAGACTATCTTCATATTGCGGCTTAAGATCCCATTTTGCAAGATCATAGAGAATATCCGGCAATACAATGGGCTTTTTGGGAATCGGAACAAGATAATAATCGTGGACAAGATCTTTGCTCACTTCTAGACCAACAGTTGTTTCTTTTCCTCTTTCCGAATAATAATCAGGTTTGGTCACCGACATGTTGTAAGTGGTATTCTCAACAATCTGAATATTATCGAAGAAATAAGAACCTGTCTGATCGGTTGAATCGGTATAAACAGTTCCGTTGGAACCTTCGATCCGGACTTCAGCACCTTTGAGAATTTCCTTGGTGCTGTCGTCACGGACAATACCGGCCAGAGTGAAAAGAATCGGAGGTAGTTTGAATCTCCAGAGGTCATCACTTCCGCGGCCACCTTTGCGGTTGGTTGTAAACCATCCCATTTCTTTGGCATCAGCTTCTTTTAACATTTTCGGGTCATCGTTGAAGATGATTGCAAAATCGTCGCTGCTCGAATTGATCGGAGATTTCATATTCACCGGATCTGTCCATTTACCATCTACCAGTTCGCTGCGGAAAATGTCAAGTCCACCCATTCCGATATGGCCATTGGAGGCAAAATACAAATAAGTCTTACCGTTTACTTCGCGAATTGTCGGATACATCTCATCACCAGAAGTGTTTATTGCATCTCCGAGGTTTGTTGCTTTTTCAAACGGCTTGTTTTTCTTTGGACGTGTAATCATCCAGATATCGCGGCCACCCTGTCCACCGGGCATATCGCTGGCAAAATACAATTTAAGCTCGTCTTCTGATAATGAAGGATGACCAACTGTGAATGAATCGGCAGGAGCAATCTGAATCAGCTCGGGTTCAGACCAGCTTTTCCCTTTCTTTTCAGAAGTATAGATTTCACAA